>ERZ779957.531-NODE-531-length-12075-cov-1.98877_pt1 | contig 12075 bp, 10 predicted proteins | sample MGYA00511583_ERZ779957 | MGnify/ENA primary metagenome ERZ779957 (study PRJEB29588, sample SAMEA2146320) | human gut metagenome | biome: human gut; feature: human-associated habitat; material: faeces | place: Denmark | collected 2008/2010 ... | reverse complement strand
CCGTCTCCCCGCTAATCAACGTGGAAGGGAAGGAAATCGATGAAAATCCTGATGGTCAATAAGTTCTTGTACCCGCGCGGCGGGGCGGAAACGTATATGCTCCGCATTGGGGAAGAACTGACACGGCGCGGTCATCAGGTGGAATATTTCGGCATGCACGACGAGAAAAATACCGTCGGGAACGCCGAAGGGCTGACGACTGTCAACATGGACTTCCACGCGTCCGGCGCGGAAAAGCTGCTCTACCCCTTCCGCATCATCTATTCCGGCGAGGCGCGGCGCAAAATGCGGCAGGTCATCGACCGCTTCCACCCGGACATCATCCACTTCAACAACATCAATTTCCAGCTTACCCCGTCCGTCATTCTGGCGGGCGCAGAGAAAAATATCCCGATGGTGCAGACCGTCCACGATTTGCAGATGCTCTGCCCGAACCACATGATGATGGAATTCGGCACATGGAAGCTCTGCGAGGAATGCAGCGGGAAGAAGTGCAAGATGGCGTGCGTGCGCAAAAAGTGCATCCACGGATCGCGCGCAAAGAGCCTCATCGGCGCGATAGAAGGCACGATTTATACCAGCAGCCATGTGTATGACCGCGTGGCGCGCTATATCTGCCCCAGCCGCTTCATCGAGGAAAAACTGCTGACCGTCCCACGTTACGCCGGGAAAACCACCATGATTCATAACTTTTTGAGCAAGACGGCGGAGATCAATGCGCCCAAGGGCGATTACGTCCTGTATTTCGGTCGCTTGTCGGAGGAAAAGGGCATCGACCGCATCCTTGCCGCCTGCCGCCTGCTGCCGGAGATTCCGTTCGTCATTGCGGGCGGCGGGCCGCTGGAGGAACTCTGCCGAACGTGCGGCTTGCCCAACGTCCGCTTCGTCGGCTTCAAGACCGGGCGAGAACTGCAGGAGCTTGTCGCGGCGGCGCGCTTCACCCTCCACCTCTCCCTGTGGTACGAAAACTGTCCGCTGGCGCTGCTGGAATCGCAGTCGCTGGGCACGCCGGTGCTGTGCAACCGCATCGGCGGAATGCCGGAGCTGGTGGAGGAGGGCAAAACGGGCATCCTCAACGACACCTTCACGCCCGAAGCGTACGCGGAGAAGATTCGCGCGCTGTATAGCGATTCGGCGCTGCTGGATGAAATGGCGCGCAACTGCCGCGCGAAGAAGGAAAGCATGATGACGCTCGACCGCTACTGCGACCGGCTGCTGGAAATCTACATGGAGGAAATCGGAGGAAAACGCGCGTGATGGATGGCAAAAAGCGCAAAGTAATGTTCCTGATTTACAGCCTGTGCGGGGGCGGCGCGGAGCGGGTGCTGGTGGAGACGGTCAACCGCCTGCCCAAGGATCGCTACGACGTGACGCTCATGACGCTTTTCCACGATGATACCCGCGCCGGGATGCTGTCGCCGGAGGTACATTATCGCCCGGCACTGCGCGTGAAGAACGACAAGGCGCAGAAAATCCTCAGCGGCATCATGCAGTACATCATCCCGCCGAAATGGCTGTACCGCTGGTTCTTCAAGAGCGACGCGGATGTGGAAGTCGCCTTCATGGAGGCGTTCCCGACAAAAATCCTCGCGTACTCCACCAATCAGCACGCGAAAAAGTACGCGTGGGTGCATATCGACGTGCAGACGTACACCAAGCAGGATCGCCTGTTCCGCTCCATGCGGCATCAAAAGGCGTGCTATGAGCGGTTTGACGGCATCTACTGTGTGTCGGAGAACGTACAGGAAGCGTTTTCCGCGAAATTCGGCTTGACGGAGCGCGTCCATGTCGCCTATAATATGCTGGATGAGCAGGCAATCCGCCGCCGGAAGGACGAGCCGGTGGATGACATCCCGAAGGGCGAGTTCCTGATGGTCAGCGTCGGCAGCCTGATTCCGCGCAAGGGGTTTGAGCGGCTGATTCATGTCTGTGGGCTGCTCAAAAGCCGTGGCTACCACTTCCACCTGCTGATTCTGGGCAAAGGGGAGCTGTACGAAAATCTGGCGATGCAGGTGATTGACGAGCATTTGCAGGGCAGCGTGCAGCTGCTGGGCTTCCGCGATAATCCATACCCGTATATGGCGGCGGCGGATTTGTACGTCTGCCCGTCCTACGTCGAGGGGTTCAGCACGGTGGTGAGCGAAGCCGTTGTGCTGGAAACGCCCGTCGTTACGACGGACTGCTCCGGAATGCGCGAGATTCTGGGCGACAGCGAGTATGGCCTGATTACGCAGAACACCGAAGAATCCCTCTTCGAGGGCTTGCGGACGATGCTGGACAAGCCGGAAGTCTACCAATACTACCAGCAGCGCGTCCGCGAACGCGCGCCGTTCTTCTATATGGAAGAAAGACTGAAGGCGTATGAGGAGATTCTTGACCAGTAAGGAAAAAATGTTATGAGCGACATCCTGCGAAAATTCCGCCGCGGCGCCACCCTGCTGGGCGAACTGATCAAGTACGAGGCGGCAGCCCTCTGCGCCGGCGTGCTGAAAGTCACCAATCCGCGCTTCCGCCACGTTTGGCTTGTGTCCGAGCGCGGCAGGGAAGCCCGTGACAACGGCTACCACTATTTCGCGTACCTTCGGCGGGCGCGCCCCGAAATCAACGCCGTCTACGTCGCAGACCCTAAGCTGCCCGACTATGACCGCGTTGCGCAGCTGGGCAGCGTCGTGCCGTATCGCAGCTGGCGGCACTACCTGCTCTGCGCCGCGTCGGAAATGAAGGTTTCCACCCATGTTTCCGGTTATACGCCTGATATTGAACGCTATTATATGCTCGATAAGCTCCACATCGTGCGCGGAAAAAAGGTGTTTTTGCAGCATGGCATCATGATTGACGACATGAAGTGGTACCATTACCCCAACGTCGTCATGGATTTGTTTGTCACGACGCTGCAAAAGGAGCGTGATTTCGTCGAGTCGGCGTTCGGGTATCCGAAAGGCGTCGTCCGGCGATTGGGGCTGTGCCGATATGACGCGCTTCTGCATCCGCACGAGACGAAGCGGCAGGTGCTGTTTATGCCGACGTGGCGGACGTATGCCGTGGAGGGCAAAACACAGGCGGAGTTTGAGCAGACGGACTATTTCCAGCACTGGCAGGCGGTCATTTCCGACCCGGAGCTGGAGAAGCTGCTGACGAAATACGGCTATGACGCCGTGTTCTACCCGCATTTTGAGGTGCAGCGCTTCCTGTCCGCCTTCCACACGGAGCATCCGCACGTCAAAATCGGCGCGCTGGGGCAGATGGACGTGCAGACGCTGCTGATGGAGTCCGCGCTGCTGATAACGGACTTCTCCAGCATCCAGTTCGACTTCGCGTATATGCTCAAGCCCGAAATCTACTACCAGTTTGACGAGGGGCGGTACTGGGGCACGCACCACGACCGCGGCTATTTCGACTATCGCGTGGACGGCTTCGGGGCGGTCGTGACGACGCAGGAGGCGCTGCTGCAAGCCATCGAAACCGCGCTTGCGTCGGAATGCGCTGTCACGCCGGAAATGCAGAAGCACATCCGCGATACCTTCGGCGCGCTCGACGACAACAACTGCGAGCGAAATCATCAGGCAATCAGGGAGCTGATGTCATGAAAGCAAACGACGGGCAGGCGAATCTCATTCTGCTGGACAGCGCGCCGCAGCCGGAATGGAACTTTGCGGCGCTGATGGAAGCGGAGACAGGGGAGAAGTGGAACATCTGGCACATTGACAGCCATTTTTCGGACAGCGCATGGAAGAAGAAGGCGAAATTCTTCCTTTTTCCGCTCAAAGTCCTGCGCCACCGCAAGGAATTTGGCACCATTGTGTCCTACCAGCAGTTTTACGGGCTGTTTTTCGCCTTTTACAGCGCCATTTTCCACCTGAAAAAGCACTGCCATCTCATCGTCACCACGTTTATCTACCGCCCGAAGCAGGGCTGGAAGGGCAAACTGTACGCGTGGTTCATGCGCAAGGCGGTGAACAGCCCCGCGCTGGACAAAATCGTCTGCTTTTCCAGCAGCGAACCGGCGTATTACCAGTCTATTTTCGGCACGGACAAGTTCACCTATGTGCCGCTGGGGCTGGGCGATTTGAACCGCGGCGGGCGCATTCCGCAGGGGGAGGAGCGATTCATCCTCGCGGCGGGAAAGAGCAACCGCGACTATGACTTCCTTGTGGATGCGCTGAAGGACATGCCGTATCAGGTGCGCATTCTGTCCGACGCGTACAACCACCCGAACCCCGGCAGCAACATCCGTATTTATCACGATGTGTTCGGCGAGAAATACTATCAAATGCTGTCAGAATGCTGCTGCGTGATTGTGCCGCTTGCCGATGCGCGCATTTCGGCGGGGCAGCTGGTGTTCCTGCAGGCGATGATGTTCGCCAAGCCGATTATCACCACGGAATCGGACACCGTGCGCGACTATATCGAATCGGGCAAAAACGGTCTGATCATTCCCAAACAGCGTGATGCGCTGCGGGACGCGGTTCGCCGGCTCTACGAGGATGAAGCGCTGTACCGCGGCATGGCAAAGGAGGGCAGATGCCGATTCTTGGAAAACTATTCTGTGGCAAGCATGGCGCGGCGAATTGGGTCAATCTGGCGGAAGCTGGACGAAAAGAAATGCTGAAGAAGGACATTCAACCGCGCCCGGCGTATCTGAAATGGGCGTATATCGGCATGATGACCATCGCCTTCTGGAATGGTGGGCTGGGGCTGCCGTGGTTCACGAAATATGTGCTGCAAGTCGGCGTGCTGGGCATGGCGCTGCTGTTTATGCTGGTGACGGGCGACTTCCGGCGGCTGAAAACGGTGGGACAGTTTGCGGTGATGTTCGGGCTGCCGTTTGTGATGATGGCGGCGCTGTCAATGCTGTACTGGGCATTGGATTTTCAGCAGCTCAACTACATGTCGCGCGGCTGCTCGACGATTCTCTACCATGTCATATCGCTCAGCGCGATGTGCAGCGCGGTGTACCTCTTCGGCCGCAGGAGCATTGATTATACGCTCTACGGCATGTGCGGCGCGAACTGCTGCATTGTGCTGGGATCCATCAAGGAGAACGGCATCGGGGCGTTTGTGACGGGGCTGATTGCGTTTGCAAAGTCCGGCGGGATTGACACGAACGCCGCCATCAAGGCGCTGGAAGTGCATGACCTGACGTTTGCCTTCGGGCTGATGCTGCTGTTCGCCCTGTGCTGCGAGCGAGGCAAAAAGCGCCTGCTTTACGCTGCCTTATCGGGGCTGTTCTTCTTTCTGGGCCTCAAGCGCATCGCGCTGATTGGCTTAGTCGGCGTGTTTTTGATGGGCGAGTTCATCCGCAGGAGAAAACCGAAAGCCCAAAGCGTCCTGATTATCATCATTTCCATTGGCGCCATTGCGATTTGCTTCGGGTATGTGTACCTGATTCAGTCGGGGCTGTTCAACGAAATCGTCCACGCGCTGGAAATTGACACGATGGGGCGCGACAGGCTCTATGCCGCGTTTCAGGAGGTCTACGATTTTTCCCCCGCCTTCCGAGGGTATGGCATTGGCTATGTTACACGCTATATCAGCATCATGACGGAAGCCGGCGTTGGCGTATTCGGCACGCACAACTTCGGCGGGATGCACAACGATATTGTTACCATGTACATCGAGTTAGGCTTCTGGGGCTTCGCGTTCTGGATTTGGTACAGCTGGAACGGGCGCATTGTGTGGTGCCAGAAGGAGTTCGGGATGCAGACAGCCCTGCTGCTGCTGTACGAAACGATTTACGGCTTCATTACCTACGCCACCGACAACACGGTGTTCTACTGCTATATCAACACGGTCTTTATGCTGCTGCCGATTGCGATGGCGATTGGCGAGCAGGAACAAGGCGAGGAGAAAGGCAAGCATGAAAGAAAAGAACCGGAAACGAGCAAGGAGCGGCGTGTGGTCGCTTCTTGAGCGGATGCTGCAGGGTGTGTGGAGATACCGCCTGCTTTGCCTGCTGCTGATCATCGCGGCGATGGTGACCACCAGCGCCCTGATGCATCCGGGAAAGATGCAGTCGGCAACCGCCCTCATTGCCCTGAACTATGAGGAAGCGACAAGGGGGCTTTATCCGAATCAGACGCGATTCAACATTTCGCTGCTCAAGTCTGATGAGGTGCTTTCGCGTGCGCTTGAAAAGGCGGGCGTGACGAACATGGAGCCCCTTGCGCTGGCGGAGCACATCAGCGTAAGCGCGTCAAGCGTCGGCGGCATGTCGATTGATTCCGGCAGCGACAGCGCATACAAGATTGCCACCACCTACACCGTCTCCTACAAGCGCAATGAGGAGCTGCCGGCAAGCATCAGCACCGGCGACATGCTCCAGCTGATTATCGAGGCGTACAAGGAAGTGTTCTACGAGAACTACACCTACGTCGATACGGCGCTCAATCCGAACTGGGATGAACTGGATGAACGGGAGTATGTGGAAATCGGCACATTCTTCGAGAAAGAAATCGGCAAGGTCAGCCGCTTTTTGAAGAGCCGCGCGAACGAGAACGGCACGTTCCGTTCCTCAACCAACAACGAGACGTTTATCTCTTTGCAGAAGAAGGCACAGAATTTCTCTGACATTGACCTTGAAAAGTACACCGCGTATGTGCGGCAGAGCGGGTTATCCAAAAATCGCGACCGCTATGTGTCCAAGCTGAAATATCAGAATCAGCTGCGCAACATTGAGTATCAGAAATTCATGAGCCACTATCAGAACCATCTTGCAACGATTGATATGTACGATTCCGCGCTGACAAGCGTTGTGCTGATTCCGACGCTGGATACGCAGGCAAACTTCTATATGTCGCGCACGAAGGTGGCGATTGACTATCAGGCAAGCTCCGCTGAGACGGAAAACTTCCATGCCCATGATACAAAGGAGAAAATCAAGGACAATGAGTACACCATCGGGAAGATGCTCGCGGAAGACGCCAATGCGGCGGAGAACATCGTCACGGCGGAGATGCTGATTGATACCATGAAGACCAAATTGGCGGATTTGATTGAACGCACAAATGTCATCAACCGCGAGTATGTCCGCTATAAGACGCGCAACTACCTTACCGTGTCCTATGAGCAGATGAGCGCGATGGATGAATACAGCATCAAGTGGTCGATCTTGATGGGCGGCGTGACGTTCTGCGTCTGCTGCGTGCTGTTGCTGGTGATTGAGGGCAGAAAAAAGCATGAAAAAGTTTAACATCATCCGCTACTTAAAGCGCTGGTGGCCGCTGATTGCGCTGATGTCCATCGTTGCCGGCGCGTTCTTCATGCGCTATGCCAGCAACAATCAGGCATACACGGCGCAGGCCGTCATTAAGTACACCTACGACGCGGCGTCGGAGGGATTGACCCCGAACGGCGAACCGCTGGACGTTTCCGAAATCTTTTCCTCGACGGTCGTCAAGGAAGCGATTGAGCGCCTCGGCTATTCCGTCAATGTCGATACAATCCGTTCCGGCGGCACGGTGACGGGCATCACCCCTGCCGATGTGCAGACGCGGCAGGATGCGCTGGCGGAAAAAGGTGAAGAGGTGGAGGAATACTATCCGACAGAATACGTTGTCAAGCTGACTGTTGGCAGCAGCCGAAGCGCTGAGTTCGCGCGCTTGATGCTGGATGAAATTTTGAGCTGCTATTTTGCCAGCTTCGGGGAGAAATATGTGGATTACTCCACCATCCCCAACAACGCTGAAAACGTGCTGGCGGGCGGTTATGATTACATTGAGCAGGCGGAAATTCTCAGCAATTCCGTGGATGAGATTATCGCGCAGTTAGGCAGCCGCCAAAGCGCTGCGCCGGATTTCACCTCGTCGCGCACGGGTCTGTCCGTCTCCGACCTGTTTGATGAATACAGCTATATCCAGTCGGTGCGGATTCCGTACCTGTTTTCGGAGATTTTGGGCGAAAGGCTGACGCAGAACCGCGAAATCCTGCTGAAAAAGTATCAGGAGCGGTATGCGAATTACATGCTGACAAGCGGCACCGATGGCGACAAGGTGGCAAGCGTCAAGGAAGTCATTGAAAGCTATGGCAATAAGAATAAGGAAGGCTCGCTGTACTATGCCGGAACGAACGGCACGGACACGAATGGGCAGAACGGCCTTGTGCTGAATGACGTCTATGAGGAGCATGATGAGGACGGCAAGATTAAAGACCGCACCACCGTTTACGATACGCTCATCAGCGACTATGTGACGCTGCTCAACCGCAAGTCCGACAGCCTGATTGATGCGGCGTACTGCCAGTACATCATCGACACCTTCTCCAAGGCGCCGGACGCGACGGAGAACACCGCCGAAGCCCGCGCGTCGGTGGAGGCGGAAATCAGCGCGCTGCAAACCCGGCTGGATGACCTCTATCAGGTGCTGCTGGTGACGATGGAGGAGTACAACGAGTACATGGGCGCGGTGAACGTGGGCGTGCTGTCCACCACAGCGGTGAGCGCGCGCGTCAACGTCAAGCTGTACATGATGTTGGGCGTTGTCGTGTTCTTCATCCTCGGCGTCTGCGGCGCCATCCTGCTGGGGCGAATCCAGGACTTCGTGGAGTACCTGTTCTTCACCGAGCAGTCGCTGGAAATGCCGAACCGTACGGCGTGCGACCTGTACATCAAGAACAACACCGAGCGCGTGCTGGGCGACGACAACGTGTGCGTTGTGCTGGAACTGACGAACCTGAGCCACATCAACAACGAGCTGGGGCGCGTGAAGGGCAACGAAGTGCTGCGCCGGTTCGCGGACTTCATCAAGGAAGCGTCCGCAACCTGCGGTACGGTGTATTACAACGGCGGCTGGCAGTTCATCGGCTTCTTTGAGCGGTGCCGCCGCGAGGACGCGGAGAGCTTTGCGGACTACATGCACCGCCTTGTGCACGCCTATAACGAGGAAAGCGGCGACGCGAAGATGGAATACAGCCTTGGCATGGCGGAAAGCCGCACCGCCAACGCCCATACGCTGCGCACCCTGCTGCGCGGCGCAATGATGGACCGCAGAAAGCAGGAGGACTAAGCCATGAAAAAGTGGAAAAAAGTGCTGCTGCATGTGCTGACCGTGCTGCTGGTGATGGCGGGCGTTTGCGGATACTTCCTCTTCCTGTATCCGCATGAGCAGGACTTTGTGGAAAGCTACTACAAAGTGCAGTCGGATAAGCTGACGAGCCATCTGCGGATTGTGCAGCTCTCCGACCTGCACCTGCGGGAGTTCGGCGAGAACAACTGCGATTTGGTGGCGCGGATTCGTGCCTTGAAGCCGGACATCATCGCCATCACGGGCGACATGAACGACAAGAAAAGCGACGACACGCACGTCGTGACGGACTTGTGCGCGCAGCTGGTGGAAATTGCCCCGGTGTACTATGTGCCGGGCAACCACGAGTGGCCGAAAATCGTGTTCGAGGGCAGCACACTCGCGTCGGATTTGGAGGCGCTGGGCGTGCACTTTCTGGCGGATAAGTACGAAACTGTGACCATCGGAAGCAATACGCTGCTCATCGGCGGCATTGCGGAAGCACCGGCGTCCTACGAGAAGTATGCCAGCGGATTTCTTGAGGATTTCGCCGCCCAGCCGGGCTACAAGATGCTGCTCATCCACTATCCGGAATACTACGCGGAGGATACGGGCGCGCTGATTGGCAAGGACATCGACATGGCGCTCTGCGGCCACGCGCACGGCGGTCAGGTTCGCCTTCCGTTCCTCGGCGCGCTCTACACGCCGGATCAAGGCTTCCTGCCGGATTTGACCGAAGGCGTGCAGACGATTTCCGGCACGAAGGTTATCATCAGCCGCGGACTGGGGGACGACGTGGGGCAGATTCTGCCGCGCATCAATAATCCGCCGGAACTGGTGATTATTGACGCAAACTGGTATTGAGGCAGGGAGAAAACGAAGATGCTCCGAATTGGTGTGCTGAAAAAAGAATACTACTGCGAGAAGCGCAACGTCACCGACCGAGTAAACATGCACGAAAAGCGCGCGGAGTACGTCATCATCAAGGGCTGCGACCTCCGCGCGTGCGCCGGGGTTGCGCTCGACAAGATGCGGAAGAAGCTGCGCATGAAGGGCGTTTCGCCGCTGCACTCCAACCGCCTTCGCGACTATTATCATCCCATTGTGTCGCCGAACGTGGATGTCATTCACACCTGCAACGTCGTCTGCGAGACGAAAAAGCCGTGGATGGCGACGTTCGAGGGCGCATTCCCTCTGGGGCAGCGCGAGCAGAATTTGCCAGAACAGCGGGCGTGGATGCAGCGCTGTTACCAGCAGATGGCAGCACCGTCGTGCAAGCGGCTGCTGGCGTTCTCGAACTGGGCGGCGGACTGCACCCGCGAGTGGATGCGGCGGAACAACTGCCAGCAGTACGACGAAATCAACAGCAAAATTGAGGTGCTGTATCCACCGCAGCCCGTGCAGTTGACGGCGGATGAGGTCATGGCGAAATTCCAAAACGTAAATAAAGAGTTACGATTTTTCTTCGTTGGTCGCGACTTCTATCGCAAGGGCATGTATGAGTGTCTGCTGGCGCTGAAAAAGCTGCGGGAGGCGTATCCCGTCCATTTGACCATCGTCAGCGGGCTGAAGCAGGAGTATGTCTACCGTGTGCCGAAGTACACAGCGCAGGAGGAAGCGGAGGTGCAGGGCATCATCCGCGACAATTCTGATTGGATAGAATATCACGAATCGCTGCCGAACGAGCAGGTGCTTGTACTCTGCAAGCGGGCACACATCGGTCTGCTGCCGACCTACCGTGATTCCTTCGGGTACAGCACGATTGAGATGCAGTCGTGCGGCTGCGTGGTGCTTTCGACGGACATTTTCGCCCTGCCGGAGCTGAATGACCTGGACATCGGCTACGTCTGCGCGATTCGCCATGCGGTGGATGCGCTGACGGATGGCGATGACGCGGCGGTTCAGGCGCTTTGTCCGCCGCTGGACGCGCATTGTTGAGGAGTGCGGCAAGCTGGTGGACAAGGCGCAAATGGCGCTCGCACGGGTTGCGCAGCGGTACGACCCGGAGCGCCACGGCGAGCGGCTCTATGAACTGTATCAGGAGTGTGGAAAAAAGTGACGGATGCACAAAAACTCGTCAGCGTCATTATCCCGATTTACAAGGCGGAAAAGTATCTGCCGATGTGCGTGGACAGCGTGCTGAATCAGACATATCAGAACTTAGAGGTTATTCTGGTGGACGACGGTTCGCCGGACAACTGCCCCGCCATCTGCGACGAGTATGCCCAAAAGGACAAGCGAATCCGCGTCATCCACCAGAAAAACGCGGGACTGTCCATGGCGCGCAATGCCGGATTGGACATCTGCACAGGCGACTATATCACCTTTGTGGACAGCGACGACGCGCTGCATATTGACTTCGTGGCGCGGCTGCTGGCAGCGTGTGAGGATAACAGTGCAGAAATTGCGATTGCGGACTTCAAGAAAGCGGCGGTAGCGGAATATCTGCCGAAAATTACCGAACCGCTGGAGAATAAGCCTGTGCGCGTGGTGGATGGGCACGAGGCAAACATGATGCTTTACCGCAGGCCAGAATGGGTGCGAATGATTACCGCATGGGGAAAACTCTACCGCCGCAAGGTTTTTGCCTGTGAGCGCTTCCCGATTATCAAGCTGCACGAGGACGAAGCGCTGGTGTACAAGCTGCTGTACCGCTGTCAAAAGGTGGCTCTGGTGGATGAACTGCTGTATTTTTATACCGATAATCCGGACAGCATGATGGCGAACCGCTTCAAGCCGGAGCGCATGACGATGATTGAAATTCTTGACGAGCGCCTTGCGTTTTACCGCGAAAACGGCGAAACAGGCGACTTAATCCGCTTTACGCAAAACCGGCAGTTTATGTTTGCAGCGGCATATTACCGTCAGACGCTGCATTACGCGCCCAAAGAGTGGCGCTTCCGCCATCAGCTGCGCAAACGCCAGTGGCAAATCTACCGGGTGCTGATGAAGTCGGAATATCCGGCGGACAGAAAACGAGAATTGACCTGTATTATGCTGCTGCCGCTGCTGTTTCGCAAGCTACGGTTAGTGGAGCAGTGAAAACGGTAAAAAATACTTTTCCGCGGGCGGGAACAAT
>ERZ779957.527-NODE-527-length-12109-cov-2.95835_pt1 | contig 12109 bp, 8 predicted proteins | sample MGYA00511583_ERZ779957 | MGnify/ENA primary metagenome ERZ779957 (study PRJEB29588, sample SAMEA2146320) | human gut metagenome | biome: human gut; feature: human-associated habitat; material: faeces | place: Denmark | collected 2008/2010 ... | reverse complement strand
CTATTTACACAGAGATGGGACGTTTTATGATGGCTCCGTATGGCTGTCTTGTGACAAAGGCTATCCATGAGAAGCATATCTACAAGGAGTATATAGGAGTAGATGCGTGTGCGGCAAACCTTATGAGACCGGCTATTTACGGCTCATACCATCATATCACAGTGCTCGGCAAGGAGGATGCACCTTGTGACCATACATATGATGTGGTAGGCTCACTCTGTGAGAACTGTGACAAGTTTGCAATTGACAGACAGCTTCCGAAGATTGATATGGGAGACTATCTGGTAATCCATGATACAGGAGCACACGGCTTCTCAATGGGCTACAATTACAACGGACGACTTCGCTCAGCAGAGATACTGCTCGAAAGCAACGGAGAGGCAAAACTCATCAGAAGAGCAGAAACTCCGGCAGACTACTTTGCAACCTTTGACTGCTTTGATGATATTAAAATAACAGAGTAATCTGCTAGCGCACCTTGCAGAGCACGTGTCCGAATTTTATCCATTTGCTCATATCATCAACATTATCGCTGTCGACATAAAAGGTCTCACCGTAATTGTTGATTGGTGTGAGCTCACATGGGTTTGTCTGGTGGAGTTTTCTGATGTATGCACGCTTGTTCTGTGCGTTGATAAAGATACCGGTATCGCCGTCACGGATTGGGTTTCGACTGATTAGAAGTATATCGCCTTTATTATATACAGGATGTAGATGATTGCTTGTGATGCGGATTCCGATGTGAAGGGCATCACCGAAGGCTTTTCTGTAATTTGAAACATCAAGCTTTTCGACATTGTAGGAGTCCAAAATCATGCCGTCGGTCATATTGCCTGTCGGGATGAGGACGGAAATCAGATCCTCCGTATGACTGCTTTCATCCTTGTAGGCAGACAGCGCAAGCTCAGTGTCTATAATCGAGTCTATAAGTATGCGCTGGTTTTTGGAAAGTTTTTTGATGCGCTTTACAAGGTTTATTACATCATCATTGAAGCCTGTTAGTTCGCAGGAAAATCGTCCTGTCAGCTTGTATATCAGGTAAGCGGTGTAGATGTCTATACGAGAGGATTCTCCGTTTGCTATTCGCTTGTAGGTGGAGAGTGACATATCAAGTGCTTTTGCAAACTGTGCCTGGGACATACCAAGCTTTATGCGTTCGCGCTCGATATTTGTTGATATGTTGTTTGCTATTTCAAGTCGGTTCATTTTTGAGCTAATCTCCCTTCTTTTTAAAAAAATAAACTCCAAATTTGGTCAAGTATTGACATGCGCAATACACTATAATGGTTATTGTTGAAACATAAATAAATATATAAGAAACGTCAATTACTGTCAAATAAAAATGTTTGTTATATAAAAAGGGAGGTGTCCTGAAACTTAATTAGTGTAAGCTGAATGCAGCTTACACTTTTTTTATTTAAACAAATGCAGCTTTATTTATAATAAATATCAAAAAAAATTTTTGAAATAAATGTGTCTGAGGCATTGATTAGAGCACCGCTAATTGGTACAATGTTTTATTAGGTGATGAATCAGTATTACGAGGTCTAGATATAAATGAATGATATAGCAATTGATAAAGAACACTTACATTATTTGGAACAGCTGTCGGAGATGTATCCGACAATAGGCAAGGCATCATCTGAGATTATCAATCTGCAGGCTATTTTAAACCTGCCAAAGGGCACAGAGCACTTTGTATCTGACGTGCATGGTGAGTATGAAGCCTTTTCCCATGTGCTGAAAAATGGTTCTGGGGCTGTAAGAAAGAAGATAGATGATGTATTTGGTCTGGCGATGAACAAGGCTGACAAGGCTGCGCTTGCCACACTCATTTACTATCCAAGAGAAAAGATGGAGCTTATTAAGCAGGACGAGCCGGATATGGACTCGTGGTATAAGACGACTCTTTATAAGCTGATAGAGGTGTGCAAGACCGTTTCATCAAAGTATACGCGCTCCAAGGTGAGAAAAGCTTTGCCGGAGGAGTATGCATATGTTATAGAGGAGCTCATCACAGAAAAGCCGGAGGTGTTAAACAAGGAGGCTTACTACGAGTCAATCATCAATACAACAGTGGAGCTGGGCACTGCGGAGGAGTTTATAGTGGTGCTTTCCGAGCTTATTCAGAGACTTGCTGTTGACCATCTGCATGTGCTTGGTGATATATATGACAGGGGAGCGGGGCCACATCTGATAATGGACAGGCTGTGCAGATATCACTCGCTGGATATACAGTGGGGCAATCACGATATTATCTGGATGGGGGCAGCCGCAGGAAATCCTGCATGTATTGCAACTGTTGTCAGAAACAGTATCAGATATGGTAATCTGGACGTGGTCGAGGAGGGCTATGGTATAAATATGCTTCCGCTTGCTACGTTTGCACTGAAGGCTTACAAGGATGACCCATGCACCAGATTTGTGTTTAAGGTGGCTCCAAGTGGCGCAGATAATATGGAGAGTGATCTGATAAAGAAGATGCACAAGGCCATTGCCATCATACGTTTCAAGCTGGAGGGACAGCTCATTAAGAAGTGGCCTGAGTATGGCATGAAGGAACGATTGCTCTTGGAACATATTGATTATGAACATGGCACTATAGAGCTTGAGGGCAGAACTTATAAGCTTCTTGATACAAGCTTTCCGACAATTGACCCGGCTGATCCTTACAGGCTGACAGAGGGGGAAGAGGAAGTCATACAGAGGCTCAGAAGCTCGTTTATTCATTGCGAGAAGCTTAAAAACCACGTTGGGCTGTTGCTTAAAAAAGGCAGCATGTACAAGGTATATAATGGCAATCTGCTTTTCCACGGCTGCATCCCGATGGAGGAGGACGGAAGCTTCGCAAAGGTAAATATCTACGGTAAAGAGTATAGTGGCAAGGCTTTATTTGATATACTGGAGACTTACGTCAGAAAGGCTTTTTTCTCGGATGATAAGCTGGAAAGACAAAAGGGCAGCGATATCATGTGGTACATATGGACAGCACCATATTCTCCGCTTTATGGCAGAAATAAGATGGCTACGTTTGAGAGATATTTTATAGATGACGATGACATGAAAATAGAAAAGAAAAACTTTTATTATGACTATATAAACAAGCCTGAGTGTGCGCAGCGTATACTCGAGGAGTTTGGTTTGCATGATAAAAGAGACCATATCATAAACGGACATGTTCCTGTTCACAGATTAAGAGGTGAAAGCCCTGTGAAGTGCGACGGCAGAGTGATAGTCATAGATGGTGGTTTTTCAAAGGCGTACCGCAGACGGACAGGTATCGCGGGATATACCTTGATTTACAATTCATATGGGCTGACATTGACAGCCCATGAGCCGTTTGAATCACCGGAGACGGCAGTAAGGGATGAGAGGGATATCGTATCAAGGCGTGAGGCTGTAGAGGTACTTGATAAGAGAATACTTGTCGGAGATACGGATGCCGGAATAAAGATGAAGGAAAAGATAGCTGATCTAAAGCATCTCATTGCGGCATATCGTTCGGGTGAGATTGCAGAGCGCGATGATTAGAAATAGGGAATATGATGTATGTAGTTGATGGGTTTGAGTTTCAGACAAAGGAAGAGGCAAGGCAGTAGAAGAGAGGGAAAAAGCACTGGATGAAAGGCAGGATGCAACAGAGTGGACAAAATAAAGATACTGGTGGTAGATGACGAGAGCAGGATGAGAAAGCTCGTGCATGATTTCCTTGCAAGGGAAGGGTATGAGGTACTTGAGGCCGGAGACGGCGAGGAGGCACTTGATATATTTTATCAGCAGAAGGACATAGCACTGCTGGTGCTCGATATAATGATGCCAAGGATAAATGGTTTTGAGGTATGCCGTGAAATCAGACAGACTTCAAAGGTGCCGATTATTATGCTTACAGCTAAGGGTGATGAGCGTGATGAATTGAACGGCTTTGACATTGGTGCTGATGAGTACATTTCAAAGCCATTTTCTCCCAAGATACTGGTGGCCAGGGTAAATGCTCTCCTTCGCAGGGCGAATAAACTGGGCAAGGAGGCAGTAATAAGCGAGGCCGGTGGTATTGTCATGGACAAGACGGCACACACTGTAGCTATTGATGGCAAGGATATTGAACTTTCGGTAAAGGAATTTGAGCTTTTGGATTACTTTATGAGCAATCAGGGGATTGCGCTTACCAGGGAGCGCATACTTGACAGTGTGTGGAGTTATGATTATTTTGGTGATGCGAGGACTATTGATACACATGTGAAGAAATTAAGAAGCAAGATGGGCGCTAAAGGCGACTATATAAAGACTGTCTGGGGTGTGGGATATAAGTTCGAGATACAGTAAGTGTTAAGCTTAGGACTAATGGATTCGGGATAAGAGGTGTCACCATGAAAAAGAAAAAAACGTTATCCACACAGCTTACGCTTGTGATTTCATTCATTGTACTTCTGATAGTGGGAGTGTTCTGGATGGCTAATAACACACTGCTGGAAAAGTATTATGTATTTAACAAGGAAAAAGAGATGCTTGCTGTATACAAAATGGTGGACTTGGCTGCAAAAAATGACAAACTTTCAGATGATACGTTTGCTGTAGCATTTGAAAAGAAATGTGTTGGCGCCAATATAGATGCGGTTGTGTTCAACAAATACGGTAAAGTCATAATTGAGGGAACCACTGACAATCAGGAAATATTCCAGCTGCTTTTGGAGGCGAGCATGTCGTCGTATTCGGCAGACTACAACAACCTGAATATGACAAGGCAGAAGGATAAAAGGCTGGGGACAGAGTATATTATCATAAATAACAGACTGATTGACGGTAACTTTGTATACATGAAGACACCGCTTGAGAGCATTAAGGAGAGCGTGTCCATATCGAACCGCTTTTTTGCAATAGGCACAGTGGCTGCTATTGTTGTGGGAGTGTTTATGGCATATATTGTTGCTCGCAATATGACTAGGCCGATAAGAAATATGACTGAGCTGTCGACAAGGATGGCGAAGCTTGATTTTGATGCGAAGTACATTGATACGGAAAACAGTGCAAAGGAGCTTTATGTGCTTGGTGAGCATATGAATGAGCTGTCGCAGACACTTGAGCAGACCATCACAAGACTAAAGGTGGCAAACAATGAATTACAGCGTGATATAAAGAAAAAAGAAGAGATTGATGAGATGAGAAAGGAGTTTTTGTCAAATGTGTCACATGAGTTAAAAACTCCGCTTGCTTTGATCTCGGGCTATGCTGAGGGACTCAAAGAGGTCGTAAATGACGATGATGAGAGCCGTAACTTCTACTGTGATGTCATCATGGACGAGACTGACAAGATGAACCGCATGGTTATGAAGCTTTTATCTCTCAATCATCTGGAGGATGGCAGTGATGTGCTTGAGATGACGAGGTTTGATTTGACATCGCTTGTCAGAGGGGTTATAGACTCATCTAAGCTTCTGGCACAGAAAAATGAGGCTGCAATTGAGTTTGACCGCACCGATTCCGTATATGTGAGCGGTGATATATACAAGATTGAAGAGGTTGTGACAAACTATATCAGCAATGCGATAAATCACTGTACAAGAGGTGGTACTATCACTGTATCATACAGCATGTACAGCGACCGTGTGAGGGTCAGCGTGTTTAACACAGGAGAGCCGATACCTGATAAGGATATAGAAAATATATGGAATAAGTTCTATAAGGTGGACAAGGCCAGAACAAGGGAATATGGCGGAAGCGGCATAGGACTGTCTATAGTAAAGGCCATTATGGAATTGCATCACAGAGGGTATGGTGTCATAAATCACAAGGATGGTGTAGAATTCTGGTTTGAACTTGAGTTATTTATTGCAAACAATCAATAAATGTGTTACCATATGTGTTATTAGGATAAAAGTCATAGAATAAGAACGGGTTTATTACAATGACGGGAAGAAATATAAAAATGGCATATGTCGATAGTTGTTGATGCCATTGCTCTGTATAATATAGATGATAGAGATGACTATACACTGGCACTGACACAGAAATTAAATGAATTAGGCATTAAAGAGGAGACAAAATGATATGATAGCAATCATCGATTATGGAGCAGGCAACCTGCGAAGTGTGGAAAATGCTCTTACAGCTATAGGCGAGGAGAGTATTGTGACCAGAGACAGGCATGAGATTTTAAATGCCGATAAGGTAATACTTCCCGGAGTAGGAGCTTTTGGAGATGCAATGGATTCGCTAAAAAAATACGAGCTGGACAAGGTGATTCACGAGGTATGTGACATGGACAAGCCATTTCTTGGCATATGCCTGGGTCTTCAGCTATTATTTGAGGGAAGCGATGAGAGTCAGGGCGTTGAGGGTCTTCATGTGCTTGACGGACAGATACTTCGCATACCTGATAAGGAGGGACTTAAAATACCTCACATAGGCTGGAATTCACTTGATTTACAGAACAATGGAAGGCTGTTTAAAGGTCTTTCAGAGCATCCGTATGTATATTTTGTGCATTCGTACTATCTGAAAGCCACTGATGAAGCAATTGTCACAGCAACGACAGAGTACAGTACACACATTCATGCGTCTGTAGAGAAAAATAATGTGTTCGCCTGCCAGTTCCATCCGGAAAAGAGCAGCACAGTCGGACTTTCGATACTTAAAAATTTTGCAGGGATAGGGGAGGCATAATATGTTTACGAAGAGAATAATCCCATGTCTGGATGTGAATAATGGACGTGTTGTGAAGGGCATAAACTTTGTCAATTTAAGAGATGCAGGTGACCCGGTTGAGATTGCGGCTGCTTATGATAAGGCAGGTGCAGATGAGGTGGTTTTTCTGGATATTACGGCTTCAAGCGACAACAGAAATACTGTTGTGGATATGGTCAGAAAAGTTGCTGAAAAGGTGTTTATACCGTTCACTGTGGGCGGCGGCATCAGAACAGTCGATGATTTTAAGGCGCTGCTTAGAGAGGGTGCGGACAAGATTTCAATAAATTCAAGTGCCATAAACACACCGCGGCTTATCAGTGACGCTGCGGATAAGTTTGGCAGCCAGTGTGTGGTTGTGGCAATCGATGCAAGGCGTCGTGCTGACGGAAGCGGCTGGAATGTATACAAGAACGGAGGCCGCATAGATACAGGCCTTGATGCCATTGAATGGGCTGTTAAGGCAAATGAGCTTGGAGCGGGAGAAATCCTTCTTACAAGCATGGATTGTGACGGCACAAAGGATGGCTACGATATCGAGCTTACAAGGCTTATTGCCGATAACGTTTCTGTTCCGGTTATCGCATCGGGCGGTGCAGGCACAAAGGAGCATTTTTACGAGGCTTTGACAGATGGAAAGGCGGACGCAGCGCTTGCAGCTTCACTTTTCCACTACAAGGAGCTTGAAATTATGGATTTAAAGAATTATCTGGCAGATAAAGGTGTGTCGGTCAGAAGATAGGCGGTAGATTGAGATTATGAGTATGCTTGACGGCGAGTGGGCAAAGGCTGTGGGAGCCGAGTTTAAAAAACCGTATTACAGGGATTTGTACAATTTTGTGAGAGATGAATATGCCACACATGTGGTATATCCTCCGGCAGATGATATATTTAATGCCATGCATTTTACACCACTTAACAAGGTAAAGGTACTCATCCTCGGGCAGGATCCGTACCATAATGTCAATCAGGCACATGGATTGTCGTTTTCTGTGCTTCCGTCTCAGAAGGATATTCCACCATCACTGCAGAATATCTACAAGGAGCTTAATGATGATCTGGGGTGTGATATCCCCAATAACGGATACCTGAAGAAATGGGCTGACCAGGGTGTTTTACTTTTGAATACGGTACTCACCGTCAGGGCTCATCAGGCCAACTCGCATCAGGGACACGGCTGGGAGAAGTTCACGGATGCAATCATAGAGGCTGTAAATGAGCAGGACAGACCTATAGTGTATATGCTCTGGGGGCGCCCGGCACAGTCGAAGATTCCTATGCTTACAAATCCAAAGCATCTGATATTGACAGCACCGCATCCAAGTCCGCTGTCGGCTTACAGAGGCTTTTTTGGATGCAAGCATTTTAGTAAAGCCAATGAGTTTCTTAAGGAGCATGGAGTGGAGCCTGTTGACTGGCAGATAGAGGATATATAAAGGATGACAATACCGGCTCATATGTTAGTAATACCGGGTTGGGTAATACCGGCAGATATCAATTCAAAGTCGCTTGCGAAGGTGGAATCACAGTGGATATAATTATAATATGTTTTTATAGTTGCAGACAGGATGGAAATTCCTATCTTACTTTGTGACTTAACAGAAAAAGAAGCATCCCGGCTTGGGATGCTTCTTTTAATTATAATTAGCGTTTAGTTGTCGTTTTCATCGTCCTCGCTCATTGAGTAGACCTGACGCTTACGTGCCATCTCATCACTCTCAAGATATTCATCGTAGGTTGTGATCTTGTCGATCATTGAACCGTTTGGCAGGAATTCTATGATTCGGTTGGCGGTTGTCTGGACTACCTGGTGGTCACGGCAGGCAAAGAGGATTACTCCAGGGAATTTTATCATTCCGTTGTTTAATGCTGTGATTGACTCCATGTCGAGGTGGTCTGTAGGCTCATCGAACATGAGCACATTGCTTCCCATGATCATCATGCGGGAGAGCAGTACACGAACCTTTTCTCCTCCGGAGAGTACACGCATTTTCTTTACTCCATCCTCACCGGCAAAGAGCATACGGCCAAGGAAACCTCGCACATATGTGGCGTCCTTGATTTCTGAGTACTGTGTGAGCCAGTCAACGATGAGCTCATCAGTATCAAAGATTGCGGTATTGTCCTTTGGGAAGTATGACTGGCTGGTTGTGACACCCCATTTATATGAGCCCTCGTCAGGTTCAAGCTCTCCGGCAAGGATTTTAAACATAGTTGTTTTTGCAAGCTCATTTCCTCCGACAAATGCAATTTTGTCATCGTGGTTAACAGTGAATGAGATATTGTCAAGTACCTTTACGCCATCGATGGTTTTTGAGATGCCCTCGACAAAGAGCACATCGTTTCCAATTTCACGCTCAGGACGGAAATCAATGTATGGGTATTTACGGCTTGATGGACGTATTTCATCAAGCTGGATTTTTTCGAGGGCACGCTTTCTTGATGTAGCCTGTTTTGATTTAGAGGCATTGGCAGAGAAACGCTGGATAAATTCCTGCAGCTCCTTGATTTTTTCCTCTTTCTTTTTGTTTGCTTCCTTCATCTGACGGACAATAAGCTGGCTTGATTCATACCAGAAATCATAGTTTCCTGCGTAGAGCTGGATCTTACCGTAATCCATGTCGGCGATGTTCGTGCAGACCTTGTTGAGGAAGTATCTGTCATGGGATACAACGATGACTGTATTCTCGAAATTGATGAGGAATTCCTCAAGCCATGAGATGGCATCGAGGTCTAAGTGGTTGGTAGGCTCATCGAGAAGCAGTATGTCAGGATTTCCAAACAGTGCCTGAGCGAGAAGCACCTTGACTTTTACTGCACCCGGCAGATCTGCCATCAGAGTGTAGTGATCCTCAGTAGGTACACCGAGACCGTTTAAGAGAGTAGCTGCATCCGACTCAGCATTCCAGCCGTCCATATCGGCAAACTCAGCCTCAAGCTCGCTGGCACGGATTCCGTCCTCGTCTGAGAAATCCTCCTTCATATAGATGGCTTCCTTTTCCTTCATGATATCATAGAGACGCTTATTACCCATGATAACCGTATCAAGTACTGTAAACTCATCGTACTTGAAGTGATCCTGCTGTAAGAATGACAGTCTCTGTCCCGGAGTGATTGCGATATCACCGTTTGTAGGCTCAAGCTGTCCTGAGAGAATCTTTAAAAATGTAGACTTGCCGGCACCGTTTGCACCAATAAGTCCGTAGCAGTTTCCCTCTGTGAATTTTATGTTGACATCCTCAAATAAAGCTTTTTTACCAATTCTTAATGTAATATTGTTTGCACTAATCATTTTGTCTTTATTCAATCCTTTCCTATTTAATAACCTGTTCGTTTCTGTAACACATCGTTTCTATTTTAACGTAAAACCAGTATTTTGCAAGTGTTTTACAGGCGATTTATAGCCATTGTGCCCTTTTGTACATAAAATTTACCTTGTTAATAAATATTTTAGGATTTTTGTACAATGTATTGCTAAAAAAACTTGATTTTTTACAGCGCACAAACTAAACTATTATGTAGAGACATTCTGATTCATGTCTATAATTGAACATTTATTTTACAGGAGGAAATATCATGTCTAGAGCAAAACAGTCGATGGATGGAAATACCGCTGCCGCTCATGTAGCATATGCCTACACAGAGGTTGCCGGAATCTATCCTATCACACCTTCTAGCCCAATGGCTGATACAGTTGATCAGTGGTCAGCAGCAGGACAGAAGAACATTTTCGGAAGCACTGTAAAGGTAGTTGAGATGGAGTCTGAGGCAGGTGCCGCTGGTACAGTTCACGGATCTCTTGCAGCTGGTGCACTTACTACAACATTTACAGCTTCACAGGGACTTTTACTTATGATCCCTAATATGTACAAAATCGCAGGTGAGAATCTTCCTTGCGTATTTGACGTATCAGCTCGTACAGTATCTTCACATGCACTGAATATCTTCGGTGATCACAGTGATGTATATGCTTGTCGTCAGACTGGTTTCGCAATGCTTTGTGAGACAAATCCACAGGAGGTTATGGATCTTTCACCGGTTGCACACTGTGCAGCACTTGAGGGAAAGGTTCCATTCATTAACTTCTTCGATGGATTCCGTACTTCTCATGAGATTCAGAAGATCGAGAAGTGGGATTATGAAGATCTCAAAGAGATGTGTCCAATGGATGCAGTTGCTGAATTCAGAGCACACGCTCTTAACCCAGAGCATCCAGCAGCTCGTGGATCACACGAGAACGGAGATATCTTCTTCCAGCATAGAGAGGCATGTAACAAGTTCTATGATGAGCTTCCAGCAGTTGTTGAGAAGTACATGGACAAGGTTAATGCTAAGCTTGGTACAGATTACAAATTATTCAACTACTACGGAGCACCTGACGCTGATCGTGTAATCATCGCTATGGGTTCTATCAATGATGTAGCTGAGGAAGTAATCGATTACTTAACAGCAAAGGGAGAGAAAGTCGGACTTATTAAGGTACGTCTTTACCGTCCATGGTCTTCAGAGGCTCTTCTTAATGCTATTCCAAAGACTGCAAAGAAGATCGCTGTATTAGACCGTACAAAAGAGCCAGGATCACTTGGTGAGCCATTATACTTAGACGTTGCTACAACACTTCGTGAAGCAGGAATGAACGATGTTGTATTAGTAGGCGGACGTTACGGATTAGGATCTAAGGATACACCACCTTCTTCAGTATTTGCTGTATATACAGAGCTTGAGAAGGATGCTCCTAAGCACAGATTTACAATTGGAATCGTGGATGATGTTACAAATCTTTCACTTCCAGAGGTTAAGCCAGCTCCTATCACATCTGCACCTGGTACAAAAGAGTGCAAATTCTGGGGTCTCGGCGGAGATGGTACTGTAGGTGCTAACAAGAACTCTACAAAGATCATCGGTGACCACACAGACAAATACATCCAGGCATACTTCCAGTATGACTCAAAGAAGACTGGTGGTGTTACAATTTCTCACTTGAGATTTGGTGACAACCCAATCAGAAGCCCATACTACATCAACCAGGCTGACTTCGTAGCATGCCACAACCCATCTTATGTAACAAAAGGATTCAAGATGGTACAGGATGTAAAACCAGGCGGAGTATTCATGATCAACTGCCAGTGGTCAGATGAAGAGTTAGCTCATCACTTAAATGCAGAAGCTAAGAAATATATTGCTGATAACAACATTCAGTTATATACAATCAACGCTATTGACAAAGCAATTGAAATTGGTATGGGTAAACGTACTAACACAATTCTTCAGTCTGCATTCTTCAAATTAGCAAACGTAATGCCAATCGAAGAGGCTGTAGATTTCATGAAACAGGCTGCTAAGAAATCCTATGGTAAGAAGGGTGATGCAGTCGTAGAGATGAACTACAAAGCAATCGATGCTGGTGTAGATGCTGTACATAAAGTAG
>ERZ779957.511-NODE-511-length-12464-cov-1.90434_pt1 | contig 12464 bp, 17 predicted proteins | sample MGYA00511583_ERZ779957 | MGnify/ENA primary metagenome ERZ779957 (study PRJEB29588, sample SAMEA2146320) | human gut metagenome | biome: human gut; feature: human-associated habitat; material: faeces | place: Denmark | collected 2008/2010 ... | reverse complement strand
CCGCCGCCGTATGTGGTCGGACACGGATTCCAATGGCCTGTACTGGTACATGGAAAAGCAGTACGCCATAACCGGGCGCGGGAATATCGACGCTGCGCTGGACATCCATGCCGCAACCCATGCTTTCAACGAAGTGCAGGATTACATCGAGGGCTTGACATGGGACGGTACACCCCGGCTGGATACGCTGTTCATCGACTATCTGGGCGCGGAGGATTCGCTGTACAACCGCACTGTGTGCCGCAAGGCGTTCGTCGCGGCATGCTTCCCGGCTGCAAGTACGACAATATGCTGATTTTGTGCGGCCCGCAGGGCATCGGCAAGTCAACGCTGCTTGACAAGATGAGCCTCGGCTTTTTCAATGACTCCATCAGAACGTTCGAGGGCAAGGAAGCATCTGAGCTTTTGCAGGGCGTGTGGCTGGTGGAAATCGCTGAGCTGGACGCTTTCAGGCGCTCCGACGTAACGTGCATCAAGCAGTTTCTCTCCCTGCGCGCTGACCGCTACCGCGCCGCCTATGGCCGTCACGTTAAGGATTTACCCCGCTGCTGCGTTTTCTTTGGCACTTGCAATCAGGTAGACTTCTTGCAGGACACGACCGGCAACCGCCGCTTCTGGCCCGTAGACGTGGGCATAATGCCGCACGACAAGACCGTGTTTAACGACCTGACGGATGACGTAATCCGGCAGATATGGGCGGAAGCCAAGGTGCGCTGGCAAATGGGCGAGTCACTGTATCTGACGGGTGAGGTGGAGGCGCTGGCGCGAGACAAGCAGGAAGAGCATCGTGAAGCCAGCGTGCAGGAAGGTTTGATTCTGGAGTTCATTGAGCGCCCCATCCCTGACGACTGGGTGAAGTGGGACATCGACCAGCGCCGGGCGTTCTGGAGCGGACTGGCGAAGGGCGGGGAAGAAAGCTACACGATGGTGGAGAGGGACAAGGTTTGTGCGGCGGAGGTGTGGTGCGAACTGTACTGCAAACCCATCAGCGATATGCGCAAATCGGATGCACGGGAGATTAACGCCGTGCTGGAACGGCTCCCCGGCTGGCATTCAATTCATGGCCGGTTTGGCAAAGCCTACGGTGATAAACAGCGTGGATTCAGCAAGAAATGATGGTAACATTCTCCCCCAAAAAGCGGGAACATTCTCGGAAAAGTGGTAACATTCTATGGGAACAATCTTTTTTATGTTACCAGCAAGCGGTAACATTCAATTTTTTCCAATTCGAGAATGTTCCCGCGAATGTTACCAGAAAAAATCTCAAAGCCCTTGAAAAATAAGGCTTTTTAAGTGAGTGGTAACATTGGAACATTCTTTCTTAATAGACTTTACAAATATGGGCGTTAGGGGCGCGCGCGAAACGCCTATCCGCCTGATCGTGCCCGTCTATACACGCGCGGGCGCGCGAGAGTTACCAGTGAATGAATTTTACGGTTTGGGAGGCAAGTAACTGATGCTGGAAAGAAGTGTTGAGCGGATGCTGCGCGATGGGATTAAGGTGCGCGTTCCAAAGGCCCGCTGTCTGAAATTTGTGACCCCCGGTTTTACAGGAGTGCCCGATAGGATTATTCTGCTTCCCGGTGCGGAAACGGTATTCGTAGAACTGAAACGTCCGGGACAAGTGGAACGGCAGCGGCAGCTATTCGTTCAGGCTGGGTTGCGGAAGCTGGGCTTTAAGGTGTTTTCTGCGGTAGATTCTCCTGAGAAGGTTCAGGAAGTGATTGACTACTGCGGTCGGTGCGAAGGAGGCGGCGGGGCATGAAGTTCGTCCCTCATGATTACCAGCGGTACTGTGAGGAGAAGATCATCGAAACGCCAAACATTGCCCTGTTTCTGGACATGGGACTCGGCAAGACGGTGATTACCCTGACCGCCATTTACAAGCTGAAATACCACCGATTCGCCCTGCGGCGAGCGCTGGTGGTGGCGCCGAAGAAGGTAGCGGAAGCGACATGGAGCAATGAAACCGCAAAATGGGATCACCTGTCCGATTTAAGGGTGTCTGTGGTGCTCGGTTCGGCAGCGCGTCGAGAGGCCGCTCTGGCGGCGGAAGCGGATGTATACGTCATCAATCGAGACAACGTGGCATGGCTGGTGGACTACTATTCCGACCCGCGCCACAAGGACAGGACGTGGCCCTTTGACTGCGTGGTGCTGGACGAGTCATCCAGTTTCAAAAACCATCAGGCGTTGCGCTTCAAAAAGCTCAAAGTCATGCGTCCCCGGATTTGCCGCATGATTGAGCTAACCGGTACACCTACCCCGCATGGGCTGACTGACCTGTGGAGTCAAATTTATCTGCTGGACGGCGGCAAGCGGTTAGGGCGCACGGTATCGGTGTACCGCGATATGTTTTTTCTGCCGGACAAGCGTAACGGCGCGACGGTGTGGTCTTATAAGCCCCGTGAAGGGGCGCAGGAGGCAATCTACGGTTTGCTGAGTGACATATGCATCAGCATGAAAGCAAGCGACTATCTGACCCTTCCAGACTGCATCAGCGAAGAAATCCCCGTGAAGCTGGACGAGAAAGCGCAGGCGGCTTATAGCAGGCTGGAGCGGGATATGCTGCTGGAGGTTGACCCCGAAACGCTCATCACGGCAAATTCGGCGGGCGTGTTGACCAACAAGCTGTTGCAGTTGTGCGATGGCGCGGTATACGACGAGGCGGGCAATGCGACTGTGGTGCATAACTGCAAGATTGAGGCGTTCATGGAGACGGTGGAGCAGCTAAACGGGCAGCGAGCACTTGTGTTCTATAATTTCCAGCACGATAAGGCGCGGCTGCTGGAGGCGCTGGGAAAGACGAAGCTACACGTGAGGGTGTATGAGGGCGCGGCGGATGAGGCGGACTGGAACGCTGGCAAGATTGACATTCTGCTGGCGCATCCCGCGTCTTGTGCCTACGGTCTGAACCTCCAGCAGGGCGGGCATCATGTGATTTGGTTCGGGCTGACGTGGAGTCTGGAGCTGTACCAGCAGGCCAACAAGCGCCTCCACCGTCAGGGGCAGGAGTATCCCGTAATCATCCACCATTTGATTGTGCAGGGCGGTGTGGATGAGGACGTGATGAAAGCCCTGTCCGGCAAGGAAAAGACGCAGGAGAGCCTCCTGAACGCCCTGCGGGTGCGTTTGGAAAGGGCGCGAAAGGAGAGTTGCGTATGACGGTGAAAGAACTGTCGAAGCTGTACCACCTGAACCGCGAGGTGGAACTGAATAAGCGGCAGCTTGAGCGGCTGGAAACGGATTGCGCCGAGGATGAAAGACTGCTGGCAGAACTGCGGTCTGCCATTGGCGACTGTTCGTCCCCTCCCCTGTCGGACATGCCCAAGGCGCACAACGTAAGCAGTCCGGTCGAAAACATGGTTATGCGCATCGGACAGCTTGAAAGCAATATTCTGCGTAAGCGTAACGCCATCACAAACATGCGCGTGACCATCAGCACTCGGCAAACCCTTTGTCTGCTGGAGCGTGAGCGGCTGGAGGCGTATATTGACGGCATAGAGGACTCGCTTCTGCGGCAGCTTTTCACCTTGCGCTTTGTCAATGGTTTGCCGTGGGAGCAATCGGCGTTCTCCCTGTGGGGCGCCAGCGGAAGGGGTGAGACGGCGCGCAAGATGTGCTATCGCTATCTCAAGGATGATAAGAGCACCTGACGTGGAGGTTGTCCCGCTTTGTCCCGCGACATTTCCTGTCAAGTGTGTTATGTTATATGGGCAGACATCGGCTTCCGCAATGCGCACGTTTCGGTCTTTCCGGCGCTGGCGGGTTCGCCTCCTTCCCGCATCTATGCGGAGGTCCTTATTCGGGGTGTTTGCAAGGACTCATACGACGTAAGGGCAGCGCCGTGTGAGTCCTTTATTGTGCGCAGAAAGGGGGCGGATACTATGCCGCAATATCGCGCCGAACGGAACTACGAAAACCTGAACAAGGGCATTTTTCAGGGCACGATGGATTTAGGCATTCCGTATATCGCCCCGGAGGACTGCGACGTAGAAAACTGGATCAGCTTCAATTATGCCAAAACCGCGAAGGAAGAACAGTCGCGGCATGGCGTACACTTCTTTATCGACGATTACCAGTTTACGCGCCTATGGGCACAGCCGGACACCTATTTGCCGCTGTTGCAGCGCTTTCCTGCCGTCATGACTCCCGACTTTTCAACATACACCGACTTTCCTGTGGCTATTCAGCTCTACAACCATTACCGCAAGCACTGGCTGGGCGCGTACTGGCAGTACGAGGGAATGCTGGTGATTCCGACCATCAGTTGGAGCGACCACCGTTCCTATGACTGGTGCTTTGACGGTGAACCCGTGGGCGGGTGCGTGGCTGTTTCTGCTGTTGGGACGCAGATGGCGGCGGCACAAAAGCAGTTATTTATCGACGGCTACCGGGAAATGATGGACAGGCTCAAGCCGTCCAAGATTATCTTTTACGGCGATGTGCCGGATGAATGCTACGGCAACATTGTACAGATACAGGCGTTTCAGGACACCATCAAGAAGCGCAGGAAGGAGGCGCAGAAGTAGCATGGGAGGCAGAGGATCAGGCTCGCGTATCGTAAGCACGAGGCCGCCACAAGCGCAGACCGGTGCACAGACGCAAACCGCCGCGCCGACCGGCGGCCCTGCGGCGCGTGTGTATGCTGGGCCGTTCGTCCATATGACGCAGCAGGACGCGGACGACATGGCGCAGGCGCAGAACCGCTATGACATCAACACAAGGCTTGCAATCAATCAGTACATCCGCGAGGATGCGCAGTCCAACGGCTTTACCTTGTCGCAGAATATGAACCACAAGCTGGAGAACGGGCAAACGCTGGACGCTACGGAAACCTATGTTGCGCAGCGCCTCGACGCGGCTATGCACGATTTGGGCAAGAACACGATGCTGTTCCGTGCGGCGCACAAGGATTTTCTGGAGGCACTGGGCGTGCAGAACTACCAGAACATGACCCCGGCACAGCTTAACGCGGCGGTGAAGGGCGCGGAGTACAAGGAGAAAAAGTTTGTGTCCACCGCTTTTGACCGCTCCAAGAACCCGTTCATCAGCGGGGCGCAGTCAGGCGGACGCGAGGTGTACCTGAACATCAAAGCTCCGGGCGGTACGAAATGCGTGCTGGGCAACGCGAAGCAAGCCGAAATCATTCTTTCCCGCGGCACGGTATTCCGCGCTACGGGTGCGCACTTTGACGGCACGACGGCCTATCCACGATTGGGCGGCGCATTGCCGCGTGTCGTGGTGGACATTGAAATTGTTACCGAGTAAAGGAGGAGCATTACATGGCTACCAGCAAGACGAGCAAGGCTTCCAAGGCGGCGGAAAAGAAGGGCGGCAGAAAGACCGCTGAGAACAGCCCTCAGATGGGCGAGGAACGCTTTATCGCCACGGGCAAGAGTGTTACCCTGCTCAAGCCCGCAAAGGGCGCACGGGGCGTTTTTGGCGGAAAGAAGGGCAAGTAAATGGGCGGACGCGGTGCAAGCTTTCAGCGCACTGTGTCGCCGCCGATACAGACGCAGCAGTTACAGCCTGACCCGTTGAACGGCACACAGCCGCCGACCGGCGTAACACAGGCGGCTCTTGCGAATATGAGCGACCAAGAGCTTCACGATTTTCTGATTGACGTGAACAAGACCGACATTCCGTCTTTCCTGAGCGACCTCCACCTCCAGCGTATGCTTTATGCTATGGGTATGAACGGCAAGCCGGAAGTCGTCGATCAAAACACGTTCGACGGGCTGGCGCAGAACTCGCCTGTCCTATACCGCACAGTAAATGACACCGTAGTTGATGGCGTCCCCTTTACATCGAGCGACTGTTGTGATATGCTTATAGATGGCGACTTAACCTTTGTCGGAAGGGGCATCCACGGCGACGGTCTGTACTTCTCTAACTCGCTGTCCGGCTCCAAAGCCTACGGCGACCATACGGGTCAGACCGTTGGTGCGGTGCTGAACAGCAAAGCAAGAGTTATTTCCGAGACTCAGCTCAGGCAGGACTACGACGCCTTTGTGAAGTCCCATCCGCAGGCGCGCAAGGCGCTGGGCTTTGCGAAGTCGCACAGCTCGCACGACAGTTACAGCCAATTCGCCCTGATACGCGGCTACAATGTTATCTCGTCAGACCAGTACAGCAACGAAACGTACTATACGGTGCTTGACAGAAGCGCCCTGACCATGACCCGTAAGCGCTATTAACAGCAAGGAGGAAGCATCATGGACATCAACGAAAAGCTCCGCAGCTTGACCCCTGAACAGGCGAACAAGCTCGCCGGTCATCTTAATTCCTGCTATCCCGACAAGAAGAAGCCTGCCCCCGCGAAGAAGAAACCCGCGGCGAAGGGCGGCAAGAAGAAGTAATCAGAACCGCATACGCAGAGCCGCAGAGGTTCCAATGCCCCCTGCGGCTTTTTCCGTGCCAAGCAGACGGGAGGTGACACGCTTTGGCAAAGGGAGGAAGTAAGCCGGGCGGGCCACAATCCAAGAACCTGATCCCGGTGACGCAGCGTTCGCCCGAAGAAGCGCAGGCCATCCGAAGCAAGGGCGGTAAAGCGCGGGCGAAGCAGCGGCACGAACAAGCGCTGCTTTCGCAGATTATCCGTTCGGTGCTGGCTATGGGCTACCGCAAGGGCGCAGTAGCCGACCCAAACGACATTTACACGCTGGAAGAAGCGAAGAAAAAGAACGTCCCCATTCAGACGCTCATCGTCATGCAGGAAGTGGAGAAATATCTGGCGACGGGAAACACCGAGTCCCGCAACTGGCTTTTCAAATACGCCTTCGGTGAGAATACTCCCCTGCCGGATTTCCCGGAGGGCGAAGCGGCGGCGCAGGAAGAGAACGGCATCAGCATTCACCTGATACGGGGGGATAAGCCGCGGGAGCAGGAAAGCGAAGAGGACAAAGCTACACGGGAAGAGGCGAGAAAGGCGACGGCGGAAGCGCTGAAAGCCATCGGGCAGGCAGCCGAGAAAGCGGGAGCGGATCAAGATGCGCAGTGATGTTTACATCGAGGACTTGCTCGCCCCCAACTATGACGCGCTGCTGGAGGATGTGCTGGCGCATAAGCATTCGCAGTACATGCTCAAGGGTGGGCGCGGTTCGCTGAAATCCTCCTTCACAGGCTTTGTTATCCCGCTGATTATGCTGGAGCATCCCGACGTGAACGCCCTGATTCTGCGCAAGACGGCGAAAACCCTGCGCGATTCCGTGTTTGGGCAGATGCAATTCGCCATCGACAAGCTGGGCTTGAGCGACGAGTTCACCTGCCGGGTATCGCCCATGCAGATTAAGCGTGAAAAGACAGGACAGGTCATCCTTTTCCGAGGGCTGGACGACCCTATGAAAATCAAATCCATCAAAGCACCCCGCGGCTACTTTGGCGTGACATGGTTCGAGGAAGCCGACCAGTTCTCCGGCATGAAGGAAATCCGTTCCGTGCTGCAATCCGCAAGACGCGGCGGCGACCTGTACTGGAACTTTATGACGTTTAACCCGCCTGAAACGCAGTCGAACTTCATGAATGAAGAAGTGCTGCGTCCCACCCGTGATACCCTCGTGCATTCGTCGGACTACCGCAGCGTGCCGCCTGAGTGGCTGGGACAGCAGTTTTTCAACGATGCTCTGGAGCTGGCGCTGATTAACCCCAAGGCGTACCGGCATGAATATCTGGGCGAGGTGACGGGTACGGGCGGCGAGGTGTTTGACAACCTTGTTATCCGTGAAATTACGGGCAGCGAAATAGCAACGTTCGGCAGCATCTACTTCGGGCTGGACTTTGGCTGGTATCCTGACCCCGCCCATTGGGTGAAATGTTGCTACAATCCCGCACAGTTGACTCTTTACATCTTCGACGAACTGCGGGCGATTAAGACCAGTAACGCCGAGCTTTGGCGGCGCTTGCAGGAAGAAAAGGGCATGACTGAAAGCGACCCTATCATAGCTGACAGCGCCGAGCCGAAAAGCGTTTCCGACCTGCGCTCCTACGGCTGCTCCTGCCGGGGCGCTGAAAAAGGCCCGGACAGTGTGCGATACAGCATGAAGTGGCTGCAATCGCTGAAAGCCATCGTCATAGACCCCGCCCGATGCCCCGAAACGGCGCGGGAGTTCACGCACTATGAATATGAGCGCACGGCGGACGGCGACGTGGTAAGCGGCTACCCGGACGCGAATAACCACTCCATCGACGCGGTGCGCTATGCGCTGAACCGCGTGTGGAAGCGAAAAGGTCAGTAAAAAGTCGAAAATTTTGTGCGAACCGCCCAAAACGATTGACAGTACCCCCTCCGCAAGTGTATAATATTTTTAACTCAATAACACTTCATAGGGAGGCGCTCACCATGAAAAAGTTTCTCACGGTGCTTCTTGCTTTGCTGCTTCTGTGCGGCTCTTGCTTTGCGGAGGGGCTGGATTACGCATCCATGACCGATGCACAGCTTCACGACATCGTGGACGCGGCGCGGAACGAGCTGACTAAACGGGAGCTTGTGGCTGAGGGAAAGACCCTGCTGTTCGAGCAGGACGGCGTTTCGGTCTATCTGACAGGCGACTTCAAGGCTGATTCCCTCCATACCGACTCCATGCACTTCATGCGCGCAAGCGTGATTGTCGTGAACGACAGCGACATCAATGTTCGCGTCGGCGTTGACAGCATGAGCGTAAATGGCTGGGAGGTCAGCAATTCTGGCTTTTCTTCTGTTTCCCCCGGCAAGAAGCTCAAGGATGAGCTGACGTTCAATGCCGTAGATACCGACATCACGACGATTGATGAAATTGAAACCATCGAGATTACGTTCCGCCTGTCCAATGCGGACACATACATGTTCTTTGCGGACGTGCCTACCGTCACGCTTCACTTCAACGTGCAGTAAGGAGTGATTGCATGACTTGTCCGAAATGCGGGAGCACCAACGTACAGATGCAGACCTTCCAAGAACAGCAAGGCAGCAGGACAAAGACGAAGTTCCGCTTTAAGGCTGGCGAGAAGCGGCACGGGTTCTTCTGGTGGCTGTTCATCGGCTGGTGGTGGTGGATGATCGAGTTTATGCTGTGGTTCGTCTGCACGCCCTTCATGTTCATTGTCAAGCTGTTCTACCATCCGAAGAAATACAAGGGCAGCGGAAAATCCGTGTCCACGACGAGAAACAAAATCGGCTATGCTACCCTGTACACCTGTCAGGACTGCGGCAAGCAGTGGAAGCATATGGCATAATACCCCAAGGAGCGCACAACGCGCTCCTTTTTCTATGCCTCCAGCTAAAAATATTTGACTATAACGGTGATTTGTGTTAAAATAATTTATTTACGGTTTTTTTTTCAAAAAGGATCTTGACATTTTGATTACCAAAAAGTATAATAACATCGTGGCACAAAGGAGGTGGCACGATGAGCCCACAAATGGGGCGGCCTAAGGCTGAAAATCCAAAGTCTAAGCAGATAATGGTTAGGCTCGACGCAGAAACAGACCGAAAACTTGAAGAACTCGCTGAGTTTTTCAAAGAGAAGAAAGTCGCTGTTGTGCGCCGTGGAATTGAAAAGCTGTACGCCGAAATAAAAAAGTAAGCGTTGTTCCTGCTGCAAACACGACAACGCTTACCACAATGAATCCCCACAACCACACCGACTGACGGAATGGTGTGAAATTCATTTACATCATACCATCCTGTCAGCCAAAAGTCAATAATATTTAGCTGATAGGAGGAAATTTCAATGTACGAACTCATCCTGCGTGAACTCGCCGTTATCGACGAAGCGCTGTCCATCGTGTGCGACCGCATGAACCCTGCCGACCGTATCTCCGATGCCCTCCTCCGTGAGGTGCTGGACTGCATGGAGAACATCCGAAAGGCGGTGGACGAATGAACGGGTTGCAGACCTTCGCCAATGAAGAGTTCGGTGCTGTCCGCTCCCTGATGATTGAGGACATGCCGTGGTTTGTTGGACGCGACGTTGCGACTGCGTTAGGGTACGCAAAACCGCAGAATGCGATTAAGTCACATGTCGATGCGGATGATGCCCTAAATCAGGGCATCATCGACAGCATGGGGCGCTCTCAGCCGACAATGCTTATCAACGAGTCCGGGCTGTACAGTCTCATCCTGTCCAGCAAGCTCCCCGCCGCCAAAAGGTTCAAACGCTGGGTCACGTCCGAAGTGTTACCCGCCATCCGCAGAGCGGGAGGGTATGGAACGGCTACACAGGTGGCGGAGCCGGAGACAGCGGCGGCAGAAGCCCTTCCGGCACGAGAGGTTACAAACGACGATTACCTCCGCGCCGCCTCCATCGTCGCCTCCTGCAAAAACGAGCGCTTGCCTTATGTGCTGGCATACCCGAGCAAGGCAGGGCTTTCCACCGTCTGCCCCGTGCAGACGCAGGAAGAACAGCGCGACCGCTACGAAATCATGCGTCTGCTGGTGAAAGCGTATAACGACTACGGCATCAGCGACACGACCATCGGCAAGGCGACGGGACTTAACCGGGCGCAGATCAGGATGTACCGCACAGGCGAGCGCTTCCCCAAAGCGGGACGTGCGGAGTGCATCAAAGCTGTGGTTGAACCCATGCTGGTTGAACAGGAATAACCCCATTCAGCCGCTGCACTGATTCAGTGCGGCGGTTTTTCTATGCCAATTAAAGGCGGTGATACCCTTTGTTTTCGAGATTATGGCAGTTTATAAGGCAGGTGATACACCGGATGTTCCCCTTTAAGGACGTGGCTGCGGTTGAGCACATCGACACGCCGCTGTCCAACGAAATGATTGACGCTCTCGATCTGTGGTACAAAATGTACACCGACTCGCCCCCGTGGCTGTCTCCCGGCAAGGTGAAAAGCCTGAACCTCCCCTCGCTGATTTGCTCCGAAATCGCTCGTCAGGTGCTTTTGGAGGTCAAGTGGAACATCAGCGGCAAGGCAGACGAAAACGGCAATGCGCAGGACAGTCCCCGCGCCGAGTACCTGAAAGCGGAGTTCGGAAAGCTGATGCAGTCCCTTCGCCCCAAGCTGGAGCAGGCGTGCGCGGCGGGCGGCATGACCATCAAGCCTTACCCCAAGGACAGCCATATTTATTTCGACTGTTCCACCGCATGGAGCCTATATCCTGTCGCTTTCGACGATGACGGCAACCTGAAAGACGTGATTTTCCGCGATTCCTATCAGGACGGCAAAACGACGTACACCCGCCTTGAGCGGCACACGGTGACGGACAAGGGTATTTCCATCACGCAGAGGGCTTTTCGCTCCAATAACCGGGAGTCCATCGGTGTTGAAATCCCGCTGACCGACGTGCCGCAGTGGGCGGAAGCAGAGCCGGAAGCCCTGCTGACGGACACGGAAGGGCAAATGTTCGGCTGGTTCAAAACCGCCAACGCGAACAACGTTGACATTGACGCGCCTATGGGCGTGGCGGTGTTCAATAAAGCCGTCAACATCATCCGGGAGGCGGACATGCAGTATTCCCGCATTCTGTGGGAATACGAGGGCAGTGAGCTGGCTATCGACGTGGATCCGACCGTGCTGCGCCCGCAGATACACGGGCACGGGCGGCAGGAAATGCCACAACTGAACGAGCGCCTGTTCCGCGGCGTTGACCTCGGCGACGACCATTATCAGGTGTTCTCCCCTGCCATCCGCGACTCCGCGCTGTTTAACGGTCTGAATCAGCTTTTCATGCGCGTTGAGGACTCCTGCGGTCTTGCAAGAGGCACGCTGTCCGACGCAAATCAGGAAGCGCGGACGGCTACGGAGCTGCGCATCGTCAAGCAGCGCACATATGCCACTATTGCCGACAACCAGCGAGCGCTTGAGCATTGCCTGCGGGATGTGGTGCGGGCAATGGATAAGTACGCCACCATGTATGACCTCGCCCCGGCTGGCGATTACGACCTGTCCTTTGAATGGGATGACAGCATCATCACCGACGCATCCCAGCAGCTCGGCGAACGGCTGGAACTTATGTCGCAGGGGCTTATGAGTAAGACAGAGTTCCGCATGTGGTATTTCGGTGAAACCGAAGCGCAAGCCGAACGCGCCCTTCAAAAGGTGCAGCAGGAACAGCTTTCGCAGTCTATGGACGCGCTGCTGACCGCACAGAGTGGCGCTACGGGGACTTCTGCGCCCGACGACGGCGAATAAGGGGTGAAATCCCATGCTATCGAATGAAGCGCTGGAAAGGGTGCTCGGACGCCTGCAATCGCGTTTCGATGAGGTGAACAGCTTCTACATTCGCAAGATTGCCGAGCAAATTAAGAAAATCGGCGGACTGAGTCAAGCCAACATCAACCGCCTCGTCATCATGGCCGATATGACCTCCGATGTGCGCGAGATTACCGAGCGGCTGATGATCGTCACCCGTCTGAATGCGCAGGACATTCAGGCGGTGTACAATGCGGCTATGCAGCAGACATACACCGACCCGCGTTTCACACAGGCGTTCACAGCAGGCACACAGCCCTCCGCCGCCGTGC
>ERZ779957.497-NODE-497-length-12862-cov-2.01648_pt1 | contig 12862 bp, 8 predicted proteins | sample MGYA00511583_ERZ779957 | MGnify/ENA primary metagenome ERZ779957 (study PRJEB29588, sample SAMEA2146320) | human gut metagenome | biome: human gut; feature: human-associated habitat; material: faeces | place: Denmark | collected 2008/2010 ... | reverse complement strand
CAGAGCCTCTGGCGTCTCCCCATTATCCCTTGATGCCGCTTGCGGCGATGGATTCGACGAAGGAACGCTGGGCGAAGAGATAGAGGACGAGCAGGGGGGCAACGAGCATCAGCGTGGCGGTCGAAACCATCTGCTGCTGATAGCCCATCGACGCGCCGCCGGAAAGCCCCAGCTGAATGGAAACGTAGCTGTTCAGGCGGTCGGCGACGGTAGAGGCTTCAAGGCTCAGGAGCTTGATGTTCCCCAAGAACAGCTTGGAGTAGAACGTGTCCGTCCACTGCCAGACGAAGGAGAACAGAAAGCAGGAGACCAGAATCGGCACGGCGTCGGGCAGAATCACCCGCCAGAACGTCTTGAAGATGCTGCATCCGTCCACATACGCCGCTTCCTCCAGCGACTTCGGAATGCCGGTGAAGAACTGGCGAATCATGTAGATGTACAGCCCATTCTTCAGCCCCATGCACGTTGCGGACATGAGCGCGTAGGGGATGGGCGAACCGCGCAGATTCAGGCTGCTGCCCGTCGTCGCCTTGAAAATGCCGAAGATGTCGAAGAAGTTGAAGTGCAGGTAAAGCGAGGACGAAATCGTCTGCGGCGGAATGATGACGGTAATGATGACCGCCGCGAACCAGAACTTCTTGAACGGGAACTCGAAACGCGCAAAGCCGTATCCCACGAGCGTGCAGGCGGCAATTTGCAGCACCGACACCGCGAGGGAGACGATCAGCGTGTTCAGGAACGTCGTGCCGTAATTCAGCAGGATTTTGCTGGCGGCGAGGGAGTAGTTCGCCGTCGTCAGGTGACGCGGAATCGAGATGACCGTGGAGTCGTACAGGTCGCGCTCCGCCATGAACGAGACGCTCAGCTTGTCCAGCAGGGGCTGGATAATCATGAAGCAAAGCCCGAACAGCAGCAGGAAGCGAATCAGTTGATAGCCCTTGCGCCGCACCGTCTTGCGGAGCAGATATCCGCCGGACTTGCGGTTGCGCGCCCAGAAGCTGCCGCTGGGATGAGCATGGGTCACGGTCTGCTTACTCATCGCTGCTCACCACTCCTTTCAGCATCAGGGCACTTACGCCGATGAGGACAATCGTGATGGCGAAATACACCCAAGCCATCGCGGAGGAGAAGCCGTAGTTGTATTTCAGCGTCATTTCTTCATTGATTTTCTTCATGACTTCGCTGTCTGTCTTCATGAAGAAGTCGATGATGGTGTAGATGATGTTGACAATCAGCAGGGGGGAGACCATCGGGAAGGTAATCGTCCAGAAGGCTTCCCACTTCGAGCAGCCCTCGACATCCGCCGCTTCGTACAGGCTGCGCGGAACGTTCTGCAGACCGGAGAGGAAAACGACAATCTGGATGCCGCTTGCCATTACAATGTCGTACACTTCGTCAATCAGGGAAAAGACGATGTCCAGCGCGTCGCTGCCGATGCCCGTGAGTTTGAGAATCTTCATCAGCGACTCGGACAGTGTGAACGGGGAGGACTCCGCCATCATCTGCTGCATTCCCGCCATCAGGGTGTTGTCCGTCTCCAAGCCAATGAGAACGCCGCTGGAGAGGATAACGGGCAGGAAGAAGATGGCGCGGACGAACGCGCGCCCTTTGAATTCCTGATTCAGTACGATGGCAATGACGAAGGATACGACGAGAATCGCAATGGTGTGCGTGACCATCACGCCGATTTCTTCGCTGAGCAGCTTGTTGAACTCCGGGTCAATGGTGAAGGCGCGGATGTAGTTGTCCAGCCCGATGAAGGTCGTCTGGAAGCCCTGTCCGGCGGTCACGTCCACGCGGCACAGGCTCATCCAGAAGGAATCCACCAGCGGCAGCAGCATGAAACACAGGAAGCCGATGATGAAGGGCAGAATGAACAGATAGCCGGATACTGCCCGGCGCGCACGAATGGAAATGCGTTTGCCGCTCATTTGCTCACCTCCTGTTGCGCTGCATAGCTGCGGGCGGGAACGGTGATGCCATCCACCGCCGCGTCGGTATAGCCGAAGTTGACGTAGACGCGTGTGCCGTTTGCGTAAGTCGTGATGGTGACGTTCCCGACGCGTTCATGGCCTGTCATTTCCTGATTGAAGATGCCCGAAAGCGTCTGACGGTACTGCGCGACCTGTGCGGTGATGTCATCCAGCACGAGCGACGCGTCCGCGCCGTAGAACTCGGAGTAGGTGGAATCCTGCAAAACGCGCGCGCTCTGGGCGGTCAGCGTGTATTGCAGACCCGCGCCCACTTCCGCGCTGCGCAGGAGGACTTCCTCCGCGTCATCCGCCAGATTCAGTGATGCGCCTGTGTAGGATACGCGGCTGTGCAGCGCCAGCGGGTAGAAGGGGATGTACTCGTCGATGATGGAATACTGTCCGCCGTCGAAGTCCATGTCGGTGATGAGCGTCGCCTGAACCGCGGCGTAGTCGTTGCCCTGACGAATCATCACGTCGCGCCCGGATGCCTTGAGTTCAGCGAGCTTTTCCGCCTGCTGATGCAGCACGGCTTCGCGGGTCGTGTGGTTTTTGCTGTCGTAATCAGCGGAGAGCATGTACCCGATGTCGCGGAAGGAAACGCCTGCGCCGTAGGAAGCCGCCGCGTCCACCAAGGCGTTGACGCTGCGCATGGCGATGGCGGGCTTGACGAGGTAGTAGGTGTCGCGGTCGTCGTTCGCGCCGTACCAGATTGGGCTGTATTCGGGGATTTCCGCTTCTTCCCGCGTGGTGAAACGGGCAGCGTCGCGGAAGGCGATGAAGCCCTCCAGCAGGCCGCTGTCGCGCGCGAAAGCCGTCAAGCCGTCCAGATAGAGCGGCACACCCGCAATCGCGGCATTCTGTGCGAAGGAGAACAGCTCCTCCTGCGTTCCCAGCTGCCGAATCAGGCGGACGGAGGACAGCAGCTGCTGATTCATGCCGCCGTTCATCCATCCGGCGTAGCGAATCGACATGTTCTGCACCAGATTGCGGGTGACAAGCTCGCGCAGGAGGTCTTTCGCTTCCGCATAAGTCGTCATGGCAATCGGGACGCTGGTGGGCACGCCCGCCACCTGCTGCACCTTGTCAATTGCGCCAATCAGCTCGATGCTCAGCGGCGCGTCCGCATCCACCGTCTGTGCGGCGAAATTCGGGTACTTTGCGGTCAGGTAGTCGCGGTAGGACGCCGCCATGTCCATGTAGCCCGATTCGGGCAGAAAACGGTAGCGCTGGCGGATGAAGCCCGTCGGATGCGCTGTTTCAAACATGTAGACGGCGTTGTTCGTGCGCTCGGAAACGTCGTAGGCGTCGCCGTGGACGATGGTGTACGTTGCGTTGACGGTGTTGTAGGAGGTCAGGCGGCCGGCAATGTCCGCACCGATGCCCGCCCACGATGCACCGTCCTCCAGAATGCAGATGAATGACCCGCTGTCGCCCGAAACGCCGAAAACCGGGAAGTTGATGCGCGTTTCGTTCGTCACCTGCGTGCGGATGGACGCCCAGTCCCAGCCGTAGAGGTTGGCGTAGTAGGCGCGCTGGGAAACGCGGCCGTTGTTGAAGCGGATAATCGCGCCGCTGCCGTCGGGGACGAACAGGAAGCCGTTATCCGCCGTGCCGCCCGCGCCGAAAGCCGGAAGCAGCGTCAGGCTCGTCAGCGGATAATCCACGTCGTAAGCAAGGTCATCCAGCGGTACTTCGACAACAAGGTCGCTGCCGTCCAAACGGAACACCATCGAGACGTTGAAAACGGCCTTGGCGATGGTGCTGCCCGCCTGCACGATGCGGCTGTTGTCGTATGCCAGATCCTCCGCCGTGTAGCCCACTTCGGCAAAGATGCTTTCGCAGCGCTGCTTCAGGTGATCCTTTGTGCCGTCGCGCAGCACCCAGACGTGCTCTTCCGCCAAATCGGGGTAGGCGGCGAGCAAAGCAGCCTTGTCGTCAGTCTTGCGGAGCTTGTCAATATTGTATTCACGGTAGTATTCTTTGATGTCCTTCTTCTGCTTGGAGGTCATTTTCTCCATGAACTGCTGCATTCGCGCGTCGCCAATGGCAGTTGGCATGAGGAAAGACCGCTGCACGCGTCCGACGGAGTAGTTCACGCGGACGCTGCCATCCTCCTGCATCAGCACTTCGTAGACCCCGTTTGAAATGCTGTGTTCCTGCGAGGTGAACTGGGTGGTCATGCCGGTGGAGGCGGCGTAGGTGAGGGCCAAGGTGGAGTTCAGCTTGTTCTTTTCCACCGGCAGGGCAATCGGGTCGCTGTCCACGTTATCAGGCGAGGACAGCCAGACGTGCCCGGTGCGCTTGTCGGTGAGGGTGAAGTGGGTCGTCGCTGGGTCAAGCTCAAAGCGGAGAGCGTCATTCTCCATGACCATTGGCGTGTCAGGCTCTGAGTAGCCGTAAAGCGGCACGTCGTGCCCTTCCAGCTCGCCGGAGGTGTCAAAGAGCGGAAGAATGACGAATTTCGTCAGCGGATAAAGTGCCAGAAGAAGAATCAGAACCAGCACGATCCGCACAAGGATGCGTCGTTTCATGGATACTTTCTCCTTTCGTCAGTACAGACGGAACAGCACTTCTTTGTAGAGGGAGACGAAATAGCCGATGCCGTCGCCAACCAGCGAGAAAAACAGCAGCAGCAGGAAGATGATGACGACCATCGCCAGCAGCGTCATGATGGTGAACAGCAGCGTCTTGCCCAGCGAGTAGTCATGCGTCTGCATCATGCCGCAGATGATGAGAACACCGCTCCAGCCCAGCGACAGCCCCTCCAGAACGTAGTAGAACGCGCCTTCCTTGGCGGTAATGACGTTTGCGAGGAGAATCATCGCCGCTTGCAGGATGACGTAGGGCGTCAGCGCGTAGCAGGTGGCGATGTAGACATCCTTGAACGTGCCCTTGCCCTCAAACAGCGTCGTCAGCCCCCAGTTGCCCGCCACGAAGAACAAAAGCGGCAGGAGGACGGCGAGACATTGCTGGATGATGTTCACGCTCGGCCAGTAGACGTTCATGAACAGGAAAGGCGTGAACTGCATGGACAGCAGGCGGACAAGCAGCACCAGAAACACGATGATGTTCGCCGCGCCGAGGCTGCCGCGCTTTTCGCGGCTCAAATCCCAGAAGCCATCGAAGGGGTGGAAGATAACGTAGAGCGAATAGCGCAGGGAGGACAGCAGACGCTGCCACTTCTGCTTGTCGGTCAGCTTTGCTGCGAGCGTCATGCGTTGTCCACCTCCCACTTTATCTTGCGGATGTGCCCGATGACCATCGGAACGACCAGCAGCACCGCGACGATGCCGAAAATCCACCCGATGTTCTGCTCTACCCACTCGGAGCGGTAGTAGCGGAACGCCTCGGAGTAGTTGCGGCTGTCGCGCGCCATGGCGAAATAGTCACAGGCTTCTTTGAATTGCTTCTGCTGCAAAAGCGCGCGCCCGATGCCGATGTAGGCAAGGTCATAGTTGCCGTTGCGCTTCATGACCTCGCGCCAAGTGTCGGCGGAAGCGGCGTATTCGCCCGCGTGGTACTGTTCGGTCGCCTTGTAGACCAGCTTCCCGTATTCTGTTGGGGTCAGCACGGTCACGCAGCAGTCCTGACTGTCCAGCACCAGCAGGTCATAGCCCTGATGCTCCAAAGCGACGGGATTCAGGAAGTATCCGTCCATGTTGCCCACACCGCCGAACGCCCAGAGGAGGTTGCCCTGCTTGTCGTAGGTGAAGATGCGGTTGTGCGTCTTGTCCATGACGGAATAGATGTCGTTGTCCAGCACGGTCACGTCCACGAACTTCGAGGGGCCGGAGTTGGTGATGTTCTTGTCGCTGCGCGCCCATTGCAGGTCGCCGATGACGTGGCTCGTGCCGTTTTCAATCAGAATGTTCGTGCCGATGGCATTCAGGCGGCGGACGGGTTTCGCCGCGCCGGAGGTCAGCTCGTTGGAATTGAAGGTCTGCGTGGTGACGAAGAAGAAGCCTTCCGAATCCAGCGCAATGTTGTTGTATTCCGTCGGAACGAAGGATGCCTGCTGCGCGCGCTGTTCCTTCGTGGAGAGCAGCCGCCAGACCAGCTCGTACCATGTGTACTTCACTTCGCTCGCGCCGATGAAGCCGGTGAACGTGCCGTCCGCCTCGTACTTCATGAGACCTCGGTTGACGTTCTGCGCGAGGCAGAAGACGCGTCCGGTCGTGTCGCAGACCAGCTTCGTCGGCAGAAACGCCATCGACTGGTCGAAGGTCGCGTCCGTCGGGCGGGTGAAGACGCTCAGCAGATTCAAATTCCGGTCTGCTTTCAGGATGCGGTTGTTGTTCGTGTCGGCGATGAACAGTGTGCCGTCCGCCATGACGAACACATCCTGTGGGGCGGAGAGCGTATTCGGGATGATGTCGCCGGAAATTTCGGAAATCACGCGGGTCAGCGTGAAGCTTTCGCCGTCGCGGGCGACTTGCAGAATGCGGTTGTTGCCCGTATCGACGATGTAGATGTCATTGCCGGAGACGGTCAGCCCGCGCGGGGTGCGCATCGGCGTTTCCAGCCCAAGGGAGACGCTGGACAGCATGGCGCTGGTGCGGTAGGCATCCGGCGACTGGCGTTCATCGCCCCAGTAATCGTAGGTGTAGGTGTAATTGTAGTCAAAGCCGTCTGCGGCGCGCGCGACCATCCCGCCGCAGAGCGCGGCGAAGAGGGAGAACGCAACCAGACAGGCGCAGAAACGGGAAACCATGCGGTTCATCGGCGTCCTCCTCTCTTAATCTTTCAGACCGGATGTCGCCATCGTTTCGAGAATCTGGCTCTGGCTGAGGATGAAAATCAGAATCGGCACAGCCATGACGACGACCGTAACCGCCGCCGCCTGACCCGTGCGGGCAATGCCGCCTGCCTGAATCTGCTGGAGCGCGTAGACGAGCGTCTTCTGCGCCTCGGAGTAGATGACGGCGGACGCCTTGGCGTTCCAGAGGTTCTGGACGGAGAAGATGATGAGCGTCAGCCACGCGGGCTTGACGTTGGGCATGACAATCGTCCAGAAAATGCGGAATTCCTTTGCACCGTCGATTTTCGCGGACTCAATCAGCGACATGGGCAGCCCTTCCATGAACTGTTTCATCAGGAACAGCCCAATCGGCGCGGCGAATGCGGGCAGGATGACCGCCCAGTGCGTATCGACAAGGTTCAGGCGCGTCATGGTCAGGTAGTTCGGAATCGCGGTGACGTAGCCGTTGAACATCAGCGCCGTCACGACGAGGGCGAAAAACTGCTTGCCGAGCGGGAAATCGTACTTCGCCAGCACATACGCCGCGAGGGACGCAATCAGCAGATGCCCCAATGTACCCACGAGGGTGATGACGACGGTGTTGGTGATGTAGCGCGAGAAGGGAACCCAGCTCTGCCCCATCGTGACGAGAAGGTCAGAGAAGTTGTCGATGGTGGGGTGGCGCGGGAAGAGCGTCGGCGGGAAGCGGAACAGCTCATCCAGCGGTTTCAGCGAGGACGAAATGGCGAACACCAGCGGAAACGCCATTGCACACGCGACGAGGAACAGCAGCAGCCCCACCAGAAAGTCGCCCACGCGGGAGCGGTTCGGCTTCTTGTGGCGCATGTTCGACTTCTTCGTCAGCTTCAGCACCTTCTGCGGCAGCTCAATCGGCGTGCCGTCCGGTCTGACTGGACCTTTGTAGCCGCGGACATTGATGGTACTCATGTGCCAATCCTCCTCAGAGCGCTCTGAATCAGCTTGTTGCACAGAATCATCACCAGGAACAGCAGGGTGGCGATGGCGGAGGCATAGCCCATTTCAAAGCGGGTGAAGCCATAGTCGAACAGGTGGGTGACGACGGTGTGTGCGGCGTAATCGGTGGAGGGGAAGCCCGCCAGCGCCATCGGCACATCGCACACGCCGAACGCGGACGTGATGGACATGACCGCGCCGAACATCAGCATCGGCTTCATGTTCGGCAGGGTGATGTAGTACAGCTCCTGCCAGCGGTTGCGGATGCCATCCACATAGCCCGCCTCGTACTGCGAGCGGTCAACGCCCTGCAAGCCTGCGACGAAGGAAAGGAAACCCGTGGACATGCTCATCCACAGCGTGACGATGATGATGACCGGCATGATGTAATCCGGCGTCGTCAGCCAGAGAATCGGGGCGTTGAGGATGCCCAGCTTCATCAGGATGGCGTTCAGGTAGCCGTACGCGTCGCCGCGGAAGATGATGGAGAAGATGTAGTAGGCATTGCCCGCAATGGACGGCGCGTAGAAGATGACGACGGCAATCGTGCGCACCCAGCGCGGCAATTCGTTGATGAGCCACGCGAAGCAGAATGACATGATGTAGCCCACAGGCCCTGTAATCACCGCCAGCAGGAACGTGTTTTTCACGGCGGTCAGGAAAACATCATCCTTCAAAATCAGGGTGATGTAGTTGTCCATCCCGATGAAGCGCGCGGGCTCCAGAATGTTGTTGTAGGTGAAGGAGTAGTAGATGGAGATGAGCATCGGGAGGATGTAGAAGGTCAGAAACAGCAGGGCGTAGGGCGCCAGAAACGCATAGCAGAACTTCATGTGCTTCGCTCTGTCCCACGCGATGCGCGCATTGCGCTGTCTCAGCGCAAAGTACTTTTTCCAGAACGCGGTCATGACGAATGCTTCCTCCTTTCGCTCAGGGCGTCTCTTCGTCGATCGGCAGACCGAACTCCAAGCGCTTCTTATTGATTTCCTCGTTGATGGTGCGCGCGTAATCCAGCAGGGTTTCGCGCGGGTCGGTCTTGTCGTTGGTCACTTTGCGCACGGCGTTGGTCATGTGGCGCGTGGTGTAGTAGCCGCCGGCGACTTCGCGGAAGCCGACTGCCCACGTCATCTGCTCGCGAATGACTTTCAGCTGAGCTTCCGACCATGAAAGCTGCTCGATGGCGGCGATATTCGCGGTGGCGTAGCGTGCGGACGAACCCAAGACGGCTTCAATCTCGCGCCCGAAACGCACCTGCGCGTCGGTGGACGTCCACCACTTCATGAACTGCCACGCATTCTGTTTTGTCGTTTCGCTGTCGGTGGCAATCATCATGCAGCAGGCGCCCTGCGAATGCCCGGAGTGGTCCACATAGGTGCTGCCGTCTTCCGCCGTGCGGGAAGTGCCGGGGAGAATCGCAATGTCCCACAGGCCGCGGATTTCCGGCGCGGAGACGGTCAGGGTGTTGAACGTCGTGTAGTCGAAGATGCCAAGCGGCATTTCGCCGGAGCGGAAGCGGCTCACGAAGTCGAAGATGGTCGGCAGACCGTAGTCATTGTAGAGGCTGGTGTAGCGCTCAAACGCCTGCACACCCGCTTCGCTGTTGATGGTGGTGTGGGTCGCCGAATCGTTGTAGAGCGCGCCGCCAAGCTGGTAGAGCATGGCGTAATAAGAAGAGAGATTCGGGGCGGCAATGTCGGGGTAGGGAATGCCGACGGACATGTTCGCCCCCTGAATGGTGGGCAGCATGGCAATCAAATCATCCCACGTTTCCGGGACGGACAGCCCGTATTCTTCCAGAATGTCGCTGCGGTAGAAGAGAATCGAGCACAGCTGCGTCTCCGGCAGCGCGTACAGACCGCCGTTGAAGCTGAACGCGGCGTAGGCGCTGGGGTAGAATTGGTCGAGGACTTCCTGTAAATCATCGAACTGCGTTAAATCCTCCACCGCGTGGCGAAGCGCGTAGTTGACGGGGTTCCAGCTGTCGGTTGAAATGACGACATCCGGGCCGTTGCCCGCGACGACGGCGTTCAGCAGCGCGTTCGGGTCAACCAGCATGACGTTGACGGGAATGCCGGTAGACGGGGTGAAGGTGTCATCAACCATGGTTTTGAGGACGGTAGACTGGTCACGGCCGGTCAGAATCCACACTTCCAGCACGTCCTCGCTGGCATCGTACACATCGCCCAAGGCATTGTAATCCACGAAATACGACGTGACGCAGGATTTCAGCTCATGCAGCGCGCGGTCGAGGAAATTTTCCGACGGCTGCGGCACGGTCACGCCGTCCGCGGTGATGGCAATCAGGTCAATATCCAGCTTGACCTGCCGCATGTTCTGCATTGACGTGCCGAGGGAGGTGATGTTGTCCTTGAAATTCGTGAAGGCTTCGGTAATCTTCGCCGGATCTTCGACGAAGGATTCCAGCTGCACCGCCAGCGTCTGCGCGACGGCAATGCGGTCGGATTTCTGTCCGGTGATGGCAACGGTCTCATCGACGAGCTTATAGAGCAGGCGGCTTTCCTGCGCCATCGCTTCGATGACCTCCGGATACACCTGCTCCAAGTGGTAATCGCGGTAGCGGTCGGGGTTCACGCCTGTCAGCACCAGCACACGGCGGTACATCTGGTTCAGGCGGTAGATGCTTTCCTCCATGTCGGAGAGAATCTGCCCCATGTCGCCCAGCGTCGCTTCCAGACGAAGCGTGTGATGCCCAGCGGAAAGGTAGAAGCGGTAGGGCGTGCCGGAATCATCCGACAATGTGTTCATTTCCCATGCCGTGGTGTAGGGGAAGGAGACGTTCTCCATACCGGAGAAGGGAATTTTGCCGTCCAGATAGAGGATACGGCTGGACACGCTGCCGCGGTTGTAGGTCTGACGGCCTTTGATGGTGATGTTGTACCAGCCGTTTTCCGGCACGTCGAAATCCCACTCAATCCACTGCCCCGCGTCGCGCCAGGCATCGCCGCCGATGTAGTTCAGCACCGTCCGGCGCACGTCGCAGGGAGAGGTGGCGGGGGAAGAACGGTCATAACGCGCGTACAGCGACGGGGAGGAACGCAGGGTGCTGCTTTCGCCCTCCAGCACGAGGGCAAAGTCAGCAGGAACGCTGTTCTCCTGCGGCTGCGCGGCGGCATAAGCGGCGTAATCCGGCATTTTTTCGGGGGCGGTGAGCGAAAGCGCGGTCAGGAGCATCGGCTCGCTGGTCGCAATCAGGGTGACGGTGCTTTCCCCCGCCTCGAAATAAAAGCGGTACGGCTCGGTGATGTAGCCCATCGAATCGCGGCAGCAGACGGTCTGTTCGCCGAACACCTCCACCTGCGTCGGACGGATGTCATTGCCCTGCGAGTCCTGCCGCACTTCGCCGCCGTCGTGCCACAGGCGGGTGAAGGTCAGCGTATCCGCGCCATCGAAGGGGACTTCGCCGTTGATGCGCAGTTCGCGCTCCAAGTCCACGCCGCGTGCCGCCTCAGTGCGGTAGGTCAGGCGGATGTTGTAGAACCCGGTTTCCGGTACGGTGACGGCGAACGTTGCGGAAGAGCCGCTTTGCATCAGCAGACCATCCTTCTGTGCAGTCACGCCGTCCGAATCCACCGTCACCAGCGGAATGGAAACGTCCGAAGATGCGTCCGGAGCGCCCTCATGCGCGCGCAAATACAGCGAATAGGTGCTGCTGCGCCCGATGTCGCCAATCTGCTGCGAAAGGTCATAACCCTCGTATTTTGCCCGGTAGTTCTCCACGCCGCCGGACAGAACGAACCACAGCACCAGCGCCAGAACGACCGCCGTCAGGGCAATCCACTTCCCGTACTTGCTGCCAAAGGAACGCTCCATGTTTCCGTGCCTCCTTCAAACTGGAATTGAACCAATTTCAATACGTTACAGATGAATAAAAATGGTTTGCTTTCAACCATATTATAAATTCAACGAGAGAAAAAAACTTCTTAAAATTTGCCCGTCTTTGGTTATAATTTGCTTGAAATGCGTTGCGTTTTGTGGTATGATGAAAAAAAGACAAGGAAAAATGCGCAAACTTGCACGAAAGGTTTGTGAAGAAATTATGAATAACCGAAGGCTCATTACGGAACACGAACGACCATTGACGGCATCCGGCTTCCGCGTGATGAAGGGCGAGCGGGAGTTTATCACCTACCAGCGGGACGCAACCATCCGCGTATGGCATCAGCCGAACCCGGACAGCTATGCGCCGCACTTCCATTCGGCCATAGAAGTCTGCGTGCCGCTGCTGGGGGGGTGCGAGGTGGCGGTAAGTGGGAAGGTATATCATGTGCAGGCGGGGGAGGTGCTGTTTGTTCCCTCCGACGCGACGCACGCCCTGCGCATGGCGGCGGGCAACGAGCGCTACCTTATCATCTTTGAGCACAACGCCGCATTTACAATGAAGGAATTTGCTGCGCTGCGCCCGATGATGCGCCAGCCGATTTATCTCACGGCGGAAAGTGAAGCGACGCCCATCGTTCGCAAAACGCTGATGCAGCTGGTGGACGCTTACGAGGCGTACACGCCGCTGCGGAATTTGCGGTGCTATGCGCTGCTGATGGACGTATTCGCCACGCTGGGGGAATTGTATCTGCCCAATGTCGCCAACAGCGCGGAGATGAATGACATCCACCGGCGATTATCCGGCGAGGACGCTTTCAACCGTGCGCTGGATTACCTGAATAAAAACTATGCCGAAAACATCACGCTGGATGTGCTGGCGGACTACGCGGGGTTCAGCCGCTACACGCTCAGCCGCATGTTCAGCCGGCACACAGGCGCGACGTTCATCCAGTATCTGAATGCGCGGCGGGTGGATATGGCGGCGGAGATGCTCAGCCAGAGCGACCTGCCCGTGACGCAGGTTGCGCTGCGCGTTGGCTTTGGGTCGATTGCGACATTCAACCGCGTGTTCCGGACGCAGAAAGGGTGTACGCCAAGCCAGTATCGAAATGTGTATCTGGAGCTGAAAAAATAGCAGACATCAAATCACGATTTCATAATATAGTAGGAGGAAAATATCATGATTGCGCAGACGCCCCCGATGGGATGGAACAGCTGGGACTGCTACGGCGCGGCGGTGGACGAGCCGACCGTGCGGCAAAACGCGGCGTACATGGCGGAGCACTTGCAGGTGTTCGGTTGGGAGTACGTCGTTGTGGATATTCAGTGGTATCAG
>ERZ779957.494-NODE-494-length-12921-cov-1.90852_pt1 | contig 12921 bp, 9 predicted proteins | sample MGYA00511583_ERZ779957 | MGnify/ENA primary metagenome ERZ779957 (study PRJEB29588, sample SAMEA2146320) | human gut metagenome | biome: human gut; feature: human-associated habitat; material: faeces | place: Denmark | collected 2008/2010 ... | reverse complement strand
AAAGACAGGTGCATACCCTCGCACCAGTCTTTTTTATGTAATAGGAAATTGCCTATTATATTTTACGCTGAATATTTAATTATTATAAGCTCTACTCCGAGCTTATCCTGCAATCTTCCCTGCTTTACACGTTCTTCTATATCTGCACATTCATTTAATATATCTTTAACTGTATCTGTTGTAAAATATTTTGCCTGTGAAAGATATTTACCAGCAACAAATGGTGCAACCTTTATAGCCGAAGCTATCTCTTTGCTTGAAAGCCCCCTTGCCGCAAGCTCCTTTGCCTGCAATATTCCATTAAACTGCCTTACTATAAGATATAGTATTCTCATCGGAGGCTCTTTTAATGTAAGCAAATCATAATAAAGCGAAAGTGCTTTTTCTTTATTCTTATTGGCAACCGCCTCAAGCATATCGAATATATGGCTTACAGTCTGTGTTGAACATACCGCCTCAACATCCTGCGGCATAACCATCTTTTTATCACTGCAATAGCTTATAAGCTTGTCTATCTCATTTCTTATAAGCTCCATACTTGCACCAGTCTTATCAAGAAGAAGCTCACATGCTGCCTCACTTATTTTATAATCATTGGAAGCCATCATTCCTGCTATCCACCTTTTAAGCGTTGCTGGTGTCTGATACTGCATTTCACATACATATCCATTAGAACTTACAGCCTTATATACTTTATTTCTCTTATCAACGTCTTTTTCTATAAATATTAATATAAGATAATCCGGCAGTTCCTTAATATAGTCTGCCATTTTATCATTAGCCGTCTTAAAATACCCGCTGTCACTTACTATAACAAGTCGTCTTTCGCTAAAAAATGGTATTGTCTCACATATAGTAATTACATCTTCAGGCTTTGTATTATCTCCTTCAAAATAACTGTAATTAATAGTATCATCACCTATTATCGCCTGTTTCATTCTATCCTTATACTGCTTTTTAAGATATTCTTCCTCACCATATATAAGATATACTTTCTGATATTCGCCTTTTTTAATATTATCATTTAAAGTTTTCATAAGTATAATTGTACCATTTATACTGCATTATTGTAAATATTGATGAACGCTCATTTTGTATCCGTCTGTTCTAATTATTATCTCTCCTAATGTATTTGTAACATACACCTTGCAGTTATTGTCTTCTAACCTTTCAAGCGTTTCACTATGGGGATGCCCGTACCTGTTATTGATACCGCACGATATAAGTGCATACTGCGGCTTAATTGTCTTAAGCAGCTTATCACTTGTAGCATATTTAGAGCCGTGGTGTCCCACCTTTAGAACTGTTATATCAGAAAGCTCATCTTTAATATCTACATTAGCTGCTCTCTCTTTATTAATATCATTAATAAGGCAGTCCTCTGCCCTGCTTTCTGCATCACCGGTCATAAGCATTGAGAATTTTTTATAACTTATGCAATAAACAGCAGAATAATCGTTACTATCCTCATAGTCGTAACCAGCACAAGGATGTATACATTTAATATCCAGCTCTCCTACTGTAAATGTATATCCTCTTACGGCATAACATACATTTATGCCTGCTTTATCAGACATATCCACAAGCTTCATATATGCCTCTATATTCTCTTTGCCTTTAATATCCGGCATAACAATACTCCCAATAGAAAATGTATCATTACACATCTTAATAAGCTCCATAACTGCACTTATATGGTCATTATCCGTATGGCTTATAAAAATGCAGTCTATATATTTACAGCCCATCGCACGCAATGCAGGATACACCCGGTACTGTCCTGCACTTTTAATATCCGTACTTCCACCGTCAAACAAAAAATTATGTCTGCCCGAAGCACTTACATATATGCTGTCGCCCTGCCCTACATCTAACATATTAATCTGCAGCCCGTTATAAGGCTTGTAGTGCATATTAAGAACCAATACCACCAGCATAACAGCAATAATGTTGTTAATTGCTTTATTTACCAAGCTATGCATCTTGCAATAATTCTTAAAGTTATATTTAAAGGACGGCTTATTTATAATGATAAATATTATCATTAGCACACTATATACTATAATTATTCCTGCTGGCGGCTGTCCTGTTATTATTCTGAACTGCCCCAACCTTGAATTACGTTCGCACACAAAGTCATAGAAATCAAGAACATAATTACCTGCCCCAGCCGTAAAATACGCAAGCTTAAGCGATATAAAACCAGCAAATGCTGTAATAATTCCCGTTATCATCACCACTGGCATAAGTGGTATTACAATGCAGTTAATAAAAATACTTGTCATGAATACCGAATTATAACTATAAATCACTGCTGGAAGTGTCGCTAATGTAACCGCAATACTACATAGCAATGCATTAATAATGTACACTATCGACTTTTTTACTATTTTGCCAGTATTGTCCATTCTGCTATTTATAGCTTTTTCATCAGGCATTAATACAGGATATAACTGTGATATACCTATAATCGCCAGAAATGACATTATATATGACATACTATAGACCGTATATGGATTACGCCCAAGTATTAATATTGAAGCAGCTGACAACCCTGTAAGAATATCAAATGTCCTGCCATATACATCTGCAATTATAATAAGCACCAGCATACATACCGCCCTTTTGGCAGATACCGTTTCTCCTGTCATAATAAGGTACATTATAATAACCGCGATTGATATTACAGAAGCTTTCATTATCCCTATATATTTTCTTATTAGCTTATATACAGCCATACCAACTAAAGATATGTGCAGACCGCTTATTGCAAGCAGATGTGCAATTCCATTTTTCTGGTATTCCTCTTTAGTCTTAATATCAAGCTCATATTTATCACCTAACACAATTGATGACATAAGCCCAGCTTTATCTTTATATACCTTTGCATATATACCCTTAATCTTTTGCTTAATTACATACAAAATATATCTAAGCCGGTTATTGTTACTCTCTGTAACTACAACCTTATCTGCATTGCATTTATATGGATAACCCAGCGAAATATAATACATATTAGCGTCAAAACTGCCATAATTTCTTGGCTTATCAAATTCCTTAACATCTCCAGTAACCCGCACTATGTCTCCTGCATTACATTTATTATCATCTGTGTATACAATAATTCCTGTATGAATGTCCGTATTATTAATATACAAAACATTATAACCATCCTTATTCTGCATATTATATATTGTGCCTGTAAATGTTATATTCTCATAACATTTTCCCAGTCTGTCACTTACTATGCCTGTTCTTATTATTGTCACTGGAAATATAAGAAATATAAGATAATAAAGACAGGAATTCTTATTGAATCTTACACATATGCGTAAAACTTCAAATGCCAGAATTCCAACCAATACTATTACAGGCACTGCACTCCAATGCAGCTTTTCCCTGTAACAATATGTAGATATTACTGCGGCTATAAGCTGAGTTACAGCCGCACTTAATAATGGTCTTTTCAAATAACTAACCTTTTGTTCCTTTCTGGAACGCTTATTCAACTATACCTGAATTAAATTTATACAGTCTGTCAAGGCTTATACTGTCCCTGAACGTATTCGTATAATCTCCGTTAATGAATATTTTAACAGACTCTATGCTGTCAAGGGCACATAATGAATTAACTATTGAATATATCTCAACATATGAGCTCACATTAACAAGCTCGTCACGGAATTCCTCACTAAGATTAACATAACACACCTTTTCTACAACAGACACACCAAGAAGTTTGATATCTTTGGGCAGTGACGTGTATGCTCCTGCGGCTGTAGGTCCGCTTATAAGCCTCTGCACAATCATTCTTTCTATTGGCATATTCTTATTATAAGCAAGCATTTCCTTGACTTTAACAAGCTTGGTACCTGTATAATCTGCATAATACAACTGTACATTACGCCAGTCCATTTCTCCAAATGCACTGTCTGATTCCGTAAAATCTGTCTTTTTTAATGCACCTATAACTGTACCGTCCTCATACAAAGCTTCCTTGCCATCAACATAAAAATGTACATACAATACATCATCTATCTGCGTAAGCATTTTTACTACTGCTGCCCTGAATAACAGTTCAACCTGTGTACTCATCTGCTTATATGAAGATGAATAATTAAGTGCAATCGCTTTTCCATCAAGCATAACATCTAACAGCGTAACATTATCAGGCTTTATTATATACTCATTCTTATCAGCAGGCTTAACATTCATCTTATCAAGAAGCTGTCTTGCTGTATCTTCTATAGAAGTGTCAATGTCAATATTATAATTCTGTTCTATAAGCTTGTCCTTTGAACTGTTCGTATAATAAACTGTATACTGCCTGCCCCTGTTCTGTGAAGAACACGCCGTCAGCTCTACAGCCATACAACAGCATAATAATGTAACTACCAGCTTATTAATCAATAGTCTAATTCTCATTCTTATCCTCATCATCTGACTCCACATAATTAAGCGGTATTCTGAAAGTAAATGTTGTTCCCATCCCCTCCTCACTATACAGCTTAATTGTTCCGTGGTGCATTAATATAATATTCTTAACTATAGAAAGTCCAAGACCTGTTCCACCTGTCTGCCTTGACCTTGCCTTGTCAACCCTGTAAAATCTCTCAAAAACCCTGCTCTGGCTCTCTTTAGGTATTCCAATTCCAGAATCTTCAACCCTTACAAAGAAGAACTGATGATCTGCATTAAGTGAAACATGCACCCAGCCGTCCATATCATTATATTTGATAGCATTTTCAACAAGATTAGATATTACCTGTGTTATCTTAACCTCATCAATCTGTGCCACAACCGGTCTGAAACTCTCAAATAGCAATTCTATATTCTTCTTTTGTGCAAGTGGCTTTAACCGCTTTAACACAAGCTCTAACAGTTCATTAAGATTAACTGATGAAATATTAAGGGTAGCTGAAGCTCTATCAAGCCTTACCATACATAAAAGATCCTCAATAATCTTATTCTCCCTGTCAATTTCACTTACAATATCAACCATAAATTCCTTATATACTTCCACAGGAACATCTTCCTGCGTATTAAGCGAATCGGCAAGAACCTTAATTGAAGTTATAGGTGTCTTTAACTCGTGTGATACATTTGACACAAACTCAGACCTTGAATTATCAAGCTCACTGTTCTTGTCCATAATACTGTTAAAATGCTTTGCAAACTGTCTAAGTTCTGTAGAACCTTTAACGTCCATTCTCTTGTCTATATATCCAAAATCAACTTCTTCAACAATATGAAGTGCTTTCTTATACGGCTTAAAATAAAAATATGTCACAATAATCGAAACAACAAGAATAATAGTAATTATCACAAATTCAATAACCCATATCCTGTCAAAAGCATTCCCTGCTATCTGGCTTATATCTGATATATCAAGATTAACTACTAGAACAGCTATAAGCTGTCCCTCGCTGTTGTATACAGGAGAAGCTGCTTCTATATTGCCGGTCTTTTTGCTGTAATCAGTTATTGTCTTAGGACTATCATACACAGTTATAACCTTGGAATTAATCATAGTCTTTCCAGTGTCAACAGCATATGTATCCACGCTTATGTTATATTTCTTATCTACAAGCCTTATTCTTATTGCATTAAGCGATGAATAATTCATAAGATTTTCATACACCCCATCATTATGTGCTTCATCAATGCTTCCGTACTTCGTAAATTCAGCCGCAATAAGCACAGCCTCATTATTAACGTATGCTTTCCTTGCTTCAACAAGTGATGTCGTATATGAATATTTAACAGCCTTGACTGCTGAGATTGTCGATATAATAGACATTACTGCTATTATAAATACGAGTCTGAATCTTGTGCTTAAGAAAAAACTTAATATATCTGTTATTAATTTCTTATGATTCATCCTGGATTTAGCCGATTGTCCCCGCGTTCCTTTATTAATATTAAACATTAAAATAATAACCTACTCCCCACTTAGTATGAACATACTTAGGTTCACTTGAATTATCTTCTATCTTCTCTCTTAATCTTCTTATATGAACATCTACTGTACGTCCATCACCCGGGTAATCCGCTCCCCACACTGTCTTTAAAAGTACATCTCTGCTATATACTCTGTTAGGATTAAATGCAAGCAGCTCTAAAAGGTCAAATTCCTTAGCTGTAAGGTAAATCTCTTTGCCTCTGATAAAAAGACTTCTGCTGTCACAGTCAATTCTCATATCCCCGATATTTAATACATTACTCTTAGCCTGTTCTTTCTCAGGCTTATTATTTCTTCTTAAGATTGCTTTCATTCTTGCTTTAACTTCAAGAATATTAAATGGCTTTGTTATATAATCATCCGCACCATATTCAAGTCCCATAATCTTATCCATATCATCGCCCTTGGCAGTCAGTAAGCATAATTATAGGAACATTAGAGAACTCTCTTATCTGCTGGCATACCTCAAGTCCATTCATCTTAGGAAGCATTATATCCAGAAGTATTATATCGTAATCATTGTTCTTCGCCATATCAAGTGCTTCTTCACCATCATAGGCACAGTCAACCACACTGTAGTCCTGTATAAGGCTGAATTTAATTCCTTTAACAATCATCTTTTCATCATCAACAACTAATACTTTACCCGCCATCTTTAATAATTACTCCTTGTTCAAACACATATATAATCTTTTATCTTGTTAAATGCTGCATCTTTTATTCCTGATACATTCTTTATATCTTCTATCCTTTTAAAAGCACCATGCTTTTCCCTATAACTTATTATATCTAATGCCCTCGCCTCACCTATGCCGGATAACTGCATAAGTTCAGACTTGGAAGCTTTATTAATATCAATAAGATTACTACTGCCTGCTCCCCCTGTGTTACCACCATAACTTTCGCTATTACCGTCTGAATTCTCTGTATTACTGCCCGATATTCCCGTGGCATTAGGATTACAGCCGTTGTTCATTTCATCTGTCAGGCTTATATCATCGTAAGCATATGGGATATATATTTTATCTCCATCCTTTAACTGCATTGCAAGATTAACTCTGGTGCCGTCTGCCTCATCAATAAAACCTCCGCAAAGTTCCACCGCCTGATACAGTCTCATATCTGCACCACCACTGACAACTCCTGCATTAACAACTGCACCACATATATATACATATATCTTACTGTTATTCTCATCCAGTCCGTCATTGCCTGCTTCGCTACCATTAATACCATTACTATTGTTAACATCAGCAGCACCGCCGCTGGTAACTCCACCGATAATACTCTTGCTATCACTTTCCTTATCTGAAATATTATCTTTATTAATTATAACACTGCCATCTTCTTTGGTTGGGTTTATATAAAATATGCCTGCAATTATAATAATTAATACTAATACAACTGTTTTAATAATATATCTACGCTTTTTATATAATTTAATCAAGTCCATGTATACTCCTTATATCTATAATACATTATTATAAGATATAAAGTTCCCTTCGCATACATTTTTATTGTACCTAATTAATATCCATATTACAAGCAAAACCTCAAATATTACTATATAAATTACTGTACAAATAATCATTATAATTACCATATATCATTTACATAAAATACCGTTTTTGGTAAAATGTAAGCATTATTATCCATAGGGGGAAGCAATTTTGAACCAACAGACTAAGCATCGACACAAATTCAGTTTATTTGACGAACATACAGGTAATATTCCGTGTGGAAATATCGTATATATAATTGCATTTTTTATTCCAGTTATAATATTTACAGCCTTGTATTTTGCAAGGGAAATATTTCCATTTGGCAATAACTGTTATCTGCGTTCTGATATGTATCACCAGTACGCTCCATTTTTCTCTGAGCTATGGTATAAAATCCGCAACGCAGAAAGCCTTACTTATAGCTGGGATATCGGTATGGGAACTAATTTCACATCTTTATATGCGTACTATCTGGCAAGCCCTGCTAACTGGATTATTGTATTATTCCCACAGAAATATATGATTGAGATTATGAATACTCTCATAATCCTTAAGTTATCTTTATCAAGCGTTTCTATGACCCACTATATAAGCAGGCATTTTTCCAACAAGAATATATGTATAGCTTTATTCGGGTTATTCTACGCATTTTCCGGATATGTAGCTGCTTATAGCTGGAACATTATGTGGCTTGACTGTCTTATACTTGTTCCTCTTATTATGCTTGGCCTTGAAAGACTTGTTAATGAAGATAAATGCTTTCTATACTGCATAAGTCTTGGATTATGTATATTCACTAACTACTATATTGCAATTATGGTATGTTTATCAGTTGTTCTTTATTTTATTGTGCTTGTAACTGCCTACAAAAAAGAACGTACTTTCAAGAATTATTTTAAGACATTTCTAAAATTTGCATTTTACTCACTGATTGCCGGTGGGCTTGCGGCATGCCTTTTACTGCCTGAGTTCTACACATTTTCTTTATCAGCTTCAAGTGACATTGCATTTCCTAAAAAATTAAGTCTTTATTTCAGCATATTAAATATGCTCACAAGACAATTAATAAATGTTCCTGTCCACCTTGGACTTGAACACTACCCTAACATATACTGCGGCGTTGCTGTATTCCTTCTTTATCCTCTCTATGTTATGGACAAAGACATCAATTTATGCGAAAAGATAGGCAAATCCGTATTACTGCTTGTCTTCCTTACAGCATTTAACCTTAATATACCTAATTTTATATGGCACGGATTTCATTATCCTAACAGCCTGCCTTGCAGACAATCATTTATATACATTTTCTTCCTGCTTACAATGTGTTATGAGGCATTAAGCCATATAAAGCGGATGACAAGCAGACAGTTAGGAATTGCCGTATGGATAAGCTTAGGACTTCTTGTGCTTATTGAACAGGTATTTGCAGTTGATGAAACTTATGATTTTAAGGCAATTTACTTAAGCGGTGCTTTTATTCTTGTGTATGCAGGACTTATGATTGTCTATAACAAGACCAACTGGAAGCTGCCTGTAACAGTATTTCTTGCATTTATAGTCTGTATAATAGAATGTACTATCAATATGGATTCAACAGGAATTGGAACTACTAACAGAACCTCTTATCTTTTAGATTATGATGCTATTAAATCTGTGACACAGACCGTAAGAGATGAAGATACATCATTTTACCGAATGGATAAGAAGTTTGGTGCGCGTTCAAAAAATGACGGAGCTTGGCATAATTACCACTCAATATCAACATTTTCATCAACCTCAAGTGCTGGAATGTCAGAATTGTTCGGAAAGCTTGGCTTTGAACATTCAATGAATGCCTATGGCTACAATGGTGCTACACTTGTTACAGAAAGCTTATTCTCGGTTAAATATACAATTACCAACCGTATACTTACAAGCAGTTCTCTTCGCGAGTATTACGTTGGAGATGACGGCGAATTCGTCTATGAGAATAAATATACACTTCCACTTGGATTTATAACCTATAATAATGCAGGCGAATGGAATCCATCAGAAGCCAATGGAACAGGAATTGAGAACCAGAACTCGCTTATACAGACACTTACAGGCATTGCCAATGTATTTACACTTACTTATGAGAATGCCACTGACTCAAGCTTTGAAGTTAAGCCTGTAAAAGCAGGACATCTGTATATGGTTGTAAGAAATACGACCTGCGACAACGTAACTGCCACTATTAACAATTCTGAATATACTTATTCAGGACTTAAAAATGGCAATCACATAATTGACCTAGGCTACGCCGTTCCAGCAGATACCGTTGTCATATCTGGCGATTCAGCAATGAATGCCATCGTGTATACACTTGAAACTTCAAGATTTACAGAAGCTTACAATATATTAAATGGCAGTTCCCTTTCTATCACTTCATTTAAAGACACCAAGATAAAGGGAACTATAACAGCTAATAAAGCCGCAACCCTTATATTCTCCATTCCTTACGATAAAGGCTGGAAGGTATATATTGATGGCAGAAAAGTAGAGACCTCTGCCCTTTATGATGCTCTCTTAAGCGTACAGATAAGTGAGGGCAGCCACGAAATAACATTAAAATATACACCTGTGAACCTTATTAAGGGTTGCTTAATTACAGCATTATGTATTATTATATTAATCGGTATTTATATATTAAAGAAGAAAAATATAACAATAAATATATTAAAAACCGCCAGTACAAATAAAGCTGTTGAAGCTGATGATACTTACAACGCATTATCTGAAGATTCAGCTGATAATACTCTCACAGATTTAGATGTTTCATCTGCTATGGATATAAATATCGTGGGTGATAATGATATAAATATGCTAGATAGTCTTGATGACTTCGACAATCTTGACAGTGATGAGATTAATTCATCAGAAGAATAATCAGGCATTCTATTAACAATTAATTATAAGCACTAACGAAGTGCAGGAAAGAGGTACAATATGAAACTTTGGGGCGGACGCTTCACTAAAGAAACTAATGAGCTTGTTAATAATTTTAACGCTTCTATCTCCTTTGACCAGAAGTTCTACAAGCAGGATATTCAGGGAAGCATTGCACACGCTACAATGCTTGCTGCTCAGGGTATTATCTCAGAAGATGAAGGAAAGCAGATTACTGACGGCTTAAAAGGTATTCTTTCTGACATAGAATCTGGAAAGCTTGAAATCACTGATGAATATGAAGATATTCACACCTTCGTAGAGGCAAATCTGATTGAACGTATCGGAGATCCGGGCAAAAAGCTTCACACAGGAAGAAGCCGTAATGACCAGGTTGCACTTGATATGAGACTTTATACACGCGATGAAGTTAAAAATGTTGATGAAGAAGTAAGAGAGCTTATGGAAGTTATCTTAAGAATAATCAAAGAAAATGTTGACACTTATATGCCAGGCTTTACTCATCTTCAGAAAGCACAGCCTGTAACTGTTGCTCATCATTTTTCTGCTTACTTTGAAATGTTCAGACGTGACAGAAGCCGACTTCACGATATATATAACAGAATGAACTACTGCCCTCTTGGTTCTGGTGCTCTTGCAGGAACTACATATCCCCTTAACAGAGAGATGACAGCCGAGCTTCTTGGATTTGCTGGTCCTACTCTTAATAGTATGGACTCAGTATCAGACAGAGATTATGTTATTGAATTCTTAAGTGCACTCTCTACTATTATGATGCATTTAAGCAGATTTTCTGAAGAAATATGTATATGGAATTCTAACGAATACAAATTCATCGAATTAGATGATGCTTTCAGTACAGGTTCAAGCATTATGCCACAGAAGAAGAACCCTGATATAGCTGAGCTTGTCCGTGGTAAGACTGGACGTGTATATGGTGCTCTTATGAGTATCCTCACAACTATGAAGGGAATTCCTCTTGCCTATAATAAAGATATGCAGGAAGATAAAGAGCTTACATTTGATGCTATAGATACTGTTAAGGGCTGTGTAAGCTTATTCAAGGGTATGATTGATACTATGAAATTCAATAATACACGTATGGAAGACTCAGCTAAAAAAGGCTTCACTAATGCTACTGATGCCGCTGACTACCTTGTTAAGAAAGGGGTTCCTTTCAGGGATGCACATGGTATTGTAGGACAGCTTGTTCTTATGTGTATTGACAAGGGTATTGCACTTGATGACCTTTCACTTGATGAATACAAGAAGATAAGCCCTGTATTTGAAGAAGATGTATACGAAGCTATCAGCTTAAAGACCTGCGTTGAAAAACGTCTTACTCTCGGAGCACCTGGCCCTGAGGTTATGAATAAAGTTATCGGACTTTATGATGAGTATATGAAGGACAACCAGAAATTATAAAATATACCACTATAAAATATACTCACTTAAAGCTTATTTAAAATAAAACATAAATAACTACAGTTCAGAATTAATAAACAAACATAATAATATAAAAAGCCCTGTCATTATTGGCATATATTGGGACTTCCAGTATATGCCAATAATGACAGGGTATTTTTAAATATTTTTAAAATGTGAATTTCTCAACCTTACCATCTTTACTATCATAAGTTGATGTAAGATAATCAAATCTATATCTTGCTTCACCGTGCATAGGAACAGTAAATGTCAAAGTCTTATCCCAATCCATTCCACGTCTTATCATCTTTTTCTTTTCTGAATGTAACAACAAATGCTCCTTTAATCTGCATAGATGTTGCCATATAATCATAAGTGACTAACTCCCAGCCGTCAGCCGCTCTCTCATTAATCAGATTGTCTAACATAGCAATATCATTAGCATCTGCCTTATCTGAAAGCCATTTAGTGCCAACCGTTAAAATCTCTGTTTTGTATGTATACATATACTCCTCCTTTATTAGATACTATCTTAACTTTATATATTATTATATTATATTATATTGATTTCTTTTTTACAATTTGTAATTTATAACCTAAAGCCTCAAGTATATGACTAAATGTGCGTATTGTTGGATTACTTTTCTTTTTCTCAATTCTGGAAATATCCTGCTGTTTGTTTCCTGTCAATGCAGCTAATTATTTTTGCGTAATATTTTCCTCTTACTTTATTAGAGCACAACATAAATGTTGTATTGTCAAATATAAAATTATATATTTTTATTCAATAATTACATCTGACCTTATTACACATTCATCTTCTCCCTTATAATTAAATGTCAGTTTAATACCACCTGACATTATCAAACTTCTTTACATTGAACATTTTAATATAATCAGATAAGTCTTATTATAGTCGCAAGTTAATTAAGTTACTGCTATGTAATATATTTGTAGTTCTGGCAGAGCATTTTAACAATTTAACAAAAAGCATTTAAATATAAAGAAATGAGGTTAATAATTATGACAACTACTTCTCAGTATGAATTAAACAAAGGACTTGCACAGATGTTAAAGGGCGGAGTTATTATGGACGTAACAACT
>ERZ779957.492-NODE-492-length-12988-cov-6.17382_pt1 | contig 12988 bp, 10 predicted proteins | sample MGYA00511583_ERZ779957 | MGnify/ENA primary metagenome ERZ779957 (study PRJEB29588, sample SAMEA2146320) | human gut metagenome | biome: human gut; feature: human-associated habitat; material: faeces | place: Denmark | collected 2008/2010 ... | reverse complement strand
GGGCATCATCTGCTCCAGTCTGCTCTGGGCGGTCTCGTCGATCTCCAGAAGGTGCGGGTACAGCTTCTCGCTCATCAGCAGCTGGTTGTATAGGATGGGACGGTGTTCCTTGAGGTATGCTTTCCGCATCCTGCCGTACTTGCCCAGGGGCTTCTCCGGCTGCTGGCTCAGCTTCAGGTCGGGAATCAGATAATCTCCGTTCTGGATGTAGTTCATGGGATTCTTCATGTTGGGGTCTCCTTTCTTTGATGGCCTCACGCTCGGCATTTCGGATGGTAACGCCGATCTGCCGCAGCACCTGTTGATTGATCTGGCTGACCGCCGTTCCCAGTGCGCCGATGGTAGCAGGGGTGTTGAAGTCGAAAATCGCCATAAAGTCCTCATGGGTAAAATAGCGTTCCGGCTCCAATCCGCAGCGGGACATCAGGGCGTAGGAAATGCTGACGGTGGCGGCTGCCTTAAACTGTACTTCGATGTTAAATTCATCATATTCCTCTAAAAAGGAATCGTCAACGATATAGAGAAAGTCCTGACGATGCTCGTTCCAGTATTCGCCCGCCAGTTTTCCGGCCACCGCCTCCAGCTGTTGGGCAAGGTCATCGCCGGAAACATCATAGGTGCGCTCAAGCATGGCCTGCACCGAATCCAAATGGCGCTCCTCCAGCTGCCACAGCCAGGGGGTGCGGGAATGTTCGCGGGTGCCAGTATCGGAAATATCAAACACATATCGCAGGCGAGGCTTGTCGCCGGAATCGTCCACCAGGGCGATGCCCTTGGAGCCACGGCGCACATAGCGGCCCATTTTTTCATTCCATAAATCATACTCCGCACAGGCGGTAGCGTCGGGGCGCTGGGCATAGATCAGCAGTTGCTCATGGAACGGATACTTGTAAAGGCGGGCGGCGGTGGTGAGAAATCCCGCCCATTCCTGCCAGCTGCCTGTGAGCTGGGTTGCCACATGGTCGGCCATCTGCCGGTAAAATTCTGTTTTGGATGGCATGGTTGTTGTCCTCCCTTCGTGTTAAATGGAAATGGGGCGGCATTTTACGCCGCCCCGTTGGGTGTTTATGAAATGCTTATTCATCAAAATCCGGGTACAGTTCCAGCTGGGCAAACTCGGCGTCGCTCATAGCCTGGAGCTTCATCAGGGCGCTGTCGGTCAGTTCCCTCAGTTCCGTTTCCTCCGGCGAAAGTTCGCCGCGCATCTCGGTCAGAGCGTCGATCAGTCCGGTGCGGCTGCCGGTGTTGTAAATGCACATCAGGTTCATTTCTTCAAAAGTAAAGTTTCCCATATCAAAGCTCCCTTTCTGCGCTCTTTTTAGGCGCTGTCTTTTTGTGTTCCGTCCGGGGCTGGCTTTTCAGCTGCTCCATGACGGACTTTTTCTTGTCCCGTTCCTCCCGGTGGACAGCTTCCGCTAAATCCATGAGAGAGATTGGCTGGCCGCTGCGGGCCTGCTGTTCCAGCTGCGCCACAGTCGGCTCCTTTGGGCCGTTGTTGATGATGCCGTCGATCATGCCGTAATCATCCTCCAGCATCATTTCCGCATTTTTCAGCGGATTGTCCGGCAGGAATCCGGGAATCTCGGTGAAACCAACGCTGTCGCAGTAATGACAGGATACCTTACCGTCCTGCTTGATGGCAACGATGTCGCTGACGCTCAGGGAAGGGCTGTGAAAATCCACCGGCTTTTGCAGGTTGAACTGTTCATACAGCGTTTCCAGCTGCTCCATAGTGCTGCCGGAACCATTCAGTGGGGCGGTGTAGATCAGGTCATAATTACTTCGGTCCACAGCCAGATTGTGCGATTGCAGCCAGTCCAGATTCATAAACCGTACATTCTGCGGATCGTCCCGGCTCACCTGATAAATGGCAAAGCAGCAGCCCTCATGGGAGAGGAACGCCTGCTCCCGTTCCAGCTGCCGGTCCTGCCGTTCCAGCACCTTTTCATGGAATTGTGGACTTTGCTCCCATTCCTCGTGTTCCACGCCGAAAAGCCCGCCATGATCCATGATTTCTTCGGTGTCAAACACCATGCTCTCCGTGTTATCTTCATGGAGGACATAGACGGTCAGACCGGCAGCGTCCAGTTCCAGCGCCCGTTCTCTGGTGACAGGCAGCATCCCATCGTAAAAGTAGCCGTATTCCTGCATATCCGAAACAGATACTTCGCTGTCGGGCATGGGGTACTCATCCAAAGACTGTTCCTGAGCATCCGGCAGCTGGGTGGCGGTTGCTTCTGCGGTCTGCTGGCTGACCTGTTCCTGCATTTGCTGACAGGCGGCATCCTGCAAGGTCTCAATCATAGACAGCGGGGCATCCTGAATCGACGGATTTTCCAGTTCCAGCCCCTCACAAATCTGCCGGACAGCGGCGGAACGGGACAGTTCCGGGGTATCCAGCTGGCCGCCGTCCAGTTCTTTCATAGTCTCTTTGTCATAGAGGGTATAGTCCCAGCCGGTATCGCACGGCTGAATATGCAGATAGGTGGCATCGTCCAGAAGAAACAGGGCTTCCTGCGGTATATCCGCCTGTTCCTGCTCCTGTTTGGCGGTCAGGTCAATGCCGCGCTCCTTACAGATTTCCTTGTAGTGGCATTCGATGTTGTTAATCAGCTCACAGGAAGTCTTATTGATGGTCTCCAGACTGGCCCGTAATTCTTTCAGCTCCTTGCCCTTGGACCAGGAAGCGATGTAACCGAAGCTGTTTTCCCCGGTCTGGATACCAAAATACTGGCAGACTGCATAGGAAATGCTTTCGGCCTGAAATGTTAATGTTTCCATTTGAGGCGTTATACTCATGTTTTTATAATATTGATCTTTTAAATTATTTTCCATAAATCCTCACTTTCTTGTAAAAAAGATGAGCATTATCAGATACGCTATTATCAGGTTTTCCCCTCGAATGGGAAGCCGGAAAGGAGCGCATTTGATATGCAAATAAACTATTTAGATGCTATTTCATCAGTTCTCAATATGATGAAACAGCCAGACAGTGCATGTAAAAATATAGACATGCACAGAACCTGTTATACTACACTCTTCAAGTACCTGATGGATAAGGGCATTCCTTTTTCAATGGATGCCGCACTGGACTGGATTGAGATTAAAAAACGGGAAATTTCCTATGAGACGTGTTCTCAATATAGAAATGCCCTGTTCCGCCTCGAGCATTACCTGCTCTTTGGAGATATCAAAAGTTCTTTCTGCCGCTCAGAAGACAGTTTTTTCTGCCGGAGCGGAATATCGGAATCCTTTTTTCGCCTGACATATGAGCTGGAAGAATACTATGCGACCACACAGAATCCCTGCTATTACCATACGTATTCTGTTGCCATCAAGGAGTTCTTCAGGCTTGCTACTTCCCTGGGAGTTACAGAGCCGGAAGCAATAACCATAGATACTCTTATCGAATACTGGAATACTTACTGCAAATCCTGTAAATCTCTTGCCAGACGTCAGAACGCCGTATGTGCCATGACAGCACTTATGAAATATCTTCACCGCAGAGGTGATGTGCCAGAGTGTTACCAGCGGGTTCTTTTTGGTGAGAACGTTGAAATACTGCTTGAGATGAGACTTTCTAAAATAGGTACCGCATTTCATCCGAGTATACCTCTCGCTCTTAAAGCTGATGAATATCTTGACGCTTTGGACGATTGGAAATACATGAAATCATCAAAAGCTGTTTATCGCAATGATTTCACATGGTATTTCATGTTCCTGGAACTTAACCATCTGGAACACTCGGCAGAAACTGTGACATCATGGATAGATATACTCCCGGATTGCCCGAATCAGATCAAAGCCAGCAGTTCCGGATCAGCTCATCGTTCACACACTATCAGAATGTTTGAAAAGTATCTCCAGGGCATAATGGAATCCAATATAATCGCTGAGCCGATGCGTGCATCTGATCATCTTCCATCATGGAGCAAAAGCATCCTTGATGGTTTCATAGAAAGCCGCAGGCGGGATGGAATGACCAATAAGACACTTACCATGTGCAGGGCAGCCGGATGCAGTTTCTTCAAATATCTTGAAGATAATGGAATAGATAATCCAGTTTCCATAACACCCGATGTGGTTAAAGCATTTCATAACCATGATGTCCACTCAACCCCGGAAAGTAAAAATGCATATGGAACCAAGCTTCGTCAGCTTCTACGGTACATGGCTGACCAGGATCTGATTTCACCAACACTTGCTTTTGCAGTATCTGCAAGCTGTGCGCCTCATCGCAGCATAGTTGATGTTCTGAGCGATGCTATGGTCGAGAAAATATATGAATATCGTGAGAAAGCTTCTACTCCCATGGAGCTCAGGGACACAGCCATGGTCATGCTTGGACTTCGAATGGGTATCAGGGGAGCAGACATCCTAAAGCTTCAGGTAAATGATTTTGACTGGAAAAACAAAACTGTTTCCTTCATTCAGCAGAAAACAAGCAAAGCAATAACGCTTCCAGTCCCAACGGATGTAGGTAATTCAGTATATAAATACATCATGAATGGACGTCCGGAATCGGCTGTCACAGGCAACGGTTATATATTTATCCGCCATCAGGCACCATATATTCCGCTTAAAGTTACAACGGCGTGCCGTGGAGCTTTAAAAAGAATACTTGCTGAATATGGATTTGAATTATCTGCTGGTCAGGGCTTTCATATGACACGAAAAACATTTGCCACAAGAATGCTTCGGGCAGACAACAAACTTGATGATATTTCCAATGCTCTCGGACATGCACGTCAGGAAACAGCAGAGGTATATCTTGAACGTGACGAAGATAAAATGAGGCTCTGCCCTCTGGAATTTGGAGGTGTTTTATCATGACATACATTTTTGAGAGCGGTCTGGCACATCATATCGAAGGACTTATACAGCAAAAACGTGCTGATGGATATGCCTATAATTCCGAAGAAAAGCTATTAAAACGCTTTGATACCTTTTGCGTACAGAATTATCCGGAACTAACAACAGTCACCTATGAAATGGCAGCCAAATGGTCAGAAGCCAGACCGGGCGAAGGAGATGCCTATCATAATCGCCGTATGTCGATGGTGAAGGTGCTGAGTGAATATATCCTTTCCCTTGGTCAGGAAGCATACATTCCTAATTTTTTCTGCAAGGCTTACCGTCCGGTTCTTTACATTCCATCAAAAGAGGAAGTTAAGGAACTGCTACAGAAAATGGATATCCGCACGTCTCATAATTCAGAGCAATTTAGACTCGATAGAGAGTGCAAGATTCTTTTTCTCCTATATTTTTGCTGCGGTCTGCGTCTGTCAGAAGGGCGATTGCTAAAATGGGAGCACATAGACCTGGATAAAGGAATCCTTACTGTCCTTGGCTCAAAGGGTAACAAAGATCGCCTTGTATATCTTCCACAGGATAGCCTTCCGGTACTTAAAAACTATAAAGAACGTCAGGAAATGCTTTTCCCCGGAATTGACTGGGCTTTTCCGGGAAAAGATCCACATAAGCCTGTTTCGTGCTCTGGAGTAGAATCAAGTTTTAACCGCCATTGGGCCATGCTTCCGGTTGCCAGGACAGTTGATAAACATCCGACACCCCACTGTTTACGCCATGCTTTTGTAGTAGAGAGATTTAATGAGTGGATGCATCAGGGAATTGATACAAACACTATGCTCCCATATTTAAGCAGATACCTTGGACACAAAAGTCCTGATGAAACGTATTATTACTATCATCTTGTAGAAAAGGCATTTGATACTATCCGAGAGAAAGATTCAGTGTCTGGAAAGGTCATTCCGGAGGTGATTCCCTATGAAGAATAAATCAGCAAAGATATCAACTGACCAGCTGTTCTTTTCTCACACATGGAACTTTCTAAATGTTTATTTGGTAAAGCAGGTCGGACGCAGTCAGGCTACAGCAGAATCCTACAGAGATTCCCTTACAATATTTAAAAACTACCTTGTAGGTGAATTAGGTAAATCCATAAGCACCTTTCAGTTTTCTGATTGTACCAAAGAATGTATTTATAATTTCAGAGAATATCTGCTTGCAAATGGCAGCCAGCCATCAACTGTAAATGTAAGAGTCGCGGCTATCCGTGCCTATCTGAACTATGCCTCGGATATGGACATATCAGTCCAGTCAGTTGCCCTGGCGATCAGTCAGATCTCACCATGCAAAACCATTAAAAAGGAAAAACCTATTCTGTCCGATGATGCACTTGCTGCAATACTGTCTGCACCGCCGAATACGAAATTCGGTGTACGAGACCGTGCTATTTTGATTCTTCTCTACGATACAGCTGTAAGAATCAGTGAGCTGCTTAATATTCGCCTATGTGATATCGCAATGGAATCAAAATATCCAAATATTTTCATAACCGGAAAAGGTAATAAAGAAAGAACCATACAATTAACAGCTAAAGCAGTCGAACACCTTAGGGAATATATACGTGTATATCACAGTAATTCTTCCAAAGAAGCATACTTATTTTCCACAACAATAAAAGGTGTAACAGACAGGATGTCCGTTGGAAATGTCCAGCGGATTATAAAAAAATATGCAGCTCTGGTCAGTGAAAAAGGGGTTAGTCTTCCGGATTCGGTTCACTGTCACATGTTCCGCCGAACCAGAGCCACAAATCTTTATCAGGATGGAATCGCCATTGAGCTGGTTTCTACAGTGTTAGGACATGCCAGAACTGATACAACAAAAAGCTACTATGCAAAGCCATCTGTTGAACAGCTTAGAGACGCAATGGAATCTGTTCCAACACCTGTATCTGATGAAGCACCAATGTGGGAGGGCAACGAAGATGAAATGGCAAGACTTTGTGGATTGCGCTAACGAATAATGCTCATCTTTTAGTAGAAAAACGTCTTATTTCTCAGCATTCTTTAAAATGATTAACATTTTGGAATGCTGAGTATAATGCTTCGACTTCTTCTGTGCGACGGTCCTTTTTCTGTTCCTGCAAAAACTGCGAGAGGGTAAGCATACCGCCGTTAAAATTCAGTCCGGTCTCATCTGTAAAATACAGCCTGCCTTCTTCTGGAAATTCTAACGGAGCAGTCAAAATAACAGAACCAGCGTGGTTCACCACCACTCTTTCCTCAACACAAATCGGGGAACCGGGGTCGTCATCCGAACCGCGCAGGTCATAGCAATAAACGCCTTCGGGCAGATCATCACGGGAAATACGCCCGTTGGAAAACAGGGCGGGTTTCTCAAATAACTCCACCTCCTGATATTGCTCGTCATTGTCAATCTGAATCTTTTTCTGATTATGGAGCTTACTGTGTGCAATTTCATGGACAGTGGCAGAAACGGTCTGCACCTCGCTCATGCCTTCCCGGATGGCGATGCGCTGCTGGTCGGGGGAAAAATAGCCGTCCGTGTTGGCAGCCATCGGCTCAAACTCGATGGGAACCGGGGCAGAGCGCCGCAGGGCTTCCAGAAAGGCTTCATAGTGCGGCACAGTCCCCGAAAGGCTGGAGGACAACTCTGGCAGGGGCTTGCCATCGGTCTGGCTCACATCAAACACCTTAACCGGGCGAAACATGGGGATTTCAATTTCTTTTTCCTCCATGACCGCCTTACCGTCTGCATCCAGAATGGGGGCATGGGTGTCCGGGTCGCGCTTCATTTCCTCGATTTTCTTTTTGTAGGGCGTGGGGGCGATGATGGTGATGCCATGCTCACCCTTTTTCACATGGCGCTCAAACTGGTTTTTCCACTTGTTGAACCCAGCCACCAGCGTAGCTTCCGGCTTCTGCATATAGATGAGCATGGTGTTGTTCACCGAATAACGGTGAAACTTGGACATGACGGACAGATAGCGCATATACTTTTCGCTCTCGAACAGCTCCTTGATGCCCTGTTCGATACCCGCCGTGATTTCCTGCAACCGTTCCCGGTTGGTGGGTTTATTCTCAGCCATGATTTTCAATCTCCTTTCCAAGTGTGTGATTTCTGCTGTGTGTTCTGCAATCCATGCCTTTTGTTCTTCTTCACTTTCATAAAGAAAAAGGTCCAGCAGGTACTCTACATAGGTTTTCTTCTGGATTGCTTCCACAAAGCGGGGGTGCGGTTCTTCCTCCGGTGTCCTGGGAGAACGGTCGGCTTCCCATTTTTTCAGCAGATAGTAGTAATCGGACAGTACGCGATAACAGCGCTGCCGGTCCTCCCGAAACTTCTGTGCCTCGGTTTTCTGGCGAACATAGTTCCTGCGGGGCGGAGCCTGACTATCATAGATCAGGCCAAAATCCTGTGCCAGCTTCTCGGCGGCTTCTTTGGGGGACAGGTTGTAGAGCCGGGCGGTCAGGTCTATCACATCGCCGGTGGCTCCGCAGCCGAAACAGTAGAAATATTCTTCGTTCAACTTCATGCTGGGATTTTTGTCATCGTGGAAGGGACAGCAGGCCATGCCGCCCCTTTTGACCTCAATCCCATATCGTTCTGCGGCTTCCCGGACGGTGACAGACTGCTTGACCGTCTCAAATACATTTGCGCCCATCGTCAATCAGCTTTCAGTTTGGGGATGGGCGGCCTGTACCCGGCAGCCTTGGCCCGTTCACTGGCAGCCTTGCGGCGCTCGGCGCTGTATGGCTCTCGGACGGACACACAGCGTTTGGGGACTGTAAAATTGTGCTTATCCTTTTTGCAGACCTGTTCCGGGTGCTTTTTGGAAAGGCGGGTCAGCTTCTCCATCAGTTTTCGGTCATGGGTATAAACTTCGGCGGTGTCCTCGGCCTGATTGTAGAGGAGAATGGTTTCCTGTTCATAAAGGGAGAGCTTCATTTTGCACCGCCTTTTTGCCGGTCAAATTCCAGCTTGAAGTTGGCGTACCGCCCATCGTCCTCCAGAATCACCGTAGCATCATAGGTCTTGCCGGTCTTTTCGGAATAGCAGCCGGTGATCCTTGCGCGGCCATCCTTGAGCAGCGCTGTCACCAGCGCCTTGGTAGGCTGCTTTTTCTTCATGGCCCACCATTTGTTGTTTTTCCAGATGGCAAATTTGCAGGATTCTGTCTGGCAGAAGAACCCTTTTTGCAGTTCCGCCACATCACCGCCGCAGCGGGGGCATTTGCCCACCACTTCGCGGGGCGGTGTGAACAGGTACTCAGTCCCCTTGATGACCTGATAGGTTCCCACCAACTCCCGGAGCATGGCGCAGATCCCACCCATGAAGTCCTCCGGGGACAGCTCGCCGCGCTCGATCTCGCTTAAACGGTGTTCCCATTCAGCGGTCAGCAGGGGCGATTGCAGCTGTTCCGGCAGCACGGTGATCAGGGACACCGCATCTTTAGAGGGCATGAGCTGCACAGCTTTCTTGCTCTTTTTTCGCTCCAAAAAGCCGGTGGACACCAGCTTTTCCAGAATCCCGGCGCGGGTGGCCGGGGTCCCCAGACCTTTTCTCTCGGCATCCTCCGGCATATTTTCCTTCCCGGCAGTTTCCATCGCAGAAAGCAGCGTATCCTCGGTGAAGTGTTTGGGCGGGCTGGTTTTGCCCTCCTTGACGGCAGCACCGGAAAGGGGCAGCGTCTGACCTTCGGTTAATTCAGGCAGAGCCTTGTCCTCAGCTTCCGGCTCCGCATTTTTCAGCGCAGAACGGTAGGCAGTGTCCAGCGCCCGCCAGCCGGGGCGTTTCACCGTTTTGCCCTTGGCGGTAAACTCCGCTCCGGCGCACTCGACAACAACGGCGGTTTCCGCAAAGGTATAGGGCTGGGCTACGGCGCACAGCAGCCGCAGGGACACCAGCTCCAGCACTGCCTTTTCGCCCAGCGGCAGGCCGGACAGGTCAGCATTTTGGAGATTGCGGGTAGGGATCACTGCATGGTGGTCGGTCACTTTTTTGTCGTTGATAACCTGAGCCGCATCACAGGAAATGGCGATTCCTTTGCGAAACGGCATGGCATTGGCAACCAGATTGACCAGCACAGGCAGGCTTTCAGCCATATCGCTCGTCAGATAGCGGCTGTCCGTGCGGGGATAGGTGCAGAGCTTCTTTTCGTACAGATTTTGGAGGTAGTCCAGGGTTTGCTGGGCCGTATATCCCAACAATCGGTTGGCATCTCTTTGGAGCGTGGTCAGGTCATAGAGGGAGGGCGGCTTTTCCGATTTGTCGCGGCATTCCACCTTTTTGACCGTCACATCCGCACTCTGGCAGGCGGCTTTCAGCTGCTCAGCAGCAACCTTATCCGCCATGCGCTCCCCGGAAACGGAAAAACCGGGCAGCTCCAGGACTACCGTGTAAAACGGAACCGGCTTGAAGGTGTCGATCTCGGCTTCCCGCTGGACGATGAGGGCCAGCGTCGGGGACATGACGCGCCCGATGTTGAGGGTGCGGTGGTACAGCACGGAAAACAGTCTTGTGGCGTTGATACCCACCAGCCAGTCCGCCTTGGCGCGGCAGAGGGCCGCATCCCGCAAGCCGTCATAGTCCGCACCGGGGCGCAGGTTCGCAAAGCCCTCCCGAATAGCGGAATCCTCCATCGAGGAAATCCACAGCCGCTTCATGGGTTTTTGGCATCCCGCCAGCTCATAGACGCTGCGGAAAATCAGTTCGCCCTCGCGTCCGGCATCACAGGCGTTTACCACCTCGGTCACATCCGGGGCGTTCATCAGCTGTTTCAGCACAGAAAACTGTTTCTTTTTGTCTTTACCCACCACCATCTGCCAGTGTTCCGGCAGGATGGGCAGATCGTCATAACGCCACTTGGCGTAGTCCGGGTTATATACATCGGCATCGGCCAGCCCAGCCAGATGACCCACACACCAACTGACCCGCCAGCCGTTACCCTCCAGATACCCGTCTTTACGGACGGTTGCGCCGATCACGGCGGCCAGACTTTGTGCAACAGACGGTTTTTCAGCAATTACCAATTTATGTTGAGCCATGATGGTTCCTCCTCTCTTTGAGCCATCGGGACATTTCCCGGTGACAGATACCTACGCAGGGTCTTCCATAATTCCCGCAACCATAGCAGGGGTGGCTGTGGGGTAAAGAAGGAGGACGGGAAGTTTCCTTCCCGCCCTCCGGCCTGCGTGTCATCATGCGTTCATAGGGGCTGTCGGTGAACCGGGTCATGGGGTCTCATCCTCACTTTCTTCACCGCCGCCCCTGTCAGCGTCCAGCTCGCCCGATTCCTCGTCCTCCAGTTCCATTTCTTCCTCATCCGGCAGTTCCTCGCCGTCCTCATAGTCATAATCGTCTGGATTGCTGTTGTTTTTGTGGTTGGCTTTACCCTTAATAAATTTGAAGTAGGCAAAAGCAGCGCCGCCCATCACAGCCAGCACCAGCAGCAGGACAGCCGGATTTAACCCTGCGGGTTCTTTTTTCTCCGGTTCCGTGGGTTCCTTTGGCGGTTCCGGTTCCTTGCCGGTACAGCCGGTCATGTCCGTACTGCACACCTCGCATTTGGTGTTGACTGCACCGGCTTCACATTTTTCCGTGCAGTTGCAGACAGCGGGCGGTTTCTCGGCGGATTGCCCGTCCTCCATCAGCGCCATCAGGTCGGCTTCATCCACCTGATTTAAGAAATGGACGGCGGTCTCCTTGTCCTCGTTGGCACGGTCAATGAGGATGTAGAAATAATTGCCGGATTTTGTGGTGATGGTGATGAGCTGCTTGTTGCCGCCGAAATCATCCACCAGGGCAGCGTTGCCCTCCGGGGTCAGGGCAGGACTGTCCTCAGTTTCTTTCACCACATTGGTATCGTTGGTGGCATCCTCCGCCGGGGGCTGCTCCGGCCCTTGAGCAAAAGCGGTGACAGAAAAAACACCCATCAGCACCAGTGCGGCGCAGAGGGCGGAAAGGGTCTTAAAAATTCTCTTATTCTTCATGGGCGGTGTCCTCCTGTTCTTCATGAGCATCCATACCGGGGAGTGTGCCGCCGGACAGCATGGCGCTTAACTGCTCCGGGGTCATACGCATAGCGCGCACCATCTGGACGATCTCCAGATTTTCCGCTTCGGTTTTCTGCGCTTCCAGCGATTTCAGCTTTTCCTGATACTCTGCGATTTTCTCACGGGTTTTCGTAATTTCCCGGTCAATGCGTTCAATTTTCGTAGCCATAATCAATCACTCCTTATCAAAAGATTTGTCACCAGTTCATCAGACCGTAGCCCTTGATGCACTCGTAGTTCACATCGTAGCTTCTGATTTTGCAGGCATCGCCGCTGTTTCCCTCTACGGTATAGACCCGGCTGCCGTCTGTGCCGATGACGATGCCCACATGGTCGGCGCTGCCGTCCAGATCCCAATCGAAGAAGATGGCATCGCCGGGGGCGAGGTTGTCATAGCCCCGTGCGCCCCATTGTCCATGGGACTGGAACCACGGGATGCCCTGGGACTGGCAGGCGGCAAAGCGCGGCTCGGATAATCCCATCTGCCCATAGCACCAGGACACAAAGCAGGCGCACCATTCCACACGGGAATTGAAGCCGTACCAGCTCCAGTAGGGCTGCCCGCCCACATTTCCCACCTGACGTTTGGCCAGTTCCACCAGCTCCGGGTTGCCGGGGCGTGTGCCATTTACAAACTCCACACCGTCCAAACTCTCGGAATCACTGGTATTTGTGGAGCCGCCGCCGAAGATCAGCGGCTTGTTGCCCAGCGTCTGCCGGTACACCTGATACATTTCCAGCTGCTCCGGGGTCAAAAGCTCTGTGGCAAGAGAGGAGATGGGGCGGCTCTCCAGCTTGACATGAAGAATCCGGTATTCGTATTCGTGGGTGTCGCCATCCTCGTCCGTATAGGTGCGAATCTGGATTTCCTCGGTGAGTGTCAGGGTATATTGGGCGGAAAACACGCGCTCCAGTTCGCCCTGGGCGCTGGACTGAGTGTACCCCTGCAAGACGGCGGAGAGAAACGCCGCCAGCTCATGGGGGTCATGCCCGATCATATCCAGGTCATAACGGTATTCGTCATATCCCGGATGGCTGCTTTCGATGTTGTCGATTTCGGCTTGCAGCGCCGCTTCCTTGGCAGCGTAGTCCGCCTCCACCGC
>ERZ779957.489-NODE-489-length-13036-cov-1.50458_pt1 | contig 13036 bp, 7 predicted proteins | sample MGYA00511583_ERZ779957 | MGnify/ENA primary metagenome ERZ779957 (study PRJEB29588, sample SAMEA2146320) | human gut metagenome | biome: human gut; feature: human-associated habitat; material: faeces | place: Denmark | collected 2008/2010 ... | reverse complement strand
GCTTGCGCGGCTGTCGCTGGCGAAGCTGGAGAACCGCCGCGTTGCGACGGGGACATTCGCGGGCGCTTATGGCAGCGTCAAAGGCGAAACATCCTATACATTTGATGAATTGGAAGCTCTTTTTGCGCTCATGGCCATGAAGCCGTAACGCAGGAAAGGAGAGTGCAGTGTGCGCGCGATTGCGTGGCTGATTGTGAAGCTCAGCGGCTTGTTTGTCAAGCTGTACCACCTGATTTTGAACGCCATCCGCCGGTTTGACCGCGCGATGCGCAAGCGCTACCGCCCCAAGCACCTTGCCCTGATGGTGGTGTTGGTGATTACGGTTACAGCGTCGATTACACTTTTTGTTCCGCCGTATCTGGGACTGTCCAACGACGGCAGCTTTGCCGCTGTGCTGGCGGATACCGGGCTGTCCCGGCTTGACCCGTCTGATACAAGCGCTTTCTTCAACTATTATGAGCGTGTCTATAATGTCGGCTCGACCGGTACAACGCCGCTGGTTCAGCGGATACTGGTACGCACAGCGGTCGTCATCGACGAACTGGTGACGCACGACGGACTGTTTGACATGCGCTTCCTCGCAGCAATCTATCTGCTGATTTACATCCTGCTTCTCATCCCGATGCTCTCCAAGCTGCTGGGACGCGTCAAAGTCTACTCCGAGGGGCTGTTTATCGCGGTTTTTGCCGTGCTGATTTTCGGCGATACCGCCATGATAACCCGCTTTGCCTCTTTTTACACGCAGCCCATTGAGCTGATTTTGATGGTTGCCTTGGCGAACTGCGTCCTGCAGATTCCGGATAGCCTGAACCGCTTTCTGCCGCAGATTGGGCTTGCCGTCACGGTCATCCTGATGATGGCGGTCAACCAGTACTGCGCGCTGATGGGCGTCGTCTTTTCTGTTGCGTACTGGATGCTCATGCGTCACAAAGCGGATGCGCTTCATAAGGGGCTGTATTCGCTCCTTGCAGTGCTGCTGTGCGTCGTCAGCGTCATGCAGACGGGCGATATGCTCAACAATCAGACGGTTAACGAGAAGTACGACCAAATGACGCGCGGCGTTCTCTTTGAGGCGACTGATCCGGAAAAAGCACTGGCGCAGTTCGGCATTGAGGCGCGGTATTCCGTGCTGACGGACACGTATTCCACGCAGAGCTACCCCGTTGTGCTGCCGGAAAGCGGCGCGCTGGATGAGGGTTTTCTTGACCACTACACGACGGCGGACGTGACGCTGTATTACCTGCGCCATCCGATTCAATTGCTGGGGCTGTTTGAGGTCGGCGTGCGCAACGCGTTCTTCACGCGAACGGATTATTCCGGCAACTACGAGCAGTCCAGCGGAATGCCCGCGCGGGCAAAGGCACTGTTCCTTTCTATCTGGTCAACGTTCAAGGAGCGTTCCGCCCCGCAAACGGCGGCGTCGCTGCTCCTGCTGGTCGTCGCCTTCCTCTTCTTCCGCCGTAAAGCGGACGAGAAGCTGGAATCAGGCAGGGAAGCCGCGAGTGTCTACACCATGCTCAGCGTGCTGCTTTTCGCGGCGGTCACTGTCGAGCTGATGACGGTCGTCATCCTCAGCGGCGATAGTCTGCTGCTGCGCCAGAGCTTCCTGATGGGCTGTCTGATTGACCTGCTGGCGATTATGGCGTGCACTGAGGGACTCCACCGACTGAAAATTATTGAAACGGACGGGCAATAAAGGAGGCTGCCATGAAAAACGAAACGCAATCGGCACTGGTAGCGCGGGACGCGGCTATCATTTTGCTGCTGATCTGGGCGTTTATGCAGGCGCTGCTGATGATTTGGGCACCTGCGGATACGCAGACGACGTATTTGCTGCTGCTGTTCCTGATGGATATTGCTGTGCTGTGCGGCTTTATGGATCGCGTCAACACCGGCACGGCGCTTGCGGCGACGATTACCTGCGGCTGGGTGGCATATAAGCTGTATTCTTTTTATGCCGTGGGCGAAACGGTGTACTTGTCAGATTATTTTGTGACTGTACTGCCGCTGCTGGGATCGGGCGCGGCGGCGCTCTTCTCCCGCAGTATGCGCCACGTCAATGCTGAGAACAAGCTGCTGCGCCGTCAGGTGGATGAACAGGTGCTGGTGGACGATGTGACGGAGCTGTACAACCTGCGCGCCATGTATCGCGATGCGCAGATGATGACGGGCTACTGCGTCCGCAACCATCTGCCGATTTCGCTGATGATTATCCAGATGCGCTACGAAAGTGAACTGCGCGGGATGCTGTCCCACAGCCGCTATATCCAACTGCGCAAGCGGCTGGCGGAGCTGGTGATGGACAGCGTGCGCGTAGAGGATAAGGTCTATTGCATTGACGAGCATGGCACGATGGCGATTTTGCTGACCTCCAATGAAGCAAACAGCGCCTATGTCCGCAGCCGCATTATTGAAGCGGTGACGAAGGAGGATGCTTTTGACGGCATTCTGGAGCGCGGGACGCATATAGATCTGCGCTTTGCCTGCAAGGAGTACGACGAGCATTTCGGCAAGGACATGATGGCGTTCAAGAAAGCTGTTGAGAGCGAGCTGGCGTATGATGTGTAAGGCGAAAGCGTGGGTACTGGCGCTGGCGGCGGGGCTGCTGCTTCTGCTGATACCCGCACAGGCGCGCGCGGATGTGACCCGTCTGCTGATTTTGAACGACGAGCAGACAAGTGAGACGAGCGCAGCGGCGACGGACGTCCTGCGGCGATTCGCGCTCTATTCCAGCTGGATATGCACGTTTGCCAGCAGCGAGGATGTGCCGGACACCGACGGGTACACCGCCGTCATCATCTGCACCGACCCGAATCGGGCGCTGAATGCGTCGGTGGCGCTGGCGATTCAGGAGAGCAAACTGCCTGTGTTTGTCATCGGCGCGGGCGGCTTGGCGGAGCTGACGAAAACGCAGGTATATGAAGGTTCGCTGACATTGCGCTTGCAGACGCAGGCAAACGCCACGAACGATATGCTGCTTTCCGGCAATTCGCTTCTGCTGATGAAGAAAAGCGGCGAATCGCTCGGCGGACAGATTTTCGTCGGCGCGCAGGCATTCCCGCTTTGCCAAACGGCGGGAAACATCACACATTTGGCGTATTTTGACCCGTCGCAGGAAGCACAGTGCGCGTTCCTCTCAACGCTGCTGCAAACGTGGCTGTGGCCCTACAAGAATTCTCCGACCGCGTACGGGCAGTATCTCGTGCTTGACCGCATTTATCCGTTTGCCGACCCGGAGCGGCTGCTGTCGCTGGTGGAGATGCTTGAGACGGAAAATGTGCCGTACGTCCTGTGTGTCATGCCGATTTACGCCAATGCCGATTATCCGGCAATGAAGCGTTTCTGTGAGGTGCTGCGGTATGCGCAGAGCCGCGGCGCGGGCATTGTGATGCACGTTCCGCAGGTGACGCTGGCGAACGTGACGGTGGAGGACTTGCAGAAGAATATCGCCAATGCGTATTCCGCCTATTCGCGCTATGGCGTCTACCCGCTGGCGGTTGAAACGCCGGATGTGTGGCTGATGAGCGAAAAGGGGCAGGATGTCCTGCGCAGCTGGCGAACGGTGTTCCTCTTCCGCTCGGATGAAGCGCTTTTCGGCGAGAAGCAGGCGGAGAACACGGCGCTGCGCGATGGCCACCAAATCGTCGCGCCTACCTATGCCGACGCGACCGCCTTCACCAACGCCTATGCACAGGCGATTTACCTTGACCCGTCAGAGAATATCGAGACGCTTCGGACGCAGGTCAATCGGCTGAAGAACTCCCGCACAGCGCTCAAGAAGCTTTCAGATGTGGAAGGCATCGTCTATGCGGGCGACCTGTATGTGCATTTCTATCCGGCGGATGGGCTGTATGTCAACGGACAGGCAGCGTCGCTTGTCTATCAGCGCTTCAATTACGATGAGGATTACGTCTACGACCGCGGCTTTGTGCAGTATATGACAGAGCAGATTCAGGCGAGCAACAAGCTGATTCTGGCGTTTGTGGTTGTAGCGTGTACGATTTTCATTGCCGGGATGATTATTTCCCGGCGGACGACGCGACGGCAGCTGCTGGGCAACCATCCGCACGCGAAAGACGAGCAGGAGGGGGTGAATCTGCATGACGGCGGCTGATTATTTGATGCTGATTTCGATGGTCTGCATCTGGGCGCTGATGGCGATTAACGTCTTTCTGTCCGTCGGCGGATTCCTGTATTACCATCAGTGCAGCAAAACGGACGGGCACGTGCCGATTGACGAGTACCCGTTCGTGTCGATAATGGTGCCGGCGCACAACGAGAGCGTCGTCATTCGGCGCACCGTCCGCGCCCTGCTCAACTTCGACTACCCGCACGACCGCTACGAAATCATCGTCATCAACGACAACTCCACTGATGACACCGCAAATGTGCTCAAGCAGATTCAGGCGGCGAATCCCGGCCGCAACCTGATTGTCGTCAATACGGATAACGTTGTCGGCGGGAAAGGGAAGTCTAACGCGCTGAACATCGGCTATTCGGTTGCAAAAGGCAGCGTGTTTGCGATTTACGATGCGGACAACACGCCCGAACCGCAGGCGCTGCGCATTCTGGTGGAGAACCTGATGAGCGATTCGTCGCTGGGCGCGGTCATCGGCAAATTCCGCACACGAAATCGAAACGCTTCGCTGCTCACGCGCTTTGTCAACATCGAGACGCTGGCGCACCAGTGCATGAATCAGGCGGGGCGATGGTTCTACTTCGGGCTGTGCACCATTCCGGGCACGAACTTCGTCATGCACCGCCACATCATTGAGGAAATCGGCGGCTGGGATCCGGACGCGCTGTCGGAGGACACGGAAATCAGCTTCCGCATCTACCGCATGGGCTACAAAATCAAACTTGTGCCGCAGGCGGTGACGTGGGAGCAGGAGCCGTTTCGCCTGGGGATTTGGTTCAAGCAGCGTACCCGCTGGGCGATGGGCAACCTGTATGTGCTGATGAACAATTTCAAGTATATCTTTGATCCGTCCGGCGGCAAAATGCGCATGGATGTGCTGTACTACGCGCTGGTGTATATCCTGATGGCGTTCACGCTCGTCTGCTCGGACACCATGTTCGTTCTGGGTGTGCTGGGGTACAGCCATGTGTCGCTGGGCGGCTTGTCCACGATGGTGTGGGTGATGGCGTGCGCGCTGTTTGAGTGCAACGTCATGCTGACGCTGGCGCAGGAGAAGAATGAGTTCAATCTGCAATCGGCGGCGCTGGTTCTGCTGATGCTGTTTACCTACTCGAAACTGTGGGTGGTTGTCGTCCTCCGCGCCATGTGGATGACGGTGAAGAAAATCGTCAGCAAAACGGATTACACTTGGTATAAGACCGAACGTTCCGCAGACTAAATCAGAAGGGATGGACTGAGAACGATGAACACACGCTATTTCACAAGCCGTCTGCTGTCTTTGATGCTCGCAGCGTTGCTGGTTTTCTCCTGCGCTGCGGCGGAGGAAACCGAAATTCCCAGCGGTGTGGTGGACAATTTTGTCCAGAGTGAAATCGAAAAGCAGCAATCCACCAGTGACGCAACGGCATTTGAGGCAGGCGCGGCGGCAGGGGAGTATTATGCTGATTTCACCTTCGGCGGTGTGCAGACACTCAGCGGCATTACGACGACGCTGAGCCTGTACGCAAATCTGCCGAAGTACGCCAAGCCCGTCAGCGCCGTGCTGCGCCTGAGCTACACCGCATCCGACCTGATTCTGACGGACATTTCCTCCCTGACGTACTATATGAACGGCACGCCGTTCGGCTCGTCGAAGATTGTCGCGCGTTCCGACGGCGCGCAGACCGTGCTGTATGTGAGCGTCCCGGTGGAGCTGCTTACGACGGGCTATAATCTGCTCGAAATTCTCTCGTATGTTCGTCTGACGGACGACGAAGGCTGCCGCGACGACTACAATGGCGCGAACTGGGTCAAGATTGCCGATACGACCTGCTTGCGCATCTACTACGAGATTTCCGACGATGCGGATGAACTGTACATGTACCCGTACCCCTTCATTTCGCTGATGAATCCCGACGACGCGGAGAGTGTGGTTGCCGTCAGCGACGCGGCGGACGAAGCCGAGCTGACCGCCGCCATGATGCTGATGGCGGGCATGGGCAACAGTCTGTCTGCCAAAAACGCCATGACGCTGTGCCGCCTGTCGGACGCGAAAAGCGAAAACGTGCTGTATGTGGGACTGAAGAAGAACACGCCGGAGCATCTGCTGTCCCTGCTGACGCAAAGCGTTCCGGCAACGGGCGCACTGGTGCAGCGCGCGACGGATGGCGACACATCGTATCTGCTGATTGTCGCGGAGGAAGAAGCCGCGCTCAGCGAAGCCGCCGCGCTGCTCAGCGACACATCCCGCGTGGCGCAGCTCCACACATCGCAGACCTACGTTTCCGTCGGCGAAGCGCAGCAGTATGCCCTCGCGTCGGAAACGTCCGGGCTGACGCTTGCGGGGCAGTACACCATTAAGGACATTTCCGGCAACGGCATCAGCTTCTCCGGCCCCTTCACGCAGAAGATGACGATTTATCTGCCCGTCGCGAAGGACTATGTGCTGTCCAGCGAAAGCCGCTTCTCTTTCGACATTCGGTACAGTGAGAATCTGGACTTCGACCGCAGCCTCGTCACGTTCTACTGGGGCACGAACATCCCGCTGTATTCCCACAAGCTGACCAAAGAGGGCGCAACGGGCGAAACGCTGACCTTCTCCGTCCCGGCGGACGCCATCGGGGAGGCAGGCAGCAGCATTACCGTTGTGTTTGACCTCGAAATCAAGGATTTGGACTGCACCGTGCGGTCGATGAACACGCCGTGGGCGTATATCGCGGCGAACTCGTCACTGTACCTGCCGGCGGGCGAAAACACAACGCTGAATCTGGCAAATCTGCCGGCACCGTTCCAGCGCGCAAGCCGCATGAACAACGTTGTGATGATCCTCAGCGATGACGCGACGCAGACGGAATTGACGCTCGCGGGGCGCATCATGGCGATGCTTGGCGCGGGCAGCACGCCCTATGGCTTGCTGAAAGTCATCCGTGCGGAGAATTTCCAAGCAGCCGCCTACGGCAACAGCAACCTGATTGTCGTCGGTCTGTCCGACCGAAACAGCGTCCTCAAGCAGATCAATCCTTACCTGCATTTCCAGTACACGGACGATATGACCAGCCTTGCCGAAAGCACGAAGCTGGTGATGACGACGGATTATGCCCACGAAGCCAGCGTGCTCCAGCTGATGAAATCCCCCTACAATGAAACGATGGCGCTGCTGACCGCTTCCGCCGCGACCGAAGCAGGCTTGCAGAACCTGATGGCGCGCTTGAGCACGGAAAAGAACCGCTGGTCGCTGGGCAAGGAAGCGCTGGTGGTGGACAGCTACGGCGGCGCATCCAGCTATCAGTTCACCGTGTCCACAGCGCTGACGCAGAACGCGGAAAAGCCGTCGTTCGCGGATGTTATCGTGCAGAATCGTGAGCCGATGACGCTGCTGCTGGTCGGCATGGGCTGCATGTTGGTGCTGCTGCTTGCTGCGGTGCTGCTGCTCGTGCGTATTCACCACCGCAGAAAGTACGACGATAAGTAACCTGATTTTCGGCGAGGCGGAGGAAGGAGACAAAGGCTCATGCTGTTCAACTCCATTGAATTTCTGCTGTTTTTCCCGGCAGTCGTGCTCTTGTACTACGCGATTCCGGGCAAACTGCGCGTCTTTTGGATTCTTCTGACGTCCTACCTGTTCTACATGAACTGGAATCCGGCGTATGCGCTGCTGCTGCTTTTCTCCACGGCGGTCACGTTCCTTTTCGGCTTGCTGATCGGGAAACGGCGCACCAAGGAGAAAGCAGCGGCAGAGGCAGGAAGCCCGATTCGGCAGCTTTCCAAGGTCTGGGTTGGCGTGTCCTTCGCTGTCAACCTCGCGATTCTCTTCTTCTACAAGTATTTCGACTTTACCGTTGATAACCTCAACGTTATTCGCGGGTGGATGGGTCTTGCGCCTGTCACACCCGGTTTTGACGTGCTGCTGCCTGTCGGCATCTCGTTCTACATCTTTCAGGCGCTGTCGTATGTCGTTGATGTTTACCGCGGCGACGTGCGCATGGAGACGAATTTCATCAAGTACGCGGCGTTCGTCAGCTTCTTCCCGCAGCTGGTCGCCGGGCCGATTGAACGTTCGACCAACCTCCTGACGCAGTTCGACACGCCGCATAAGCTGGAATACGATAGCGTCCGCGACGGTCTGCTTCGGATGGTGTGGGGCTTCTTCCTCAAAATCGTCATTGCTGACCGCGCCGCGATTCTGGTCAATCAGGTGTTCAATTACTGCAATTACTACGAAGGCCCGACCGTGCTGATTGCGGCGGTTCTCTTCGCGTTTCAGGTTTACGGTGACTTCGCGGGCTATTCCAATATCGCCATTGGTGCGGCGCAGGTCATGGGCTTTAAGCTGATGAAGAACTTCGAGCGCCCGTATCTCGCTGTGTCCGTATCGGACTTCTGGCGGCGCTGGCATATCTCGCTCAGCACATGGTTCCGCGATTACTTATACATTCCGCTGGGCGGCAACCGCAAGGGGACGGTGCGTAAGTACATCAACCAGATGATTGTCATGCTTGTGTCGGGCTTGTGGCACGGCGCGGCGTGGAATTACGTCATCTGGGGTGGCATCAATGGGCTGTATCAGGTGGCGGGCGGCATTACGAAGCCTTTCTGCCGCCGTATCCAGCAGAAAACCGGCGCGCGCACGAAGACGCTGAGCTGGCGCATCGGGCAGGTTCTGACGACGTTTGTGCTGATTGACCTGTCATGGATTTTCTTCCGCGCGAACAGCCTCGGTGACGCCATGCACCTCCTGTCGAGCCTCTTCCGCGGCTGGAGCACCAGCATCTTCTTCGACGGCAGCCTGCTGAAACTGGGGCTTGACCAGACGGAGTGGCTTGTGCTGCTGGGTGCGCTGCTGATTCTGCTGGTGGTCAGCCTGATGCAGGAAAAGGGCGTGTCCGTGCTGGAAGCAGTCAAGCGGCAGCAGCTTTGGTTCCGCTGGCTGATTTACCTCGCGGCGATTTTCGTCGTCCTGCTGACAGGCATCTACGGCCCCGGCTTTGCGGCATCGTCGTTCATCTACTTCCAATTCTGACGAAGGGAGCGCGGAAAGAATGAAAAAGCTGATTCAAAAAGCCGTCAAGGTTCTCGCCTTCCTTCTGGTGCTGGCGCTGTGCTATGGACTGATGGATCAGGTGCTGAAAATCAAAACGGACGACATGGTGTCGATGGTCAAGCTGCGTCAGCTGCCGCCGGACACGGTGGATGTGCTGCTTGTCGGGTCGTCGCATATCGGGACAAATGTTGATAATCAGCAAATTTTCGATGAATATGGTATTTCAAGTTACAATTTGTGGGTTGGCATGCAACCGATCTGGAATACTTACTATTGCTTGAAAGAAGCGCTGTCAGCACAAAGCCCGCAGATTGTGATTGCTGAAGTGTACTTAAGCACGACAACAATGGACTATTCGCCCAAAGAAACAGCAATAAAAAACGTCGAATTGCTGAACTTTGGAATCAACAAAATTCAAGCGGCTTTTGCTTCTTACGAAAAGTGGACGGATGCCGTAGAAGCCTTGTGGGGATTGCCGTACTATCATGAACGGTATGATGATTTAACTATTGCGGATTTTGTGCAGGAAAATGATTTGTCGCTTCCTGCGCCGAGACGCCCGGAGGGTGGCGTGGCTATCCTAAAAATGCTGGATTATGCTTCCATTACAGATAAACTTCCGATTACTGAAAAAAACGAACAGTATTTGCGAAAAATGATTGATTTGTGCAAGCAAAAGAACATTACGCTAATATTGATGGCTGCGCCGTTTGAAGCGACAGAAGAAGCTGCTATGCGGCTGAACACTGTTGCAGAAATTGCCAAAGAAGAAGGCGTACCGTTCCTCAACTATGTGAAGGAATGGGATAGCCTTGGGATGGACGCAAACACTGACTTTTACGATGGCGGTCACTTAAATAATCAAGGTATTGTTAAGTTTTCCCACATTGTGGGACAGTATTTATCACAAAATTATTCTTTGCGTGATTGTAGAAAAATCGAAGGATTTATATGGAATGCTTCGCAGACAACTGCTGATAAAAACAAAGCAGAGTTTATCTTAAGTAATCAGTTCTCTGGTGATGGTGTTTCTGAATACTATGATACAAAGATTAAACTCTATGAAAATCGTTATAGTTCATGGACAATATTGACCCAAATTGGTCTGCCCTTGCCAGACACGGATGAAGGGCAGGTCGTTATGGCTTGCTTTGATGAGCAAAATGGCGAGAATTATCGTGGGTTGCTGATTCGCGGTGAAGGCAATGCGCTCCAAGTGATATTGGGGAACAATCGTACATTCATGCTGCCACTTTTGCATGGTGATTCCGCTACGCTTGCTATCACCAAGGACAATGAACGATATTCTATTTATCTAAATGGTGAAAAACTCTATGAGAATGAACAGCTTCCCTGCGACGCCTATTCCGGCACGCTCCTCCTCGGCTGCGAAGAACTTGCCCCCGGCGGGGAGAAGTTCCGCTTCTCGCCCACGCGCGTGCTGAACCTCGAAGTCTATGACAGCGTGCTGACGGAACGCGAAATCCTTGCGTGGCAGCCGGAAGACCTGCCTGAAGCGCCCAAGCCGCTCGGCATCGGCGTGAAGGACGCGGCGGAAGCCTACACGCTTCCGGAGCAGTTCGTCGGCGGCGACGAAACATATCGTCAGGCGTCGTATCTCGATACGCAGACACAGCTGTTTGCCTCCACTGCGACGCGCTTCACCCTGCTGACCAGCGTCACGCCGAGTGAAAATCCCGGCAATGGCGTGTTCCTGTCCTGCTTCGATGAGAATGCCAAGAACTATCGTGGTCTGCTGATCCGCCAGCTGGACAACGCGCAGATCAACATCGTTTTCGGTCAGAATGTCGGCGTGACTGTGCCGGGCGAATTTGACCGCGAAATGCATATCGCCATCGTCAAGGACGGCGCAAGCTACCGCATCTATGCGGACGGTCTGCTCGTCGCCGAAGCCGAATCGCCTGCGGATAGCTATGACGGCACGCTGCTCATCGGCGCCCAGCGCGACGCGGACGGCAATATCTTCCGCATTAGCCAGACGCAGGTGAATCACCTGTCTGTCTACGCGGGCGTGATGGCAGAAGCGGACATTGCGGCATATGACTTCGCCGACGCGCCGCTGCCGCCGGAACTGGTTGCGGAATCCGCCGCGTACACCATGCCCGGCGCATTCGTCGGCAACGGCAGTGACCGCGCGCTCGACACGGGCGTGAAGCTCTACGATGTCGCCACGAAGGATTGGACGCTCGACACCGTCATCGACGTGCGCAAGGGCGTCAACAACGGCGTCTACATGTCCTGCTTCAGCGAGGAAACCGGGCATTACCGCGGCTTCATGCTCCGGCAAGACAATGCCGATACGCTCACAGCCTATGTCGGCAATAGCGTCGGCGTCACGGTGGATTTGCCGCAGGGCACGTCGCTGATGCACCTCGTGGTCGTCAAATCCGGCAGTCAGTACACGATTTGGCAGGATGGCGAGCTTGTCCAGCGTGTCGAAAGCGCCTGCGATAACTACGACGCGACGCTCCTCCTTGGCGCACAGCGCGATGCGGACGGAAACCTGTTCCGCTTCTCGAACGCGGGCATCCGGACGCTGAACATTACGGACGGCGCGCTGTCTGACAAGGACGCAGCGGCGCTTTCCGCCCCTGTGAAGGACAACAGCCGATTCTAACCCATATCGAAAGAGAGGAATCTTGCGCATGGAACAGACACGACGGGCGAGGCTGACCGGATTGATGGCGGCTCTGCTGACCGTAGCGGCGATTCTGTGGACGCTGTTTGCGTCGCCGTCCATCGGGGTGGTGGCGGACGGCAGCTATGCTTCGGCGGCGGAAGGGCTTGCGCTGCGCTATGCGGAAGAGAGCATCCCGACCGGGCAGCGCGTGGAGGACTTCGCCTATGAGGACACGGCGTATTCCACGCTGCTGTTTGCGTCCCGTACCTCCGTCGGCGCGGCGGTTGCGCTCGTCCGGCTGGCGACACACCCGTTCGGTCTGGGTTTCAGCACGCGTTATTTGGCGGTCGTGTATGCGCTGCTGATGGGCTGGGGCGCGTACCTACTGGCAAACGGGATGGCGCGGCGGTCGCGCACGGCGGCGATTCTTGCGACGCTCGGACTGCCGCTTGCGCTGGCGAATCCCGCTGTCATCGGCTATTTGAACAGCCTGTATGCGGTCGGCGCTTCCATGGCATATTTGCTTCTTTTCCTCGGCGCGACGGTTTATTGCCTGTGCCGGGAAAAGGGATGCGGCGTTCAATGGGCGCTGCTGGTGCTTTTCGCGGCGCAGCTGATGCTGCGTACCATGGCGCAGATGATGGTGCTGCTGCCCGCGGCGGTGCTGGCGGTTGTGCTGTGCGCCGTGCATAGCTGCCCCGGACGGGCAGAACGTCCGCTTCATGCGGCGTGTGTGCTGATTGCAAGCCTGATGTCCGTGAGCGGCCTGGTCACAGGCTGGCAGGCGGACGACACGGTGCATTCCGCCGCCGCGAACTACCTTGCGGTGTTTCAGGGCTATCTGCCCGCATCGGAGAAGCCGGAAGAGACGCTGGAAGCCCTCGGCTTGCCCGAAAGTTACCTCGCGGACATCGGCAAAAGCTACTATGAACCTTCCGAAAATTTTGTGAACGATCCGCGGGACGCGGAAAATGCCGTCCTGCTGAACGAAAATATTTCGCTGGGGAAACGGGTGAAATTTGCGATTCAGCATCCGGCAGTCGTTCGCACCATGATGGACAAAAACGAAAGCGCTTTGCGGAACGCGGACAGCTGGTATTTGGCGGACGATGCCGGGAATGCCGTTTCGTCACGTTCACCGCTGCATACCGTGCTGGAAACCATTTTCGGGCGTGACCATCACGCCATTTCCCGCTGGTGCTTGATTTGCGCGGCGCTCCTCGTGCTGCTGCTGCCC
>ERZ779957.487-NODE-487-length-13093-cov-5.31922_pt1 | contig 13093 bp, 11 predicted proteins | sample MGYA00511583_ERZ779957 | MGnify/ENA primary metagenome ERZ779957 (study PRJEB29588, sample SAMEA2146320) | human gut metagenome | biome: human gut; feature: human-associated habitat; material: faeces | place: Denmark | collected 2008/2010 ... | reverse complement strand
AACTGGAAATATAAAAATGGAAATCTTGCTCCTTGGGGCACCCTCCGTAAGGAAGGTGCCCCAAGGCTTTTGTGTTTTAAGTTTAATAATAGTTGTGTTAAATCGGTGTAGCCAATGGCTATGCCGTTTTTGCCTTCAAGGAAGGCTTGTTCTTGATATGCTCCTCAAAGTATTCTTCCATTTCTTCGGAAGTGGGTTCACGGATGATTCCAACGCCGTTGTAGTAAATTTCTACGCTTTGGTATCGCTTTCCGTCCTTGTATTTAGGTGCAGATACTACGATTTTCTCAATAAATTCGTGTACCAACTCGGGCGTGAGAGCTTCGAGGCGGGTAACCTGCTTCGCTTTGTCAATAAATTGCTGTAAGCCTTCGGTTTTGATTTTTGCGTTCTCAAGCTCATCCTCCAAAGAGGGAATACGGTCTTTTAACTCGCTCTGCTCGTTTTCCAGTGACATCGACATTGTGGCAAAACGCCCGTCGCTGATTTTACCCGCTGCGTTGTCCTCATAAAGTTTTTGGATAATTCCGTCAATTTCACGGACACGCAGTTTCGCTCTCTCAAGCCACCTGCGCTTTTCAGTAAGCTCTTTCTTTTGCTTCTCGCCAAACTCCGCCAACTGCCTTTGTGCGAATAACTTTTCGTAACTCTGCACATACCATAATACCCTCTGCATACTCTCAAGAACGAGCTGTTCCACAATCTTTTCCCGAATATAGTGGGCAGAGCATACATTAGAGTTTTTGCGGTAGGCAGAACAAAAGAAATAGGATTGTTCCCGTTTGTAGTTGTTCGTTACGCTGTAATACAGTTTTTCACCGCAATCCGCACAATAGAGCAATCCCGAAAACATACTGATCTCGCCTGTGCGATTCGGCCTGCGACGGTGCTTTCGCAATTCCTGTACCAACTCAAAGGTTTCCCGGTCAATGATTGCAGGGTGCGTGTTCTCAAATATCTGCCAGTCCTCCTGCGGTCTTTCTAAACGTTTTTTCAGCTTGAAGGATTTGCTTGTGGTACGGAAGTTGACAGTATCGCCGCAATACTCTTGTTTATCAAGAATATCTGCAACTGTTGCCGCACACCAATTATATGGAACAGCGGGCGGTTTACTGCATTTTCTGCCGATACTGTTCCAGTATTCCGTAGGCGTAAGTACTTTTTCAGAATGAAGCTGTTTTGCTATCTGCGTCGGTCCTAAGCCTGAAACACACATCTCAAAGATTTGTCTTACCACCTTTGCGGCAGGCTCGTCCACAAGCCATTCGTCTTTGTTTTCGGGATTTTTCATATACCCGAAAGGCGGATTGGTAGTAAGCGGTTTTCCCGACATCCCCTTGCTTTGCATTACCCTGCGTACCTTATCGCTGGTATTTTTTGCGTGCCATTCGTTGAATAAGTCCTGCATCGGAACAATATCGCTGATACCTTTTTCGGTGTCAATGTTGTCCATAATAGCGATATATCGAATATCCAAACGGACAAAATCTTCTTCCAAAAGCTGACCGACAACAAGACGGTTTCTGCCAAGCCGGGAATGGTCTTTGACTACGATAGTCCCTACCATACCCTGTTCGGCAAGTTCCATAATTTCCATAAATGCAGGTCTTGTAAAGGTTACCCCTGAAAATCCATCGTCATAGAAAAAACGGGGATTGGGCAGATGATTATCCTTTGCGTACTTTTCAAGAATGACTTTTTGATTTTGAATACTGCCTGATATGCCGTCTTTCTCGTCATCACGGGAAAGCCTTGCGTACAGGGCGGTAATTCGTTTATCTGACTGTTTTGTATTCATAGTTCTCCTTTCCGCAGCCAGATATGATTTGATTTGTAGGTGAACCCATCATACCATATCCGCCGCTGAAATCCAACGCTTTAATGTGATACAGCGAAAGTTTTACAGCTTGTTCAGGATAATTCGCTGTGCCTTTTCCTGTAAACTTTCGTTTGCGGTTCTGTTAAAATGACTGGATACGGAATAAACTGTACCTCCGATTTCCATATCAAAGTTGATGGGATAGGGATACCTGCTTTTACGAAACCACTCAATGCGTTCTGATTTTGTCATTGACAGAAGCATTTTCGTCGTTTCTTCAATCGCTTTGTGAATATCTCTGTAATCATCGCAAGGGTAGCCCTGTTCATCAAGGTAAAGAATATTGTCTGTCATCTCACGTTTCTCTCCTTTCTCTGTGATTTTCTGTGTTGTTCTTCCTCTTTTGCTCTGTACTCATTGGCATAGAGCATATCTGTTTTCTCTTGGATTTTAGCTGACCGTTCTTCAATTCCTTTATTGAGTTTTAATTGTTTTCGTAGGGCAGTAATCTGTTCTGTAACCTTAGACTTTTCTTCTCTAAGAGTTTCTTTTTCGGCTGGTGAGGCTCTGCGGATTTTGTTTTGCAGTTTGGTGCGGTAGGCAATCAGCCTGTCCATTTCGCCCTGCAATTTCTCTCTGTCCGCATACAAATCGTCAAAGGTTTCAATACCGTATTTGCTCATATACCGCACCTGTTCGGAAAACACCTCAAGTTTTCTTAAATCTTCTTTGAGATATGGGCTTGTCGGTTTGTATTCCGTATTTTTTGGAAGAACGCCTAACAGATAGCAGTAGTGGAGATACAGTTTGTAGATATGGCTTGTCTTGTGAAAAGATTGAAACCAATTCTTTAAGTCCTGCGGCATTTGGGGCGGATAGTTAATTGTCGCTCTGCGGTTTCCAAAAGAAGCGTATGCTCCCATTGTTCTCTCAATATTTTCGGGAGTCCATCTTTTATCCAGCGTATCAAGCCTTGTAAAATGCTCGTACTGCGGCAATCGCATCTTCCAATGCTTCCCTGTAAAGTCGGTAATATATCCTTTTCGCCGCAGATATTCCTCCATATAGTAGGGGCGGCGGCTGAAATTGATTGCCTCTTTTACATCTTCACGGTAGACATTGTACCTTGTGGGTTTGCCGCTTTTTTCATCAAGCCATACCTGCCTTGAGGGTGCTTTACGGGGATTTTCTATGACCGACAAGCCGTGTTCCATACATATTCTGTCGGAAACATCACGGAGTTTTCTCTGCTCTGTTTTGGAATAGTTGTATTTCTTTCCGTCAAGAAAGGAAACCGAATTAAAGCAGAAATGGTTGTGCAGATGGTCTTTGTCAAGATGGGTGGTAACGATAATCTGATACTTATCGCCCCACATTTCTTTTGCGGTCTGCAATCCGATTTGGTGTGCCTGTTCGGGCGTAACCTCGTCAGGCTTAAAACTCTGATAACCGTGCCAAGCGATATATCCGTTTTCTTTGCCGTACTGTCTTTTCGTTAAAATCATTTGCTGCAAGGCAATTTCTTTCAGACAGTTGACAGCCGAAACATACTCGCCCTGTTTGGTGGCTTCGGGTCGGCTGACATAGGAAAATATATCCCACAGAGGCTGCAAGTTCGGATTGTCGGCTCTTGTCTTTTCGGGATTTTCCACATAGGCAATCAGGTCTTTCAGCCTGCCTTCAATATGCCATAGAGAAGTAGTAGCCATTATCCTGCCTCCTGCAAATCAAGGATCAGACATTCGATTTCCTTGCAGATTTCCAAAGCAGACGACTCATACTTGGCACATTTCTGAAAGCCGTTATGGACAAAATAAAGGGTGTTCAACAGCTCCCAAAACTCTTTAGTTGGTTTTGGCTTCGGTGTTTTACCCATGCAAAGCTGACGGATAAATTCGGCTTGGGACAGTCCGCAGGCTTCTGCACAGCGCTTCAGTTTTTCATTTTCTTCTTCGGTTAAGCGCACTTTGATACGCACTTTTTGATTGTTTTCTTTCTTCAAAATTATCATCTCCATTCTTGTGTTTTATCTTTTTGCAGGGTCATAGGGCGGCACGCCCTGAGTTAGTCCACACGCCTTTAGGCTGTGGATTTGGATTGTGGGGGTCACAATCCGATGCTCGCTACTACTGTGGACATATCTCTGTGGGGATATATCGTTCTCATTGAAATTGCTTCATGCCGCAATTTGCTGTTTTTGAAACTGTCACCGAAACTGTCACATCAACCGTCACTTTCCATAGCGGTAATTTGTAAACTCAATCAGCCTTTTCCGGCTTGTGCGGTGAAAACGGATTACGATCTCTTTTTTGTAAAAGAATTCGTAATCGTATTGATTCAGCAGCTTGGCAACGGTATTGGGCGGAGTGGAATTGTCACCGACTGCCGCCAGCAGCTCCGTTGCCGAGCCTGACCAATATTTTCGGCTTTCAATAAACGGGATTACCTTCCGAAGAAAAGGGTGCTTATCAGTCAGTACAGGCTCACCTTTTCTCGGTATCTCGCCGAGTATTTCCGCCACAAGCCTTTCGCCTTTTGTCATCTCTTTCAAATCTGTCACTTCCTTCCTCATTTGCAATGGTAAATATGCGCCGTTTTACCCGAATGTCGTTTTTTATGCCTGCCCCGGAGTCTCACCGCAGCGTTGTTTTGCTCTCGTCGTCACAAATTTTGTATCGATTATTTCCGTGCAAGCACGAAAACTTACTCACGCCGTTGTTCCTCCTCTCCCCAAAAAGTCTAACGACTTTTCGGGAGCTCCGACGGTCTTGGCAAAATCATATCTCATCCAGACGGTCATTTAGTTTTAGCAGGCTTTCGGGCAACAAAAAAAGCCGGCACATCAATGCGTACCGACTTGGCAAAAGGGCAAACTTACCCCTTTGTGAAGTTTGGTTTCACATCAATGTAACTGGCTTTGAAATTCAAAGTCGAAACTGTCTTTTACGCTTGTCCTCCGCCGACAGTTTCAGGCGGGTTTGGAAGCGGCGGTATTTTCTCTTAGCATACCGCTGGCGTTGTCCGGCTTTTAGCCGTCCTCTCAATCCATTGTGAAAATATGTATTCGGTTGTAAGTGACAGTTAATCTGTCATTCTGTATTATACAGAACAAGTGTTTGCTTGTCAAGGATTTGTCCAACGATTTTTTGAGTCCTGAAGTGAAAAGTTAAATTCCAGTTTATAAAGGTGTAAATGGAATTTAGTTGTTCAGTAACTTCCAAGTTGATTTTACTCTTTCAGTAAGAGACTATTTATGTATAGATATCTGCTGCCTCTATACATGGAAAGGAGTTTATTTTTCTGGCAGCTTCTAACAAGAATTCTCATTTAACTCTTGAAGACCGTCGTATTATTCAAAAAGGTATTGAAAACGGTTCTTCTAAACAGTCCATAGCTGATACTTTAGGTAAAGACAACTCTACTATAGGTAAAGAAATTAAAAATCATCGTTCTTTAGCCTACAGCTCTGCTTATCCTGTCGATTGTGTTTTGTTTCCTAAATGTAAAAACAGAGATACTTATCAATGTAACAGTAACTGTACTTCCTACAAGAAGTTTACCTGCAACAGAAGAGACAGATCTCCTGGTGCCTGCAATGGCTGCTCTAAATATCGTAGCTGTCGATTCACCAAATACAGATATATTGCAGAATCATCACATCATGAATACCGTGAACTGCTGGTTGATTCCAGAGTTGGTATAAATGCTGATAAAGCAGATATTGTTGAATTGGGTAATCTAATTAAACCGTTATTGGATAAAGGTCATTCACTATATGTCATTCTTCAAAATCATCCGGAAATCAAACTAAGTGAAAAGACTCTCTACAACTACATTGAAAGTGGTGTTTTTCAAGAGGCTGGCGTTTCTATTAACTGTCTGGATTTAAAGAGACAGGTAAAAAGAAGAATACCAAAATCAAAACGTGTAGCTTTCAATAAACGAAAAGATAAATCTTATCTTAAGGGAAGACAGTATTCTGATTATGAATCATTCATGAAGGTCAATCCCTACGCATCTGTAGTTGAAATGGATACGGTATACAACGATGTCACTAATGGACCGTTCATTCAAACTTTCAAATTTCTTAAATATGATTTACTGATTTGTGTTTACCAGGAAGAAAAAGATTTTGCTCATATGTTAAATGGAATACTGTTACTTGAACAGATGCTCGGTAGAAAATGTTTTGAAAAGGAAGTGAATGTAATTCTGACTGACAGAGGTTCTGAATTTATACTTACTGACGAAGCAGAACTAAGAGAAGACGGTTCAAGAAGAACACGTATATTCTATTGTGACGCAATGGCTTCATGGCAGAAAGGATCATTAGAAAATGTACATCTTCTGTTAAGAGAAATTTGTATCAGTGGAATTGATTTATATAAACTTGGTTTCACATCACAGGAAAAAGCTAATCTTGTAAGTTCTCACACCAATTCATATCCGAAAGAAAAGTTGAATGGAAAATCATCCTTTCAACTCCTTGAGTTTTTAAATCCAGACATGGTGAAACAGCTTTATTCAAACGGACTATTCCCTGTAGCACCAGATGAAGTAACACTTAAACCATACCTGCTTAAAAACACGAAATAATAAGATTTTTACCTGTGCAGCAGATGTCTATGAAATGGAATTTAGTATGTAATTAAAAAATGAATTAAAATTTCATATACTTTTCTTATGCGCATTTTTTAATCTTATCTACCTATATTTTAACCTTAAGATTAAATTCCACAAAGAAAACAGTACAAATTTGTACCATTTATACTGTTTCTGTAAGACTTATTTCCATTTTTTATTTTGACTTTTTAAACTGGAATTTAACTTTTCACTTCAGCCGATTTTTTGAGTTACAACAAGAAGAAACCTCCGCTATGGCGTTATCCACAACGGAGGCTCTGTGTATTTATTATGTTTTCACAAGAATATGGAACGGGTCAGCATTTACCGCTCTGTTTTTCTTCTTTTTCTGCTGTAAATAGACGCAGCGGTCAAGGCTCCGCCGGAAGCCAAGAATAGTGCAATCCACAATGCCATATTGCTGTTATCGCCGGTCTGCGGACTGGTGCTTCCTGTGTCTGGATTTTCCTTGTCGGGATCAGTTGGCTTTGGCGGATCGGTGGGATCTGTTGGCTTTGGCGGATCGGTGGGATCTGTTGTTCCTGTGGCCGGGATTTCTACCGCAGCCTTCTCATAACCGCAGACAGTGCATTCTTCATGCTTTGAACCCGCTTCGGTTGCCGTGGCTTCCTTGTCAACGACCCATTCATAACTATGGACGGCTTTATTCAGCTTTTCTCCACAGTTATTCATGCATTCATTCCAATGGCTGGTTTCATTATGTTTCCATTCTGTCCCTGCCTTATGTTCGGTTGCCGGGATAATGCCATATTCCTCAAGTTTGGTAATTTCATTTTTACCCTCTTCGTCGGAGAAATGCTTCTGACAAACTTCACAAGTGTAATATGCTTCCTTGCCAGCCGTGGTACAGGTAGCTTCCACCTTGTCGGTCTTTTGCATAGTGTGGCCGCCATAGTAATCTTCACAGATATTGGCCAATACATCATTGCTGTTGCCGCCTGCCACTCCTGCCGAAATGGTTCCATCACCGGCAGCGGCCAAGCCGCTGTTCTTCTCATTGTCAAACGAACAGCCCTCAAAGGTACCACCTGTGTAACAGCCTACAAAACCACCTGCTTCATAATCTAAAGATTCGGAGGTTACCGTTCCCGTTGCATGGCAAGCGGTTGCGGCGACACTATCACTCTCTCCGATAAAACCGCCGACCTTCGGTTCCCAGCCATCGACCGTGCTGGCAACATCGCCCAAAGCAACACAGTTGTCAAATTCTCCGCTCTCCGCATAACCGGCGAAGCCGCCCAGCCTCCAGTCAGAGCCTTCAATTTTTACATCTGCGGCACATTTTTCATAAACAGATGGTTCAGTGCCATCTACCATTGCCGAATAGCTATATCCGACAAAACCGCCCAGCGCCCATGTTCCGAAGACAGTTCCGGATACTTTACAGTTTTCAAAAGCTGAACCGCCGGCAAGGCCGATGAATCCGCCGCTGTTGCTGGCGCCTTCAACCGATATATTTTCCGCTTTACAGTTTGTTGCTTTGATCCGGTCGCCATATCCAATCATTCCGCCGACATTGTTGTTGCCATCGGTACTTTCTACTACAACCGCACCGGATACGGAGATGTTTTCAAATACAACCTGTTCACCGGGGTTGGCCAGAACACACCCCGCAAGAATGCCTGCATATAATTGATTAAGCCCGTCTTCAGCGGCATAGATGTTCGCACTGGAAATGGTTAAATCTTTTGCACCTACAGTACCACCGGAAACATTTCGGATATTTCCAAATAAACCGGCAGCATTTTTATCTGTACTTTCATCTACCACTAGGCCGCTGATCGTCTTATGGTTTCCATCAAGAAAGCCTTGAAACGATTTATTCGTAGTGCTGCCACCTAACTCCCATTTATAAAGTCCTATGGGAACCCAGCGATGGCTGCTCAAATCAATGTTTTCCGTAAGCTGAAAAAACTTTCCCTGATAATTGCTTCCCCCGCTTACATCTTTTGAAAGCTTCGCTAATTGTTCCGCAGTCGCAATCTGATAGGGGTCTGTTTCGGTTCCTGTGCCGCCTGCAAATTCTGCTGCGGCATAGTCCGTCCATACACTGTCAGGAACATTGCCCGCTGCAAACACCGCCGCCGGAGCTATACAGAAAACCATGCAGAGTGCCAACAGTACGCTCAAAAATTTGTGTTTTGCTTTCATGTTTTTACTTCCTTTCATTGAATGTTTTTCTCGCGCCGAAACGCAAAAAGGCGCATCCCGTCCGTGGTAATTCCACGGGCGAAATACGCCTTTCAAATTTATGTAATTTGCCGCTTGACAGTGAAAAAGGGCAGAGTTATGCTTTGCTTGCTTGCTTGCTTGCTTGCTTGCTTGCTTGCTTGCTTGCTTGCTATCATTGTGTTCGCTTCTGCCATTTTTGTCAAGCCCCTTTCTGAACATAAATATATATAGAATTTTATCATAACCCCCGCTGATTTTCAACCTCTTTTCGAGAAAAAATGGATGCGCTATCAACAATTTAAGCCAAACCTTCTATTCCGCTATGTGGACATTTAGAGGTCAAAAAAGCCTGATTTTAAGCCGCATTTTGAGCCTAAACTTCGAGGGGCAAGGTGTTTGTACCTTGCCCCTCGATTTTGCGTCTGAAAGCGTTACAGGCTTATTTTTGCAGCTTTATCATTACCTCATCTATAAGGTCTGTGTATCTGCCCTGCGCCAGCAGCTTATTGCGGTAAGCCAGCAGAGCGTTGAAAAGATACCGTCTTTCTTCTGTCGTCAAATAAAGGTGGTATTTCTTCTTTCTCATACGAAGATCACCTCGGCATTGACGGTTTCTATAACCGCCGACCGCAGGGTGTTCATTCTCTGCACCCACTCCATTTGCTTGTCGGCTTTCAGCGTTTCGGTAATGCCCTCTCGCTCTGTCCGCTGCTTCATAAGCCGGTCAAACAACTCCTGCGCTTGTTCTTCAACATTGGCAAGATAGAATTGCAGCTTGCCGCTTGTCAAAAGGCTGGTATAAAGCGCCTTTTTATGCTCTCGGATATACCACAAATGACGCTGTCCCCATACGCCGATGTGCCGTTCTTCTTTTTCGGCTGGTAATTCCAAGCAGGGAATATAATAATCGCCCCGCAGCTCATACCAAAGACCGTTTTGCTCGTTATAGATGTACTGTTCCATTTTGTAATCCTCCAATATGATTGTTTTCCTACAAATCCAATCATTCTGGCTGACTACAAAAGCCAAATGGAGACAACTTCCTTACGAAGTGTCTCCATTGGCTCTACTTTTTTTGCTTTTCTTTCTTCGCTTTCTTTTCGATGTACAGTTTTTTATCTGCCTGTTCCAACACCTCTTCGATATCCAGATCTTTTGTACAGGCAACTTCACAGATACCGATACTCATCTCAATCCGGTATGGTTTTTGAACCATCTGATTATGGCGTTCTGTGATTTCTGCGATACGATGCTTCATGATCTTTTCGTAGTTTGGAATACCAAGCAGTGCGAAAGCTACAAACTCGTCTCCGCCGAAGCGGGAGATAACATCGGTATTTCGGAATGCTTCTTTTAAAATCATACCGATTTCCCGGAGGGCAAAATCACCTTCGTCGTGCCCGTATTTATCGTTGATCATCTTCAGGTTGTCCATGTCTGCATAGAGAACAAGTACCTCTCGGTTCTGGTTCATCGGATTCTCAATGATCGTCTTGACGTAGTCTAAGAATCCCCAGCGGTTGTATAAGCCGGTCAGCTGATCGGTCTTGGAGATCTCCTTTAAGATCAGATTATGCTTGGACATCTGCTCTAAGTTTTGCTGCAGATGTTCACTGATTTCTTTCTGCTGTTCTAACAAAAGCATCGTCTTTAACGCGGCAGAAATATGGATGCCAAGGGATGGAACCATATTGAAATAATCAAGCTCCGTATCACAGACAATCAGACCAAGCAACTGTTCCTGTGAGAACAGCGGTGCAAGGATGTAAGTTCTCCGTTTATCCTGCTGCATCTTTGTGTTGTTGAAAATGCTGTTAATTGTTACAAGCTGTTCGTTCTTCGGTACACCGAAGGACTGGTTTTCAATCGTATAGGCACGTAACAACAGCGAATCCGGTTTGCGGAATACTGTGTCGTGTGGATGATTGATCGGCTGTTTGAACGTATATAAGAACGAAGAGTGGATACCAATCGCACTCATATTTTTCAGGATGGATTCAAATGGAAGATCCATCAGTCTGGATTGTGACAGGTTTGCGCTGATTTCGTCCACCAGATGTGTGATCTGTGCCATACTGCCGTACTGCTTCTGGTAGGTACGGAAGTTGGAGATGGAAAGCTGCTGATACATCGATGAAAAGACATCGACGAACGTAATCCGCTTCTCTGGATCTTCAATCTGACGCTCCAATACAAATTGTAAGGAGAACAGCAGATTCACAAAAAGCTCTACCGAAGTATAGGAGAAAATCGGCTGTTCGATAATCTGTGTGAACAATGTCTGGACATCCATTCGATCTGCTGCAATATCGTTTGATGTTGTCAGATCGCAGATCAGACGGAAAAATACGGACAGGTCATCCTTTAACTGGAGGATGATGTTTGTGTCAGCGTAAGTGCTGAACAGATAGTTCATAATATGTTTCAGAATCTCTGGACGTTTCTTCTCGTCGAGAAGTCCAACCAATTGCAGTTTTGCTGCCAGAGAATCATAATCGTAGTTCGCACAGCCGCAGGAGCAGCGGTGAATATAATGGGTTGCAACACGCTGTGCGACAGGTGCTGTATTCTCATCTAAGAAATCCGCCATATGGAGGATTGCCTTGTATGCAAGCTCAGCTGCGTTTGCCTCGACGGTTGTGAGAGGTGGATTTAATGTGGACGCGTAAGGCGCATTATCAAAGCCGATTGCTAAGATGTCCTTGCCGACCTTCAGTCCAAGCTTGGCAAATACACGATATCCGCCTTTTGCCATTTCATCATTTGCAAATACGACGGCATCTAATTCCGGATGGGTTGAGACGAAAGCTCCGATCAGCTTTTCACTACTATCCTCGAAATTGCCATAGACAACATAGTTTTCGTTATATGGAATATTCTGTTCTTCCAGAACCTTGCGATAGGCATTCAGACGTTCCATCGCGTCAATATTGGTCTTTGGACCGCTGACGTAACCGATGTTCTTCGCACCGTGATCGACGATCAGATGCCGGATGCCCTGCATGAAGGCGCCCTGATTATCAAAAATCATAGATGGATACCCTGGCATATCGGTGTAGAGGATGACAACCGGAATTCCAAGAAATTGTGCAAGGAATCTGCGGCGGGCGTCAAGATCAATACGACAACCGATCAGTCCCATCATAATATATAAAATATCCAGGTGATTATCATTTGCAAACTGGAACAGGGTATTATACTGATATTCGTACTGTAAATGGTCATCAGAAATAAGGGTATTATCAAGATACATACCCGGAAAGATATACATATTTGCATCGATGGCACGTGCGCCAAGCTCGGCACCTTTGACTGCCTCTGATGTAAATGGAGTATTCAAATCATTGATTAGCAATCCTATATTGTTTCGCAAAGAAAATTCCCCCTTGTTCCATAAAACAAACCACGAACCTTATAATTTCATTATCGACATTTTAACTGAAAATTCAACATAATTTTCAAAAATTGTAAAATTTGTAGCATACTATTGTGAAAAAACACAAAAAAATAGGAAACTATCTTTGCAAAAGTGCTGAAAATCTGGAGATTCAGAAAAACCGACTTACGATTTGCCTGCAAAAGTGATATTATAAATAGGTAGAATATAAGAGGGTTTAATAGAAAGATGGAGGCGAGAGAGTGTTTCATGTAGGCGATTATATCGTATATGGAAGCAATGGTATATGCCGGGTGGAGGAGATCACACATCCGGATATAGCGGGAATTGATGAAGACAAATTGTATTATGTGTTAGTGCCGGAAAAGACAAGGGACAGTCGGTTGTTTTGCCCGACAGACAATAGCCGGGTTGTGCTTCGGAGTGTGATCACAGCCGATGAGGCGGCAGCTTTGATGGAAGAGGTCAAGGAAATCGAACCATTGCAGGTAGAGAGTGAGCGGATGCGGGATGACAGTTACAAAAAGGCAATGAAAAGCTGTGATCTGCGCCAGTGTGTCAAGGTAATCAAGGCACTTCTGATCCGGAAAGAAGAGCGTGAGTCACATGGCAAGAAAGTGACGGTAACTGATGAACGGTATATGAAGCTCGCCGAGGAGGGCTTATACAGTGAGCTTTCTCTGGTTATGGGAAAAGACCGGGAAGAAATCAAAGAGAAATTTTTAGATTATTGTAAGCAATAGTCTTTTATTTTTTCGGATAGTATAGTATAATATGCTTATCTAGGATAAAATTAAAGAAAAATGGAGGAATTACAAATGTTAGTTTCAGCTACAGAAATGTTGAAAAAGGCTAAAGCTGGTCATTATGCAGTTGGTCAGTTCAACATCAATAACCTTGAGTGGACAAAGTCAATTCTTTTAACAGCACAGGAATTAAACTCCCCAGTTATCCTTGGTGTATCTGAGGGTGCCGGAAAGTATATGACAGGATTCAAGACAGTTGCAGCTATGGTTAAGGCTATGGACGAGGAACTTGGAATCACAGTTCCTGTAGCACTT
>ERZ779957.485-NODE-485-length-13129-cov-1.83349_pt1 | contig 13129 bp, 10 predicted proteins | sample MGYA00511583_ERZ779957 | MGnify/ENA primary metagenome ERZ779957 (study PRJEB29588, sample SAMEA2146320) | human gut metagenome | biome: human gut; feature: human-associated habitat; material: faeces | place: Denmark | collected 2008/2010 ... | reverse complement strand
CCGTCCGCGTCCGCGACGCACAGCCCCGCGCCGATTGCCATGTCGGACAGCGCCTTTCGCCGCGTGCCTTCGGACTGCGCAATCATCGGCGCAAGCAGCAACGGGAGCGTCTCGTCCGGCGAAAGCTGCTTTACAGTGGACAGGGCATTCAGTAGTGCGGGCAGCACCGCATCATGCGACACGGCGAAGGCTTCCGCGGCATTCAGCGACGCGGTGTACAGCGCGCGGCGGCTCGCCAAATCGGAGGAGAAACGTTCGCTTTCCGGCACGGCAGCATCGTCGCTGACGGCAATCAGCTGTCCGGTCAGCGCACGAAGGGCGTTTTCTGCCTTTTGACGCTCTTCGCGCGGCAGAAGGCGGCTCATGCCCGCGCAGATGGCGTGCGCAATTGTCCAAATCCCTGTGCGGAGCAGCGATTCACGCGATTGAAGCGCCAACATCGCGTCATCCATCAGCACATAGCGGCTGGTATGCGCTCGAAGCGAAAAGCGGCGTGATTTTCCGCGTGCTGGGTCGAACACGTCACCTGTTTCTGCGAATACGGCGGATGCATCCGCCGCTGCTGGCAGGAGGATCAGCGGAATCGCGCGCCACTGCTCGAATGTTTCCGCATGGCCTTTTGTGTGCAGACGCGCCAGCAGCGCCTGTCCCAGCGCCATTGCGTCATTGCCGCCGACGGCAAGAATTGCCTGCGCCTGTTTGTCGGTGAAGGCCTGCAAGGCAGTATCAACGTCCGTGCGGGTCAGCGCGCCGTCCTTGCTGTCCGACAGTGACACGGCGGCGTGGACTGCGTACATGATTTGGCTGTCCTCCAGCACGGGGAGCAGGAGCGATTCGCAATCGACGGCATGGGCATCGCCGATGACGAGAACGCAGCCGATTTGTCGGCTGCGCAGGAGTTCCGGCAGCGCTGCTATGCTGTCCAGCCGGGAAGGGAATACGGGATGCGCAGGGAGCGGAAGCTGTTTCATGGGCATGTCCTCCGGTGGGGTTGATATGAGTTTTGACCAATGCAATTAGTGGATTCGGTAAAGAAAATAGTGTGATTTGCTTGTGACAGCGATTACATCATCTGCACCAGCAGCATATACACAATCGTGCCGCCGGCAATGGACAAGAGCATCTGCCGACGCCAGATGTGCAGCAGCACTGTCACCCACAGGTAGAACCAGCCGCGGTCAACCTCCGGCGGCACATCGGCGGAGCAGGTGATGGGGAAGGTTTCGTCGCACAGGCCAAAGATGAGCAGCGGCTTCTTCCAGCCTGTCCCGGCATACTTGCCCAGCAGAGACAGCCCATAGAACAGGTGGCGCGCCTGAATCAGCAGCGCCATCAGAAATGTCTCCAGCGGCGCAAAGGCTGAAAGCAGCATCGACACGGTGACATATTCCAGCGAACCGCCGAAAATTGTCATCGCCATGCACATCGGGTAGAGGAACGAAAGGCCCTTGGTGCGCATCAGCAGACCATACGCGAAGCCAAGGAAGAGAAAGCCCGCCAGAATCGGCAGCGTGTGGGAAAAGCCGCCCGAAACGCGCGCTTGACCGTGCCGCACGGCGTCTTGGGTATTTTTGCCGATGATTCGTCTGGATATGCAGGCGCATCGGAAGAAACAGGCTGCATGGGAAATGACCTCCCCGTAAAATATAGAGCACTGGCGAGAATTATACAACGGAAATCCGCCGCGGTCAAGCAGGGTTGCAATTCGCGCAAGGTGATGGTATACTAAGAAACAGCAAAAAGCGACAGCAAGCGCACAACGCGCGGAAGGAGCAATACCATGGCGGAGCAGGAGCAGACGGTAGACCAGCAGCAGGAAAAAGCGCGCGAAAAGGCGGAGGATGACCGCTATCAGCGGGCGGAACAGCAGCAGGCGGCGTATGATGATGAGTACGAAAGCCGCCGTGAAACGCTGTCCGCACTGGCGCTGTTTCAGCAGGATTCGGTGGAGCAGCTGGCGGGCGGCAGCCGACAGAATCGCCGGGATTATTATCAGAAGCTGCTTTCCCGGCTGTATATTGAGCTGCGCGACTTGGGGGCGTCCATGCTGCTGGATCAGCTGGATGCACAGCTGACGCAGAAGCATCAGGGCAAATGCGCCATGCTGGTGTACAGCGCGGTGACGCAGTGCTATCAGATGCTGGTACTGGATGCGCCGATGGCGGATGCCGCGAACGCTGTGCCGGATGTGTTCACTGCCGAGCCGATGACGTGGGAGCTGCTGGCGTCTTATTCGGCAGACCCGGAACTCCCCGTGCGCGCATCGTTTACAACCCGCGTGCGTGTGCTGCGGTCGGTCAGCCGCCTGCTTTATCAGGCGCGCCGGGACGGGCGGAGTGCCGCGCCGGAGGAAGATGCGCTTCGTGCGCGCCTGCAGGAGTATCAGCTGATGGCGAAGATGCAGGATGAATCGCTGGAGAATGCCGCCCGGCAGGTGGAGGAGGCGAATAGAAAGGTGGAAGAGACTCGTGCCGGCAGGGCAGAGGAAGAAATCAAGCCGATAAAGGAAAAGCTGCTGGCGGAATTTGAAGAAAAACTGAAGGCGCAGGAAGCCCAGTTTGCACAGGCAGGGCGCGCCAAATTCCAAGAGGCGTTTGGACAGCAGCAGAAGGCGGTTCGCGAGCGGATGGAGGATGAAGCGCGCTGGGCGGCGCAGCTGTTTGACGACGCGGGGATGCAGTACGACAAACTGCGGCAGGATTTCGCGCGGATGCAGGAGGAGCAGAACGCCCGGATGCAGCAGTGGCAGACGGCGATTTATCAGGCGGATACGCGGATGCTGGGGCAGTGCTACGTCGGCATGGCGACGAAACTCGGCGACGCGGTGGATCAGGCGATTGCGAAGCTGATGAAGCCGGAAATGAGCGCCGAGGAAGCCAAACCCCTGCTGGAACTGCGCGCGGTAATGCTCAGTCAGCTGACCCGGCTGGAATACGCCATGAAGCGCTTGGGGCTGGTGGTCATCCGCCCGCAGCGCGGCGATACCTTCCAAAACGACGTGCATACGCTGACGACAACGTCCTCCGAGACAATCAATGTGCCGGAATTTGCGAAAATCGACCAGTGCATTACCCCCGGCGTGCTGGCGGAGCGCGCAGATTTGCGCTTCCGCGAGGTGATTGTGCCGGCGGTGGTTACATTGATGGTGGACTGAGAAAAGCCCTTTTGCGCGGGATGAAAAACCATCGGAAAATCGTTGAATCAGTGCAGGCGGGAAGGTCTGCGCAATATCTCATAATATCTCATAGAGGTGAATCCCCTGATGAAAAAGGGTGTATTTCTGGCGCTGCTGCTCATGCTGCTGGCGGCTTTTCCGGCGCTGGCGGAAGATGTATACTATGCGGATGCGTCGCAGGGCGGCAGTGTGACGAGCGACAAGGGGTATCTGTCCGTGTCGTGCCCGCTGGATACGGACAGCCGCGTTACAATGACCATCCGCGACGAGTGGGGATCGACGGTCTATCAGCGCGATTACGGCGTGTGCAGCGGAATGTTCGCGTCAGAGGAAGTGTATCTGCCGCAGATTGGCGCACAGACGACGTATCGCGTCACCCTGTCTACGGACAGCGGTGAAAACAGCTTCACGGTCGTTCGTGTTGCACCAAGATTGACGGATTCCAACGTCACCACGGCGGGACTGCCGCTGTCGGATATTAGCGGCGTTTCGTCGCCTAAAAAGGCGATTTTGCTGGATTTGAGCGCGCTGAATAATCAACTGCCGATGGTCGTGCCGATGGTCTCCGGCGATGTGCAGCTTGGCTGCGTGACGTTCACGGTGCGCAACGGTCAATTGAGCGTATCGGCGGAACTGACGGTGGATGGCACGATTGACCGCGCGGCGGTGTATGTGGCGAAATCCGCCCTCTCCGCGCAGACGCTGGGTACGCGCCGCTTTGACGGCAAGAAGGTCGGGCTGAACAAGAAAGTCAATGTCGATGGGCTGGGTTATGCTGCCGTGCTGGTGCAGATGACGGTTTCCTACGATCAGGACACCGCGACGCCGCTGATGCCGGATGAGGACTTCGTGCAGGAACAGACGGAGCTGTGGGACGCGATGCAGGAAGAAACGGTCAACGAGGCGGTCGGCTGACTAACTTTCCCACGGATAAACACGCGGGCATAGCATGAAAGCGCGCCCAACTGAATCGCGAAAAGGGTGTCGAGAGGGTCGAAGACCCTTCGCAGGTGCAGGGCAGCGCCCTGCTGGGGTCAAGGGGCAAAGCCCCTTGCGTTTCCTTAATCAACACGCGGACACTGTATGAAAAAGTCGCCAACGTAATCGCGCGGAAGGGTCAAGGGGCAGCGCCCCCTGCGTTTCCTTAATCAACACGCGGGCACTGTATGAAAAAGTCACCAACTCAATCGCGCGGAAGGGTCAAGGGAGGAACTCCCTTGCGCCTCCCCGAAGGTAAGGAGAATACGAATGGAATTGACTGTGCTGGGGATGAATGGACCGTTTCCGGCGGCGAATGGCGCAACGTCGGGATATTTGATGCGCGGGGAAAAGACGCGCGTGGCGATGGATATGGGCAGCGGCACGCTTGGAAGGCTGACGGCGCTGATGCCGCCGGAGAAGCTGGATGCGCTGCTGCTCTCGCACTGGCACTTCGATCATTGCAGCGACGTGCTGCTGCTCTTGTTCCGCTTGCAGGCGTGCGCGGCAAAACCGCTGGATGTCTACGCGCCGGTGGATGAATCGTCGATGGTGCGCAAGGTGGTGCAGCAAAACAGCGCTTTCTGCCTGCATGACGTGCAAAAGGACGACAAGGTGCAGATTGGCGAATTTTCCGTGCGCGTTTTTGCCGCGCGTCACCCTGTGCCGGGGGTTATGTACCGCGTGACGGACGGCGAAAAGACGCTGTGCTACACCGGCGACACCAATACCGTGGAGGGGCTGACGGACTTCGCGCAGGACGCGGATCTGCTGCTGGCGGATGGGCTGTTCCCGACGGAAATGTGGCAGGAGGGTCTGCCGCACCTCTCCGCGGCGCAGACGGCGGAACTGGCGCGCGATGCTCGCGTGAAGAAGCTCGTTATCACCCACCTGAACCCGAACATCGACCCGGAAACGCTGCTCAAACAGGCGCGGGCGATTCGCACGGACGCGGAATTGGCGCACATCGGCGCAACGTATCGTGTCTGACGCGCGAACATGGCGTACATTGCTGCAAACCGCCCTCCTGCCCTGCGCGGCACTGCTGATGATGGTGGGCATCGCCCTCGGCTTCCAAGCACCGACGAGTGCAATGCCGATGCTCTGCGTGTCGGCGGCGCTGGCGGGATTGCTTCTGCTGGGACGGCGGAGAACGCGCGCGGCGGGCTGCCTGCTGCTGACGTTCCTGCTTGGCGCGGCGCTGGGCATCCGCACCGCGAATCCGACGCTTCCGCCGGAAGGAGACGCGCAGGTGACGGGCGTCGTCGCGGGAGAAGTCGATTTCCGCGAGGAGAAGGGGCAGGTGCGCGTTATCCTGCGGGACGTGACGCTGAACGGTGAGCGCATTGCATCTGGCGCGTACTGGACGTACTACCTCAAAGCGGATGAAAATATCCCGGACTTCCTGACGCCGGGGGCAAGAATCAGCATGACCGCCGAAGTCTATCATCCGCAGGGACAGCGGAATCCGCATGGTTATGACTTCCGGCAGGCTCTGCGGCAGAAGAATATCCTGATAGGCCTGTATGGTGCGGCGAAACTGCAAGCGCTGCCGGACGGGCTTTCTCTTTATGGGCTGGCGGCACGGTTCAATCACCGCATGGCGCAGACGTTGAGAGACGTTTGCGGCGAGGAAGCTGGACAGCTGGCGAGTGCGGTGCTGCTGGGAATGCGCGACGAAGTGCCGGACGAGGAACAGGAACAGTTCCGGCGGCTCGGTATTGCGCATATTCTGTCCGTTTCGGGCTTCCATGTGGGCGTGCTGGTTGCCTTGCTGGCGCTGCTGATGATGCCGGTGAAACATCGGCGGCTTCGGATGGCGCTGACATTGCCGATGCTGCTGGCGTACGCATTCCTGACAGGTGGAAACGCGCCCGCCGTCCGCGCCGTGCTGCTCTGGGTGCTTGTCTGCTGGGGTCGGATTCGCCACAAGCGGGTGCTGATGCTGCATGTGCTGTGCGCATCGGCAATGATTCAGCTGATGTTTGCGCCCGCACAACTGTTCAGCGCGTCGTTTCAGATGACGTACGGCGTGATGGCGGCGATTTGCGGGATAACGGCGCAGACCGCCCCGAACGCGCAGAAAAAGCGCGGCTGGAAGGGGAAGATACTGTTCCTGCTGTCCGTCTCCGCGGCGGCGCAGTTCGGCGTGCTGCTGCCGGAGCTGTACTGGTTCGGGCGCGTGCCGCTGCTGGGCATTGCGGTGAATGTGCTGCTGGTGGCGGGGATGAACGTGCTGCTCCTGCTGGATTGGGTGACGCTGCTGCTGACGCCGATTCCGTGGCTGGCGGCGCTTCCGGGGGCGGCGACGCGCGCAGTCAGTGAGGGATTCCTGCGCCTGGTGAACGCGCTGGGGCGGTTCGCGCCGACGCTGTGGACACGTCAGCCGGATGCGTGGGTGGTACTCGGCTGGCTGCTGGTGTTTGCGGCGCTGCTGCCGTTCGGGAAGAGCCGGAACCGCTGGCAGAACCGCAAAAAGCGGCTGCCGATGCTTGCGGCAGGGGCAGTGCTGATGGCGACGATTTTGCTGCCCGCGCCGTTTTCCGGGACGGAATATATTCAGCTTGACATGGGCGACGCTGATGCCGCCGTGCTGCGGCAGGAGAAACATGTGCTGGTGGTGGATGCGGGCGAATACGGCGGCGACTTGGCATCATACCTGCGCGCGGAGCATCTGCCGGTGGATTTGCTTGTGCTGACGCATCTGCACAGCGACCACGCGGGCGGCGTGCGGGAACTGCTGGATGAGGGCATACCGATTCGCCGGTGCGTGATGCCGTCCGGCGCCCTGACGGCGGATTTCGACGAAGAGGTACTCCCGCTGCTGGCGCGGATGGAGGAAAACGGCACGGTCATCGAAACCGTCTGCCGCGGCGACATCCTCCAGTGGGCGGAAGGAAAGCTGACGGTGCTCTTTCCGCCGGAAGGATTTTCAGCGGCGAACGCCAATGACGGCTCGATGGCGCTGCTGGTGGAGGCGGAGGGCGTGAAGCTGCTGCTGACGGGTGATTTGAGCGCGCGGTACGGGCAGTACGCAGCCGTATCCGCCGACGTGGTGAAAGCGGCACATCACGGGTCAAAGAACGGCACGACGCAGGCGTTTTTGGACGAAAGCGCGCCGACTGCCGTGCTGGTGTCCACCAAACGAGAGAATGCGGCGGACTATCTGCGCGGCATCACCGATGCGGATGTGTACAGTACGCTGGAAAGCGGAGCTATTATCATCCGCATGGCAGATGGACACTTTACCATCGAACAATTTGAGGAAATGCAATGAATCACAATGAATTTGTGCAGGCGCTGAAGGCAGGGAAGGTCAGCGGTGCGTACCTGTTTGAGGGCGTGGAGGAGAACATCAAGAGCGTAACGCTGGCCGCGCTGCGCAAGGCGGTGCTGGCGGACGGACTGGCGGAGCTGAACGAGAGCGTTATGGAGAATCCGTCGGCAGGGGAGATTATTGCGGCGTGTGAAACGCTGCCGTTCGCGTCGGACAAGCGGCTGGTTGTTGTGCGGGAACTGAATGGCACGACCGGGCGGAGCGAGGCGGAAGAGCGGCTCAGCTACATCCCGAAAGTGCCGGATTCGTGCGTGCTGGTTATCTATGTGCGCGGCAAGGCGGACGGGCGCAAGAAGCTCTATTCGGCGGTGAAGAAGAAAGGCGGCATCGTGTCGTTCGAGCCGCTGGGGGATGCGGAACTGAACGGGTGGATTGTCCGCGTGTTCCAGCAGAACGGGAAGAAGTGCGCGCCGGACGTGGCGAGCCTTTTGTCCTTCACGGTCGGCAATGACACGGCGCTGCTGCGCGCGGAAATCGAGAAGCTGACGGCGCTGGCGGGCGACCTGATTTTTTCAACGCTGGCAGAGTACGACCGCGACACCATCACGGAGAATGACATTCACGCCGTGGCGACGCGCTCCATCGAATGCACGGTGTTCGAGATGGTGGACGCCGTCGTCGCGGGGCAGCGCGCGCGGGCACTGATGCTCCTGCGCGATATGCTGACCGCCGGGCAGGAGCGGCTGGGCATTCTGGCAATGCTGCTGCGGCAGTACCGGCTGATGCAGCATGTGAAAATCATGCAGTACGAGAAACTGAGCCGGCAGGAGCTGGTGAAGAATCTTGGCATTGCGCCGTTCGCGGCGGAGCGCACGATGCGGCAGGCGCAGGGCTACACCGGTGCGCAGGTGCGGCGCGGCGTGGGAATCTGCCTTGACACGGAATACAAGGTGAAGGCAGGGCAGTACAACGAGGACGGCGCGCTGGAAACGGCGGTGCTGGCGCTGTTAGGGCTGCGTGGGTAGAGATTTTCAAAGGACAAGGAGGAGAAAACGATGGTGAATCAGTATGTGCTGAAGGTCTATCCGCTGGGGTTGGGGAACGAGGTTTACAGAACGCTGGAAATCTGCGGGGACAGCACGCTTGACCAGCTGTGCGATGCGATTATGGAGGCGTTTGACTTTTTCCAGGAGCATCTGTATGAGTTCTGCATGGACAATAAAATGTTCAGCGAACACTGCTATCAGTATAATCCGCTGGCGGAAGAATTGGGCATGGAAAGCCCTTCGACAGACATTGCACTGGACAAAATCGGCTTGCAGAAAGGGCAGAAGTTCACCCTGCATTACGATTTTGGCGACGACTGGATGTTCCCGATTCGCGTGATGGAAATCAAGCAGATCCCGCGCAAAAAGAAGCCCTGCGTCATCAAAGCCAAGGGCGAGATTCGGCAATATCCGAACTAATACTATTTCCAAATTCACCTGCGCCATCTGCTCGCGCCTTTTCCGCGCTTGCGTCCGCTCATTCCACTTAGCGTAGCGCTGCTACGCTGCGTTTCATTCGCGTTAGCCAGCGCGAAAAATTCGCTTCGCATCTTGGCTCATTCTCATTTGGAAATAGTATAAGAGGAAGATTCGGACGAAGAATAATACGATTTCCAGTTTCACCTGCGCTATCTGCTTGCGCCTTTTCGCAAGTACCACCCGCTGACGATCATGTTCAGCGGGCGTTTTTGTATTTCTCCTGTTTTTCCCTGCAAAAGGGGTTGCAATTCGGTCGGAAAGCGCGTATGATATGCACATGGAACGAAATTCACCCGGTGGGCAATAAATGACCCACTAAATGATGCAGGAGGCGAAACGCAATGGAGCGTGTGTATAATTTTTCCCCCGGCCCGTCGATGCTGGCACAGCCGGTGTTGGAGAAGGCGCAGAAGGACTTGATGGTCTACGGAAACACGGGCATGTCCGTGATGGAAATGTCCCACCGCAGCAAGATGTATACCGATATCTTCGACAAGACGGTCGCGGACTTGCGCGCACTGATGCACATCGGGGATGATTACGAGGTGCTGCTGCTGCAAGGCGGCGCGACGCTGCAATTTTCCGCGATTCCCTTGAATCTGATGGTCAAGGGCAAGGCGGATTATGTCGATTCAGGCAATTTCGCGCACCTTGCCGCAGAAGAAGCAAAGCGATACGGCGAAGTCAATATCGCCGCGACCAGCCGCGCGGACAACTACACCTACGTTCCCGACATGGCGACGGCGAAGTTCGACCCCGACGCGGATTACGTTCACATCACCCAGAACAACACCATCTACGGCACGCGGTTTGTGGAACTGCCGGATGTCAAAGCGCCTCTTGTTGCCGACGCAAGCTCCATGATTCTCTCCGAACCGATGGATGTGAACCGCTACGGGGTGATTTACGCCGGGGCGCAGAAGAACATCGGCCCGTCCGGGCTGTGCGTTGTGATTGTGCGCAAGGACTTGCTCGGCCACGCGAAGCCCATCTGCCCGAAGCTGATGGACTGGAAGGTCGAAGCCGACAAGGGCAGCATGTACAACACGCCGAACACTTGGGGCATCTATCTCGCCGGGCTGACGTTCGACTGGCTGCTGTCCATCGGCGGCGTGGAGGCGATTTATCAGGTGAATCAGGAGAAGGCAAAGCTGCTGTATGACTTCCTTGATAACAGCAAGCTGTTCAAGGCGACGGCGCAGAAGAAGTATCGCAGCTTGATGAACGTGACGTTCGTGACGGGCGACGCGGAGAAGGACGCGGCGTTTGTGAAGGCGGCGGCGGCACAGGGATTGGTGAATTTGAAGGGCCATCGGACGGTGGGCGGTATGAGAGCGTCGATTTATAACGCTATGCCCATGGAAGGGGTCAAGAAATTGGTGGGGTTCATGAAGGAATTTGAGAGGGCAAACGCTTAAGGTAGGGAAAAAAGAGGATAAACACGCGGGCAAAGCAATCAAAAACTTCCAATGAAATTTAGCCGCATGGAAGGGGTCAGCCGAAGGAGTCCAGAGGGCGATCGGAAAGCCCTCTGGAAGTATGCCAATTAGAAAAATCAACGATGGGGTTTATCCGCAGCTGAACTTGCCCAGGACGGAAAATTTTACTTCTGCGAAGGTGCATCCGCCATCATTATTGTGAGGAGAAAAATCATGTTCAAAATCAAGACGCTGAATGCGATTTCCGATGTCATCCATGAGGAATTGTCCGCGGAACAGTACGTCATCAGCCCGGAAGAACCTGTGCCGGAGGGCATTCTCGTGCGCTCGGCGGTCATGCACGACGCGCCGCTGAACCCGGAACTGCTGGGCATCGCGCGTGCCGGGGCGGGCGTCAATAATATCCCGCTGGATAAGTGCACCAAACAGGGCGTCGCCGTGTTCAATACCCCCGGCGCGAACGCCAATGCCGTGGCGGAACTCGTGCTGGGCGCGCTCGTGCTGGGCAGCCGCAACGTTGCCGCGGGCATCCGGTGGGCGGATACGCTCAAAGGGCAGGAGAACGTGCCGAAGCTCGTTGAGAAGGGCAAGGGACAGTTTGTCGGGCCGGAACTGCGCGGAAAAACGCTCGGCGTGATTGGTCTGGGCGCGATTGGGCGGCTCGTCGCGAACGCCGCCAGCGCCGGATTCGGCATGAAAGTCGTCGGCTGCGACCCGTTTATTTCGGTCGAAAGCGCATGGGCATTGAGCAGCAGCGTCCGCCGCGCTGCGACGAATGAGGATGTATTCGCACAGGCGGATTACATCACCTTCCACGTCCCGCTGAATGATAAAACGCGCGGCAGCATCAACGCAGCGACGATTGCGAAGATGAAAAAGGGAGCGATTCTGCTGAATTTCTCCCGCGGCGAACTGGCGAATACCGCGGACGTGAAGGCGGCGCTGGCGTCCGGGCAGCTCGGCGGCTATGTGACCGACTTCCCGTGCGAGGAGCTGCTCGGCGTGGAGAAGGTGACGTGCATCCCGCATCTGGGCGCATCGACCCCTGAAAGCGAGGACAACTGCGCTCGGATGGCGGCGGCGGAACTGCGCGACTATCTCGAAGTCGGCTCGATTCGCAACAGCGTCAACCTGCCGGACGTGCCGCTGGGCGCACCCGAAGGCGTCCGCGTGCTGGTCATCCACGAGAACGTCCCGAATATGGTCGCGACGATTACAACCTGCGTTTCGGCGGAGCAGATCAACATCGACAACCTCGTCAACAAGTCCCGCAAGGACGTTGCGGTGACGGTGATGGAGCTGTCGGACCGCCCGTCGAAGATGGCGCTGAACGTCATTTCCTCGATTGCGGGCGTGATTCGCGTCAGAGTGTTTGGATAATAAGGAGAAGCCCCTGCGGCGGAAGTGCTTCCGATTGCCGCAGGGGATTTTGATGTTATCCACAGAACGGGGATAACCTTGGGGATAAGTTTGTGAACAGGCTGTGCATTGGCTGGGGATAACGAAGAACCTGTCTTACACCTGCTTCAGCCGCTCGTTGATTTCCCGCACGCGCCGCCGGATTTGCAAGTAGTTAATCAGCCAAATGCCGGCGTACATCGCGACGAAGCCGAAGAGATACCAGCCGGGCTGATCTGCCATCCAGTCCATTGCCCACGCAATCGGCAGGCAGACGACGCTGCACAGGAGAAAGTGCGTCAGCGTCTGCCGGAGCAGGCTCCACCGCTCCACTTCCCAAATGACGGACGCGCCCGACCAGATAGCGCCAATGAGCATGGCGGCTGCCATTTGCAGGCTGAATGCCCCGACTTCGCTGCCGACCTGCGCCAGCAGTGCAGGGGTGGCGACGTGCATGTCCCCGCCGCCGATGGCGAGCGAAATGCAGATGATAATGACGACGCCGATGAAGCAGCCGACGAATGCGCCGAGCAGGGAACGCAGGAAAATTTGCTTTTTCATGGGGGATGCTCCTTTCTTACAATCCGAGCGCCTGCCGAATCGTGCGGACATAGCGCCGGGAGACGTAGCTGATTTGTCCGCCCTGCAGGCTGACGCAAATGGTGCCGGTTAGTGAGAGATCAAAGGCGATCACGCGGCGGAGGTTGATGATTTCGCTGTTGCTGATGCGGATGAAGTGGTGCGAATCGAGGCGTTTTTCGAGTTCCCAGAGCCGCTGGCGGAGGAGAAACTCGCCTGTTTCCGTCGCGGCGTAGACATGCCCGTTCGCCGCCCAGACACGGACGAGGGAATCCTGCTGGAGCGGGAACGCCTTGTCCTGCTGGTAGCCAATGATGGGGACGGCGGCGCGCGCGGTCAGCTGCTGAATCAGACGGGTCAATTCCGGGGTCATTTCGGCGGTTTCGATGATGAAGCGGGGCTTCCGGCGGGTGGCATCCAAGCGGATTTCAACGTCCATGTCGCGAAGGGCGTCCGATTTGAGGTCATCCATGCGGGGTCACTTCCTTTCTGATGAGGATATCATAGCGCAGGAAGCGGATTTCGGCAAGCGAAAAGCGACAGGTGGTCGGATTGGAGGGGTAGGTGGTCGGTCGCGCCAATGGGCGCGACAATGTGCGAGCAGTGGGTAGAGCGAGTTGGGGGGCGCTCCTGAGGGAGCGCAAAGTTACTGGCAGGGACGCTTCGCTGCCTGCGCCCTTTGTTGGCTGTTCCCTTTGAATTGATTTGACGAGGAACAGTTGGGGCGTTGCCCCAAACCCCACCAGAGGCGCCGCCT
>ERZ779957.466-NODE-466-length-13580-cov-1.82055_pt1 | contig 13580 bp, 8 predicted proteins | sample MGYA00511583_ERZ779957 | MGnify/ENA primary metagenome ERZ779957 (study PRJEB29588, sample SAMEA2146320) | human gut metagenome | biome: human gut; feature: human-associated habitat; material: faeces | place: Denmark | collected 2008/2010 ... | reverse complement strand
GGGCGCCGCCCCTGCACCCTGCAAGGGGAAATTTTCCCCTTGACCCCTTTCGCGCGATTGAGTTGGTCGCTTTTCCCATACTACTTCCGCGTGTTTATTCTTCTTTTGCCGCCTGCTCCATGTTTTTCCGTGCGGCGGAAAGCATCAGCTTCACGCGATTGAGCTGATTTACCTCACTCGCGCCGGGGTCAAAGTCCACCGCGCAGATATTCGCCTGCGGATACTTCCTCCTTAACTGCTTGATAACCCCCTTGCCCACCACATGGTTCGGCAGGCACGCAAACGGCTGAATGCACACGATATTCGGCACGCCCGTCAGCAGCAGTTCCGCCATTTCGCCCGTCAGGAACCACCCTTCACCGTACTGGTTGCCCTGCGAAAGGAACGGGTCGGACAGCTCCGCAATCTGCTCAATATGCATCGGCGGTTCAAAGCGCTTGGACTTTTCCAGCGCCTTGAGTGCGGGACGCCGCAGCGCGCGAATGCCCTTCACGCCCAGTACCGCGCTCGCTTCGCTTGTCCAGCCCTTGCCTAAATATTCGTGCTTAAACTTGCCGTTGTAGACGGAGTAGTTCATGAAGTCCATCAGGTCGGGCACAACGGCTTCCGCGCCCTCTTCTTCCAGCAGATCCACCAAGTGGTTGTTCGCCACGGGCATATACTTCACCAGAATTTCGCCGACGATGCCCACGCGCGGCTTCTTCATGTCCTCGTGAATCGGCAGATGGTCAAAGTCGTCCACAAGCTGCTGGCAGAGGTCGCCGTAGCGGCCCGTGCCGTTCACCAGATGGTCGATGATCTTCTGCGACCATGTCTCCGCCAGCCGGTTGGCGCTTCCCGCCTCGATTTCGTAGGGGCGCACCCGGTACAGACAGCGCATCAGCAAATCGCCGAAAACAATCGCCTGTGCCGCGCCGATGAGCATCGGCAGGGTGAAGTGGAAGCCCTCGTTCGTTTCCATGCCGTTGGCATTAATGGAGATAACCGGGATATGCCCCAGACCAGCTTTCGCCAGCGCGCGGCGGATGAAACCGACGTAGTTGCTTGCGCGGCAGCAGCCGCCCGTCTGCGTCATAGCAAGGGCAAGGCGGTCGGTGTCGTACTTGCCGGACAGCACGGCTTCCATCATCTGCCCGACGGTGATGATAGACGGATAGCAGGCGTCGTTGTTGACGAATTTGAGGCCCGTGTCAATGGCGGAGCGGGTATCGTTTTCCAGCATGACGATGTGATACCCGTGCTTCTCCAGCACCGGCTGAAGCAGACGGAAATGAATCGGCGACATGTTCGGCGCAAGAATGGTGTAGCCCTTCTTCTGCATGTCGCGGGTATATTCCACGCGATGATACGTCGCGGGCACAGGATGCGCCACGATGCCGCGCTTTTCGCGCTGCGCCATCGCCGCCAGCAGCGAACGCACGCGGATGCGCGCCGCGCCCAGCGAGTTCACCTCGTCAATTTTGATGAGTGTATACAGCTTGCCGCAGCGTTCCAGAATCTCCGCCACCTGATCGGTCGTCACGGCGTCCAGCCCGCAGCCGAAGGAGTTGAGCTGAATCAGCTCCAAATCATCCCGCTGGCTGACAAACTGCGCCGCCACATACAGGCGGGAATGGTACACCCACTGGTCGCTCACGCGCAGGGGATGTTCGCCGTGGAAGGACGCAGGGATGCTGTCCTCGGTCAGCACCGCCAGACCATAGGAGGCAATCAGCTCCGGCATTCCGTGGTTGATTTCCGGGTCAACGTGATACGGGCGACCCGCCAGCACGATGCCCTTCCGATGGTTTTCCTCCATCCATTGCAGCACCTTCAGACCCTCGGCGCGCACGTCGGTCTTGGCACACTGCTGCTCGTCCCAGCCCGCGTGAACCGCGTCGCGAACCTCCTGCTCCGGAATATTGAAGGTCTTGCGGAAAAAGCGCACAAGCGTGTCCGCCGCCGTTTTTTCGCTGGTCAGCGCGAGGAACGGTTTAAGCATCCGCACGCGCCCTTCGGTCACGTCCTCGACGTTATTGGCGATATTCTCCGGATTTGCCACGACCATCGGGCAGTTGAAGTGGTTTTGGGTCTTCATATCCTCCTGCCGCTCGTAGAACACGCTCGGATAGAAGATTGTCCCGACGCCCTGATCAATCAGCCACTGCACATGCCCGTGCGCCATTTTCGCCGGATAGCACTCGCTTTCCGACGGGATGGACTCCATGCCCTTCTCGTAAATCGCGCGGCTGGACGCAGGGGACAGCACCACCCGGAAACCCAGCTTCGTCAGCAGCGTCATCCAGAACGGGAAGTTCTCATACATGTTCAGCACGCGGGGAATGCCCAGTTCGCCGCGCGTGGCTTGTTCGGCGGTCAGCGGCTGATAGTCGAACATCCGCTTGAGCTTGTACGCCATCACGTTCGGGCCTTTTTCGCCCGTTGCGGTTTTGCCCAGCCCTTTTTCGCAGCGGTTGCCCGTGATGTGCCGCCGTCCGCCGGGGAAGAGGCTGACCGTCAGCATACAGTGGTTCGTGCAGCCCTGGCAGCGCGCTGTCCGCGTCTGCCACTGCAAGCCCAGAATATCCTGAATCGGCAGGGGAGAGGAGGGTGTATCGCTACCCGACGCCCGGTCGCGCGCAATCAGCGCCGCACCGAACGCGCCCATCATGCCGGAAATATCCGGGCAGACGGCCTCCACGCCCGCAAGCTGCTCGAACGCGCGCAGCACCGCCTTGTTGTGGAACGTGCCGCCCTGCACGACGATATGCTGCCCCAGTTCCTTCGGATCAGCGAGCTTGATGACCTTGAACAGCGCATTCTTGATGACCGAACACGCCAGACCCGCACTGATGTCCTGTATCGTCGCGCCCTGCTTCTGCGCCTGCTTGACGTTGGAGTTCATGAACACAGTGCAGCGTGTTCCCAAATCAACCGGGGCGGGCGCGAAGAGGGCTTCCGCCGCGAATCCTTCCGCTGTGTAGCCCATCGAGTTTGCGAAGTTCTCCAAGAAGCTGCCGCAGCCGGACGAACACGCTTCATTCAGCAGAATCGTGTCCACCGAGCCGTTTTTCAGCTTGATGCACTTCATGTCCTGCCCGCCGATATCCAGCACACAGTCCACTTTCGGGTCAAAGAACGCCGCCGCGGTGCAGTGCGCAATCGTCTCCACCTCGCCGTCATCAAGCCGGAACGCCGATTTCAGCAGGCTTTCGCCGTAGCCAGTGGAGCAGGAGCGCGCAATCACCGCCGTGTCGGGCATCTTCTCCATCAGCTCGCGCATCGCCGTGCGCGCCGTCTCAATCGGGCTGCCGGAATTGCCCGCGTAGTAGCTGTACAGCAATTCACCCTTTTCGCCAATCAGCGCGACTTTCGTCGTCGTCGAACCGGCGTCAATGCCCAGATAGCACTTGCCGGAATACGTTGCCAAATCGCCGCGCTGCACCTTCGCCTGTGCGTGGCGGCGGTTGAACGCCGCATATTCCTCCTGATTGCGGAACAGCGGCGGCAGGTGCTTCAAGCCGAAGGTCAGCATGACGCCGTGCTCGAGGCGTTCGAGCAGGCTATCCATCGGCACGGCTTCGTCCTCGCCGTCCGAAAGCGCCGCCATCGCCGCGCCCGTCGCCGCAAAGAGGTGCGAATTTTCCGGCACAATCGCGGTTTCCTCCGTCAGGTGCAGGGTGCGGACAAACGCCTGCCGCAGTTCGGACAGGAAGTGCAGCGGTCCGCCCAAGAACGCCACATGCCCGCGAATCGGCTTGCCGCACGCCAGCCCGGAAATCGTCTGGTTCACAACCGCCTGAAAAATCGACGCCGCCAGATCCTCACGCGCCGCACCCTCGTTAATCAGCGGCTGAATGTCGCTCTTGGCAAACACGCCGCAGCGCGCCGCGATGGGGTACAGCTCATGATAGTGCTTTGCCAGTTCGTTCAAGCCGGGCGCATCGGTTTTCAGCAGCGCCGCCATCTGGTCGATAAAAGACCCCGTGCCGCCCGCGCACACGCCGTTCATGCGCTCTTCCAATCCGCCGGTGAAATAGATAATCTTCGCGTCCTCGCCGCCCAATTCGATGGCGACGTCGGTCTGCGGCGCGGCCTTCTGCAGCGCTTCCGCCACCGCAACGACCTCCTGTACGAACCCGACGCGCAGCGCTTCCGCCAGCGAAATTGCGCCCGATCCGGTCATGCGCACCTTCACGCGGCACGCGCCGAGTTTCTTCCGCGCTTCCCGTATCATCTCCGCCAGCGTCTCCTGCGTATGCGCGCAGTGGCGGCGATATTCGCCCCAGACCATTTCTCCCGCTTCGTTCAGCAGCACCAGCTTGACGGTGGTAGACCCGATGTCAATGCCCGCATAATAATAGGTGTTTGTTTCCATTCCAGTACCTCGTCCGTCGGGCTTTTCGCCGCCACCACCAGCGAAAGCGCCCGGAAAATGATTGGTTTTTCGTTCTGTACGCTCTGCCGTTTCTCCCGCAGCGAGGTGCAGTCCGAATCGTTTTAATTCGCCATCAACTGCGAAAAATCCTCTTGCTTTTGCAGGAAAAGTCGTGGGTTTTTGTTCAATCGGATGCGATTGCTTAAAAACATGATTTTCATATTATATTATTTCCAGCGTGGAAAAGACATCGCCCGACGCGCCGCCGAGTTGTGCGGCAGTGCCATAATAAAAGAATCCCCGTCAGCCCACGAATCGGGCAGACGAGGAAGCATGGAAGAGAGAAACCTACGGCGTTGTGCAGGCGCCGCGCAAGGCGTACTGCTGTATGCTTTTGTATTTCAGGCATCTGCCTTCGGGCGTTGCGTGCAAGGCATTGTGCCCTGCACGTCCTTCATCATACCGCGCCTTTCCCATAAAATCAACCCGGTTTGCACACACCAAAATGTGTACTTCCATATTTCTCCCTTGAAATCCACAAAAAATACACTTTGTGCTGATTATTCGCCATTCTCCAGCTCTGCCAGAATTGTCGGAACTTTCGCGGCTTCCGCCGGATCAAGCGGCGGATAATCCGGGTTCACATCCATCAGCACATCCAGCAGAATTTCGCTCATCAGGTAGCGCGTGAACCACTTGTCATCTGCCGGAAGGACGTACCATGGGGATTCCTTCGTCGCGGTCGCATTGATGGCATCCTCGAACGCTTCGTCATACTGCTTCCACAGGCGGCGTTCGCGCATGTCATCCACCGAGAGCTTCCAGTGCTTATCTTCGCGTTCCAGCCTGTCAAGGAAGCGGCGCTTCTGCTCGTCACGGCTGACGTTCAGGTACACCTTGACGACGCGGTATCCGTTCTCGTAAAGGTACTGTTCCCAATTGCGAATCTGCTGATAGCGCTTGGGGTAGAAATCCGGGTCGTCCGTCACGCGCGGCGGCATGGCATAGCCCTTCTCCATGTGGTGCACGCGCGTCACAAGCACATCCTCGTAGTGGCTGCGGTTCATCACGCCGATTTTCCCGCGCGGCGGAACGGTGCGGATGATACGCCAGAGATAATCATGGCTGAGTTCTTCCTTACTGGGCGCTTTGAATGCCGCGACTTCCAGCGCCGCCGGGTTCAGCTGCCCAAACACCTTTTTGATGAGGCTGTCCTTGCCCGCCGCGTCACGCGCCTGAATGGCAATCAGGATGCCCTCGCGCCCCTGCGCATAGAGTTTATCCTGCAGTGCCGCCGCTTCCGCAAGGTTCTCCAGTGTCTGCGCCTTGAGCGTTTTTTTATCCACGAACTCCGGCGCGCCCGTCTCCGCGTCCTTCAATTCGAGCTTCTTGCTGCCATCCCAGCGGTAGTCTTTCAGCGACACGATGCTCATTTTGTCTTCTCCTTGCGCGATTTAAGTTGTGCGCATTTTCCTGCTGTATGCGCGTGTTGATGCAGGGATTTCGCCTCCGCAGAGGCGATTTCCCCTGCGACATGACCATAATGTCACAAAAGCGTACACCGTGAAGCCATTCAAGAGAGCAATCGCCACGCCCCTCTTAAATCTGCATCGAGGGGAACACACTCGTGTGTTCCACCAATTCCGCACGGAACCGCTGCACCAAGCGCACCTGCGGCTCGCTGTCGCTCATCACCCGCATCGTCAAATCCGTCACGCCCGTGCTCGCCAGCGCCTGTTTCGTCTGCTGGAGCAAACGCGTGCCCAAGCCCTTGCGCTGGAACTCCGGCACGATGTACAGCCCCATAACCTCCGCCGACGTGTACTGCCCCGCGGCGACGCACGCACCAACCAGATTCGACCCATACAGGATGCCCAGCGCGGCGAAATTCTGCCGATTCATCTGCTGAAGCAGGAAGCCGTGGTCAAAGTAGCTGAACCCGGCGCCGCGCATCCGCGACACCAAATCCATCTGCTCCTGCACGGTGTTGAGCGGAAGCGTGATGCACGAGCAGTTGAACAGCTGCGGCACTTCGTCAGGGTCGTTCAGGCGCACCAAATCCTCGGTGTAATCCATCTTGAAGCCGTTGTGCTCATAAAACGCCAATTGGCGCTCGTCCTGCACATCCACGGCTGTGTACAGCCGTGCTGCCGCACCGGGCGCTTGATTGCGCAGCTGCCGCGCGCGCGCCGCAAGCGACCCCAGCAGCCAGTATTCGCCTTCCGGCTTGCTGGTCATGCTGAAATAGATGTTGACCGGGCGCGAAGGGAAAATCGTCGGCTGATACTGATAAATCAGGAATCCCTCGCCGACGGGGTTGTTCTGGTCGTCCTTGACGAAGAATACGTCCTCTTTCGGCAGACCCTTGTAAAATTCGTTCGGTTGCGTCACCTGCATGGCTTATTTCCTTTCTTCGGCGGTCTGAATGCGGCCGTCATCCAGCAGCACGGCGATGAACATCGGCACAAGCGCGAGCATCATCACCCCATAAAGTATTCCGTTGTTGATGGCAGACTTGTCCAGCGCAAATTCCACGGCGATGCACACGCCCGCGCCGGCCAGCAGCATCACGATGCGCACAATGCTGATTCTTTTCAGCCCATCCCGGCGGATGCAGCGGGTCAGGCGTGATGCCAGCAGCACCGCCAGCGTCAGCGCCGCCATGAGCATATTCAGGCGGACAAAGCCGAAGCGGATAAGCTCATCCGCGCGCCACGAATCGAGCAGCACCTGCATCACGCTGATGATGGTCAAGCCGGTTTCCAGCGTCCGCCCGGCGATTTTCTGCCTGCGCCCTTGCACCAGCACAATCACGAGTGCGACTGCCGCAACGATGGCTTCATATGCCCAAACCAGCATCTGCCCGTCCTCATTCTGGAAAGGCAGGAAGTACCAGCAAATATCGTCCATCTGTTTGCTGAAGCCCTGCCCCGTGAAACCCTCGGCAAGGCGCAGACCGCACAGCGCCAGCAGCGCGCCGGGCGTCACCGCGTCCAGCAGGGGCAGCGCCTTCTGCTTCGTCAATTTCGCATACAGCGTAATCGCGCCCATGCCGCCAAGGATGCCGCCATAGAGCGTATAACCGCCCTGCCAGAACTGCCAGAAGAACGAGCTGCCGCCCAAATCAACCATGATGTACGAATACCGGGCAAGCATATACAGCACGCGTGCGCCCACCAGCGCGCCAAAGCCGCCAACCGTGCAAATCGCCGCGCGGGTGTCCAGCGGGAGGCGCTTGCGCGAGCACAGCAGCGTCAGCGCCAAACCGCACAGGACGCTGACGGCAGCGATCAAGCCGTATTTCGTCAGAAAGAAGATGTCGGGATTCCAATAATCAATCTCTTCTGACTCCATCAGCGGCTGCACCACGTCCACAATCCGCGCGGAAGGCGACGGCACAAGCAGCAGCACTGCAATGGGCAAGGCAATCAGCAGCAGGGCGCACCAAATCGCTGCATTCTGTTTCTTCATTTTTTCTGGGTACTCCTTCAATTCCGCCGAAGCCGACGGGTTTCTTTTTTGCTGATGCGGAGAATTTCGCAGAACTCCGCAGAATATATTATACTTGCTTTTTCCCCGGTTGACAAGCTGTAATCCGGATTCTTTCAGCTATCCATCACAAATTTTCTGTTACAAATTTCCGCCCGCGCTCAGCACCAGCAGCGCGATTCCCAGCGCCAATGCCCCCGAAATCACGCCGTGCAGCGCCTGCCACGCCAGCTGTTCACCCAGCCGCATCAATCCTTGCGGGTACAGCGCGCGGTTCTGCATGATGACCGCGCATCCGCCGAAACCCGTCGCTGCGGACAGGAGAGCAATCCGCAACGGCAGAGGTGCCGGCAGGTTCGCGATCGTCACCGCGCCCGTCGTAACTTCCAGCAGCGTCGTCAGCGGGAGACGCATCGCATCAGGCAGGAAGTCCGTCAGCGTCGCAAAGACGCGAAGCATCGTCATCGTGCCGCAGACAAGGAGCATGGTTCGGGCGCTGTCCTCCACCGCGCGGGCGAAAGAGACAGGGGACAGTACAACCTCTGGCACTTTTTCAGCGGATGTAACCCTCGTCCACCGTTTTGCCAATCGCCCCGCGCAGCAGCCGCCCGCCAGCACGCTCAGCAGCACAATTGCCCCCGCGATTCGGCTGTTCAGCCAGCTTCCGATTGTCCCCAGCAGGAACATCGGGCTCATCGTCGCGCAGGAGACCGCCAGCGCCTTCTGTTCCCGGTGCGGACGGCTGCCCTGCATCGCCAGCAGCCGCGCACCCGTCGGCGAACCGCCGCACCAGCCCAGCAGCATCAGCATACCGGGCTGCATGTCGCGTCCGCATCGGCTCACCAGCATCTGCGACAGCGTCAAGTACGGGAACAGCCCCGGCATCACGCTGCGCACGAACAGCGCACACGCCGCTTCCGCCGCCGCCATCGTCTCCGGCGCGCGCAGGAGCAGCAGCGCCATCATCCCTGCCAGCAAAATCCGCATTTTCGTCCCTGCCTTTCTGGGGAAAGGATATGCGGCGGTTGACAAGTTTCATTCGGGAAGGTACAATTGAAGGAGACTACTGTTTTCAAATGAGAATGCACAAAGATGCGAAGCGCATTTTTCTTTCTGGCTAACGGGAGTGGAACGCAGCGTAGCAGCGCTACGCTAAGTGGAACGACCGGACGCCAGAAGGAAAAAGGCGCGAGCAGATGGTGCAGGTGAATTTGGAAATAGTATTAGTCAATCTTCACGCCGTAGAGGAAACTCGTGCCCTTGCCGGTCGTGCCGATGACGAGCATGTTCTGGTAGACGGCGGGGGACGCTTCAATCGTGCCATTGAGCTGCAAGGTGTTGATGGTTTCGCCCGTCAAGCCGTCCAGCAGCATGAGCACGCCATCGCTCGTCGCCTGAATAATCCAGCCCTTGCCGTTCTCGTTGTAGACCGCGACGGGCGACGAGTAGCAGTAGCCGCCCAGCGACTTCGCCCAGACGACTTTGCCCGTCTGCTTGTTCAGCGCCACCAGCACGCCCTCCTGTGCCTTCGCGCCGCTGCCTAACAGCTTTTCACTGCCGGAAGCGGAAATGTAGGACAGCGTGTAGTACACCAAGTCACCCAGCTGATATTGCCCGATGACGGGGGACGCCATCGCGCCCGCGGTGTAGTCCTTTTTCTTCGTCGCGTTCAGGGCAAGCGACCAATCCTCCGCGCCCGTCGTCGCGTCGTAGCGGCGGATGGTAACGTCGCCCTTGGAGCGGTTCAGCAGCGTGTTCGCCGTGTAGAGCCAGAGGCGTCCGTCGTCGTCAAAATCCAGCGCAACGGCAGACTTGACCGCGTCGCCCGTTTCGACTGCCCAGATGGTGGTCATCGTCGTCGTGTCAACGCAGCGCAGCACGCCCTCCACATCCGCATAGAACACATAGCTGCCATACATTGCAATGGGTGCTTCCACCGCCGTGTAGGCATCCTTCTGTTTCTTCGTGCGGCTCTTCATCATCGTGATGGTCGGGCTGACTTTCAGGTTGCCGGATTCATCCGTCGGCGTTTCGTAGACCGTGTTCATATGCACGGTGTAGAGCATACCATTCGTGCCGGCGGTTGCGGTCATAGAGCGCCGAGCCGTCGAACGCGCCAACATCGTTGTACGCGCGGTCTTTCTTGCTGCCGCCGTCCAGACCGTCGATGGTCAGGTTCTCCTTGTTCGTCAGCAGATCATAGAAGTGCTGACCGATGCTGCCCGTTTTGTTGGCGAGGAAGCGCGCGTACTGCCCGACGGACATCTGCGGATACGCCAGCGTGCTGAGGCTGGGCGTGGAGCGCATCGGGTAGCCGAGTTCAATCGGTTCGCGGGTCTTGCTGCCGTCTTCAAGGTCAAGGAAGTAGATTTTACCGTCCAAGCTGGCGGCGATAACTTCCTTCAATGCAGTCTTGTCGTTCTTGCCGTCCAGCAGGGGCATATCCTGGCGCACGCGGCGCGCCCACTGCTCAATCACGGGCTGATTCGCCCACGAGAAGCCGTAGTAGGTGCGGCTTTTGCCCTTCAGGCTGCCGGTTTCGACCGCCCACACCTGCGTCAGCTGCGTCGCGTCTTCCACTGTGCCGACGGCGGCGTTCTGGCGGAATGCCGTGCCGCGGTAGGTCAGCACACCGATTTTGCGCGTCGTGTAGTCGTCGTCTGCGGGCATGTCGATGATTTCCTTCTCGTCGCGGGTGTATTCCTTCACGGCGGTGCGGCTGTCATCCTGATAGACCACGGTGTCGGCGATCAGCGACGGATCAGCGCTTGCGTCCGCCGAGAAAGTCAGCACAGGGCGCGGGGTAGCGGTCGGTTCGGGGGTCGGCTCTTCGGTCGGCACTTCCGTGGGAGCAGGTTCAGGCGTTTCCGTCGTTTCCTCTTCGGGCAGGATGATTTCTTCCGTTTTCTGCGGCGCAGGGGCCATCGTCGGGGTAACGGTCGGCACTTCCGTCGGCGCGAGCGTCACCAGCACGGGCGCCTGCGTCGGGGCTTCCGTCGGCATCTCCGTCGGAATTTCGGTCGGCACTGTGGTCGGCATCAGCGTCGGCGCTTCGGTCGGCGCTTCCGTCGAAATCGTCAGCGCCAAATTTTGCGTATTCTCCGCCATTGCAGGGCTGACCGTCGGTTCCGTGGTGGAATCGGCGGTCAGTTCGTGAGCATCCGGCTGAGCCGGATTGTTTGCTGCTGTGGAGAAATTCGTCGGCAGGTTGGAAATGGACGCAGGGCTATTGCCGCCCAGCGAAACCGTCTGCCGGAACCCGGTCGGAATCCACGCTTCATTGCTGAGCATTTCTGCCTCAATCACGCCGGAGTAAGCGTCAGCGGTTGTCAGCGTGAAAATCCAGACGACGGTGTTATCGGTGTTGGACTGGCTCATCAGCGTCACCGTGTCAAAGGGATTTCCGTTTTCATCCACCACGCGCACGTCCGTAACATTGTTGCTGGTGACGAGGTTGAAGGTAATCTGATACGGCGCGGTGGACGAGGTAATCGACGCGGTGAAGCTCGATGCCGTCGGTGCGACAGCCTGCGTCTGCGTGCGGCCGGTCAGCGGCGCGGTAATCGTGCGCTTCAGGTTGCCCAGGAAGCCGGTATTGCTGTCCGGAATCAGCAGAAGCCCCACCACGAGCAGACCAATCACCAGCACGATGGCAATCACCGCCAGCGCGCTCTTCTTGCCGCGCGGCGCTTCCTCTTCCACGTTCTCCTGCGGGCGCGCGAACTCGTTTTGCAAGTGATTCCGACGCGAGGACTCGCCTGCGTGCTCCATGTTCAGGTTTGTGCGATGGCGGGCTTCCTCCTGCCGTTCTGCGGCGGATTTCACCTCGCCCATGCCGTCCAGCTTAACCGGGCGGCGGATGACATTCTGCGGTTGACGCATCGGCGGCAGGCTCGTGCGCGAGGCATCCGGGCGCGGCACACCGGGCGTCGGGATATTCGCACTCCGATTCTGCCCAAACGGCGCGTTGGGCTTTTCCGGTGCGACCGGTGCGACCGGCTTCACCTGTTTCGTCTCCCCAGCCTCCGCATTGCGCTGGAAGGTGCTGCGAATCGGCGGCATCTTCTGTGTCGTGCCCGACACATCTTCCACGGCGGGCTTCGCCGTTTCCGTGTTCGTCACATTTGCCGCGTTCCCCTGCTGCTGGTACATATCTGCGCGGCGGCGGCGCGGCGTAGTCTTTTCTTCGGCAGCTGGCTGCTGCACGGATCTATCCTGATAATTATTCTGATCCAAAGCGTCTTTACTCCTTTGCTCCGTTAGTTGCGCTCAGGCATACCCCCATTATACCCTAAACGGCGGATAATCTCAACCCCTGAAAGCCTGTCAATTGTAAAAATTGCAAGCAAAAATCAGGATTGCACCCAGAAAAGCGTGGATTTTTCTTTTTTCGCGGTGTATAATGGGGGCACTGCTTTTCAACAAGGAGGATTTTGCGCATGGAGAAGCATCCCGTCGCGCTGATTCCGATTGCCACTTATGATCAAGCCGCGGTGGATACCGCTGTTTTGCAGGGCGTTGATTTGCTCGGCGGCATTGCCCGCTTTGTGCAGCCCGAAGAGCGCATTCTGCTCAAGCCGAATCTGCTCTCCCGCGCCCTGCCGCAGAAGGCGATTACGACGCACCCGGCTGTCTTCTCCGCCGTCTGCCGCCTGCTGCGCGAAAGCGGCTATACGCATTTGTCTTACGGCGACAGCCCCGGCAACCCGACCACCTCGCCCGACAAGGCGGCGCAGGTATCCGGCATTGCGGAGGCCGCTGTGCGCTACGGCGTAGAAATGGCGGATTTCTTCTCCGGCAGTGTCGTTCCCTTCCCCGACGGATACACGGCAAAGTCGTTTTACCTCTGCAAGGGCGTGCAGGATGCCGACGCGATGATTAACATCTGCAAGATGAAAACCCACGCGCTGGAGCGCATCACGGGCGCAGTCAAGAACCTGTACGGCTGCATCACCGGGGTCAACAAGGCGGCTGGACACGCCGCGTACCCCGACAGCTGGGTTTTCGCGGATATGCTGCCCGCCCTGCCCCGCTGCGCCCGCCCGCGCCTGCACATCATGGACGGCATCATCGCGATGGAAGGCAACGGCCCAACCTCCGGCACGCCGATTGCCATGAACGTGCTGCTCTTCTCCGCCGACCCCGTTGCACTGGACACGGTGTATGCCGCGCTCATCCACCTCGACCCGGCGACCGTCCCCACCTGCGTGCGCGGCGCGAAGGGCGGCATCGGCGTGATGGACGAAGGGCTGATTGATGTGCTCACGCCGGACGGGGTGCTGACGGTATCGCAGGCGCGGGAAAAGTACGGCAATGCGCAGTTTGACGTGTTCCGCAGCACGATGAAGAAGGGCCTATTGCCGAAGCTGATGCCGCTGCTGCCGTTTTTGCAGCACCGCCCGAAGGTGGATTTGAAGAAGTGCATCGGCTGCGGGGTGTGTCAGGAGGCGTGCCCTGTGCCGGAGAAGGCGGTGCACAGCGGGCATGGGAAGAAAGCGAAATACGACTACAAAAAGTGTATTCGGTGCTATTGCTGTCAGGAGATGTGCCCGGCGAAGGCGATTTCGGTATATCGCAGCCCTTTGAATAAATTGCTGGGTGGAAAATAAAAAGCCACTTAACCCAAGGTGAAGGGAAAAGCGACCAAGTATGGCTGCAAAAAAAGGGTCAAGGGGGGACTTCGTCCCTTTTCGTCTGCCCCTTGCAGGGTCAAGGGGCGGGCTCCCTTGTGGGG
>ERZ779957.462-NODE-462-length-13693-cov-2.21968_pt1 | contig 13693 bp, 12 predicted proteins | sample MGYA00511583_ERZ779957 | MGnify/ENA primary metagenome ERZ779957 (study PRJEB29588, sample SAMEA2146320) | human gut metagenome | biome: human gut; feature: human-associated habitat; material: faeces | place: Denmark | collected 2008/2010 ... | reverse complement strand
AGTAGATAATTTTGAACGCGGCTTTAAGTCAGTGACAGAGGAAGAGTTACAAACACCATTTGCCAAAGGTATGGATATGGTTTACAAGCAGACAATTAAGATGCTTGAAGACTTACAGGTTAAGCCAATCGAGGCAGTTGGTTCAGAGTTTAATCCTGAATTTCATAATGCAGTTATGCATGTGGAAGATGACTCTCAGGGCGAGAATATTATCGTTGAAGAGTTCGAGAAGGGTTACACATATAGAGATGTGGTTATCCGCCACAGTATGGTAAAGGTTGCTAACTAATACATCAGAATATTTAGTTGATGTATAATGGTATGAGCTTTTACCAGAAGTAAAGTATGTGGGTAGTTGTGATATAGAAAGAAGTCGTTTACAGGCTTAGGGCTTATCAGAACAATACACACACTTGTAACAAATAGAATTGATATTATTAAACAGTATGTCTATATAAGACATAGAAAGGAAGATAATTATGAGCAAGATTATTGGTATAGATTTAGGTACAACTAATTCATGCGTAGCTGTTATGGAAGGTGGTAAGCCAGTTGTTATTACTAACACAGAAGGTATCAGAACTACTCCATCAATAGTTGCATTTACAAAGAACGGAGAAAGATTGGTAGGTGATCCTGCTAAGCGTCAGGCAGTTACTAATGCTGATAAGACAATTTCTTCAATCAAGAGACATATGGGTACAGATTACAAGGTTGATATTGATGGTAAGAAGTACACACCACAGGAAATATCAGCTATGATTCTTCAGAAGTTAAAGGCTGATGCTGAGAGCTATCTTGGTGAGACAGTTTCAGAAGCTGTTATCACAGTTCCAGCTTACTTCAATGATGCACAGAGACAGGCAACTAAGGATGCTGGTAAGATTGCAGGTCTTGATGTTAAGAGAATTATCAACGAGCCTACAGCTGCTGCTTTAGCTTATGGTCTTGATAATGAACACGAGCAGAAGATTATGGTATATGACCTTGGTGGTGGTACATTCGATGTATCTATCATTGAAATCGGTGATGGTGTAATCGAAGTGGTGATGATTTTGATAATGCTATTACACAGTATATGTTAGATGACTTCAAGGCTAAGGAAGGCGTAGATCTTTCTACAGATACAATGGCACTTCAGAGATTAAAGGTTGCTGCTGAGCAGGCTAAGAAGGAATTATCAAGTGCTATGCAGACTAACATCAACCTTCCATACATCACAGCAACAGCAGAAGGTCCAAAGCATTTTGATATGACACTTACAAGAGCTAAGTTCGATGAACTTACACACGACTTAGTAGAAAAGACAGCTGAGCCAGTTAAGAACGCACTTTCAGATGCAGGTCTTACAGCTTCAGAACTTTCAAAGGTATTATTAGTTGGTGGTTCTACAAGAATTCCAGCTGTACAGGATAAAGTAAAGCAGTTAACAGGTCACGAACCTAACAAGTCACTTAACCCAGATGAATGTGTTGCTATCGGTGCTTCTATTCAGGGTGGTAAGCTTGCTGGTGATGCCGGTGCTGGTGATATCCTTCTTCTTGATGTAACACCACTTTCACTTTCAATTGAGACAATGGGTGGTATTGCTACAAGACTTATCGAGAGAAATACAACTATTCCTACAAAGAAGAGCCAGATATTCTCCACAGCTGCTGATAACCAGACAGCCGTTGATATCAACGTAGTACAGGGTGAAAGACAGTTTGCCAAGGATAACAAGTCACTTGGACAGTTCAGACTTGATGGTATACCTCCAGCAAGAAGAGGTGTTCCACAGATTGAAGTTACATTTGATATCGATGCTAATGGTATCGTTAATGTATCTGCTAAGGATCTTGGAACAGGCAAGGAGCAGCATATTACAATAACAGCTGGTTCTAATATGTCTGATGAAGATATCGATAAGGCTGTTAAGGAAGCTGCTGAGTTCGAAGCTCAGGATAAGAAGCGTAAGGAAGCTATCGAAGTTCGTAACGAAGCTGACTCTATGGTATTCCAGACACAGAAGGCTCTTGATGAAGCTGGCGACAAGCTTGATGCTAACGACAAGGCAAATGTTGAGGCAGACCTTAACGCACTTAAGTCACTTGTTGAATCAACAGATGCTGAGAATATGACAGATGCTCAGGTTGATGAGATTAAGGCAGCTAAAGAAAAGCTTATGACATCAGCACAGAACCTCTTTGCTAAGATGTATGAAGCAACTCAGGGTGCAGGCACAGCCGGTGCTGGTCCTGATATGGGAGCTGGCGCAGGTGCTGATAATGCACAGGGAAGCGCACCTTATGGTGATGATGTTGTAGATGGTGACTACAAGGAAGTATAATTAAGTAATATATATGATGTGGTCTATGATTATTGAAGGTTATAATATCAGAGTTAATGCAATTAACAATGATTAATTATGGAGTTATATAAAGACTTCTTAAGACTTGACAATTATAGATGAAATCAGAAAGGAAGTCAGGACTCATATCAGGGTACCTGACTCCTTTCGGGTATAGAAAGGCGGAACCTATATGGCAGAAAAGAGAGATTATTACGAGGTCCTTGGTGTGCCTAAGGACGCAGATGATGCAGCAATTAAAAGAGCATATAGACAGTTAGCTAAGAAGTATCACCCTGATATGAATCCGGGAGATAAAGAGGCTGAGGCTAAGTTTAAGGAAGCATCAGAAGCATATGCAGTTCTTAGTGATGCAGATAAGAGAAGACAGTATGACCAGTTCGGACACGCAGCATTTGAAGGCGGTGCAGGTGGAGCTGGCGGTGGCGGCTTTGATTTTGACTTCGGTGATATGGGCGATATATTTGGTGATATATTCGGTGGCATGTTCGGAGGAGGTTCAAGCAGCAGACGTAACAGCAACGGACCAAGACGTGGTGCAGATATAAGGGTTAATGTAAGAATTACATTTGCAGAGTCAGTTACAGGAACTAAGAAGAAGATAGATGTAACACTTAAGGACGAATGTTCTAAGTGTCACGGAACAGGTGCAAAGCCGGGAACAAGTCCTGAAACTTGTAAGAAATGTGGCGGACGTGGACAGGTAACAGTAACACAGCAGTCATTCCTTGGAATGATGAGAAGTGTACAGCCTTGCCCAGACTGTCACGGAACAGGTAAGATTGTTAAAGAAAAGTGTCCAGACTGCTATGGAACAGGTTATATAAGCAGCAAGAAGACAATTGAAGTTAATATACCTGCTGGTATTGATAATGGACAGTGTGTCCGTATTCAGGGCAAGGGCGAGCCAGGTACTAATGGCGGTCCAAGAGGCGATTTATTAGTAGCTGTAATGATATCAGCAGATCCAGCATTTGAGAGAGATGGCTATAACATTTTCTCAGATGTTGTAATAAGCTATCCTACAGCAGTTCTTGGCGGAGAAGTCAAGGTAAAGACTGTTGATGGTGAAGTTATATATGAAGTTAAGCCGGGAACAGCTTCAGGTACAAGAGTAAGGCTCAGAGGCAAAGGTATGCCAACATTAAGAAATCCTCAGACAAGAGGAGATCATTACATTACACTTATTGTTGATATTCCTACAAAGCTTAATAATGAACAGAAAGAAGCACTTATGGAATATGATAAGACACTTACAGGAGAGGAACACAAACATCCAAAGAAGAAGGGCTTCTTTAAATAAATGCATAAAGTTCTTATAAAAATACAAACGAAATATATCATTTCATTGTCGTATTTAAAGAATTATGATATAATCAAAGACACTGAGAAGTATCAGTCGAATAATTAAAAGAAAGGGGCTATTATTATAATGAGTAATATAGCAGATAAGTTTGAAGAACTTGGAGTAATTCCAGTAGTAGTATTGAATGATACAAAGGACGCACTTCCATTAGCTAAGGCATTAGTAGAAGGAGGTCTTCCATGTGCAGAAGTTACATTCCGTACAGAAGCAGCAGAGGAATCTATCCGTCTTATGCACGAAGCATATCCAGATATGGTACTTGCAGCAGGTACAGTACTTACAACAGAGCAGGTTGACAGAGCTGTAGCAGCAGGTGCTTCAGTTATCGTAAGCCCAGGATTTGATCCAGAAATCGTTGATTACTGTATCTCTAAGAATATTCCTGTAATGCCAGGTATCGTAACACCATCTGAACTTGCTCAGGCAGTTAAGAGAGGTCTTACAAGAGTTAAATTCTTCCCAGCTACAGCAGCAGGCGGAATTAAGATGATTAAGGCTATGTGTGCAGCTTACACAACAGTAAGAATTATGCCTACAGGTGGTATCAATACATCTAACCTTGAAGAATTCTTATCTTGCGATAAGATCTTCTGCTGTGGTGGTTCTTGGATGGTTAAGGGTGACTTAATCAAGGCTGGAGAATTCGATAAGATTAAGGATATGACAGCTGAGGCAGTTGCTTTAGTTAAGGAAATCCGTTCTAAGTAATTAGTTCAGGCTACATAATTCAGATTATCGCTAAGATGACAATTGAATAATATTATTTAAAAGGGCTTCATATATCTGTGTGACAGGTATATGAAGCCCTTTTGCTCATAATATTAATAAATATTTATTGATAATTAGTTATCTACAGTAACATCAGAATTAAAGGTTTCTTTATTGACAAGGCCTTCCTGATTAGCAACGATAGTTGTACATACAGCATCACCAGTGATATTAACGGCTGTTCTTAACATATCAAGAATTCGGTCAATACCCATAATAAGGGCAATACCTTCTGTTGGAACACCTACGCTCTGGAATACCATTGCAAGTGTTATAAGACCTACAGATGGCACACCACTTGTTCCGATTGAAGCAAGTGTAGCTGTTATAATTACTGTAACAAGGTCAGATGGAGAAAGTGTAATTCCAAATATCTGTGCTACGAATATTACAGCAACACCCTGCATAATTGATGTACCATCCATATTAACGGTAGCACCAAGTGGTATTGTGAAAGATGATATTTTCTTGCTTACACCAAGCTTTTTATCAAGTGTGTTGATTGAAAGCGGAATTGTTGCATTTGATGTAGCTGTTGTAAATGCGAAGTTCATAACTGGGAAGAACTTCTTTAGGAACTTAAATGGATTAAGTCTTGTAAAGAGAAATAAAAGTAACTGGTATACTACGAAGCACTGGATAGCAAGTGCGAGTATTACGCAGCCCATATATTTAAGCATTGGAACAAATGCGTCAAAACCAATATTAGCAAATGTTCTTGCGATAAGGCAGAATACACCGATAGGAGCTGCCTTCATAACTGCCATAGTCATTTCCATCATAAGGTCATTGAACTGACTGAAAAAGTTAGCTACAGTTGATGCCTTATTACCCATTTTCGCTAAAAGAATACCTACGAATAATGCAAATACGATAATTGGAAGCATATCAGCAGTTGCAAGTGATTCAACAGGATTCTTAGGTATTATGTTAAGAAGTGTTTGTGTAAGCGGTTGTTTCTCAGTGATAGTTACACTGCTTGTAGATACATTTTCAATTGTAACGCCAATACCGGGATTGATGAGCATAGCAACTGATAATGCAACTGATACAGCAACAGCAGTAGTAAGAAGATAGAAAAGAATAGTTTTAATACCTACTTTACCAAGTGTCTTAGTATCACCGATAGCCATACTTCCGCATATAAGTGAGCAGAATACAAGTGGAACTACAAGCATCTGCATAAGGCGGATAAAACCTTGTCCAATTACATAGAGGACACCCTCAACGATAACTGAATCACGGATATAGCCTGCTGGCATAAAATAGTGGATTAAAACACCACTTATTGCACCGGCTATAAGTGCTATGAATATCTTAGTAGAAAGCCCCATAGGCTTTTTTGTGTTTTTTAAAGATTTTTCCATTCTTTAGCAGCCTCCTGATAAATTAATATATTCTTTAAGCGCATCTTTCCAGTTCTTAGGCTGTTCAATGTGTTCAAGTCTTAACATCATATTATCAAGAACTGAATATACTGGTTTATTATTGTTGGCAGGAACAAGTTTTAACTTGTCTGTTGCATTGGCATATTCAAGAATAGTCCTGGCATATTCAAGACGGCTGCAAGAGCCCTGACATACAGCATGGTATATTCCAAGACACTCATTTTTAATGAAATATTCAATAATTCTGGCTAGCTCAGAAGCACTTGTAGGACACGCATATTCATATTCAGATACAGTGAGTTCATTTACAGAAGGATCTTTAACTGCTGAAAGTACAGTGTTAAGGAAATCCTGTCCTATTCCATATACCCAGCTGCTTCTTAGTATCACATAACGCGAACAGAAAGACTGTATATAAGCTTCGCCGGCAAGCTTACTTTTACCATATATATTTCTAGGATTAGGTGTATCAAATTCATTATAAGAATGATCCTCTGTACCAGAGAATATATCATCTGTAGATATGTGAATTAGCTTTGCACCGATAGACTGTGCCATAACAGCAAGGTTTCGTGTTCCTACAGCATTTACCGCAAATGCTTTGTCAGGATTAGTTTCGCAGCCTGCAACATCACTGTAACCAACGCAGTTGATAATGATATCAGGACGATTAACTCTTGCATAATTGTTGACAGCTTCAAGGTCTGTAACATCGACTTCGTCAACATCAGTAGGGAATATTTCATACTCACGGCAGTCTAAGAGAGCAGAAAGTGCAGTACCAACGTGGCCTTTGGCACCGGTAATCCATATTTTTTCCATATAACCTCCATTCCAGCACTAACGCTTTCGCATAGTGCATTAAATATAATTTGTAATTTAGCTGCATATAATATATGTTAAAGAATAAGTGGGACAGCTTATATTATAATATGTTTATATGCAAACAATTAATTATACAATAAACTTGGTATTTGGCAAGTATTTTAAAAATGAAAATTATGCCATAAGATTTTATCAAGTTATAAATAATTGCTGGTTATAAAAATTATATAAATAGATTACAATATTGGCAAGGTATGGTACAATATATAAGAATATTGATTTTATTGATTAGATGAGGTTATCAGATGAGTTTTGACGTTAAAAAGAAGATAGAAGAATTGAATAAATCAGACATAATAAGTGGCAGTAATGCAAGATATGATATTGTCCTTGAAGAAGAATTAAAAGATCTTAATTCAGCAGGTATTATATTAAGACATAAGAAATCAGGAGCGAGGGTTGTCGTTATATCTAATGATGATAATAATAAGGTATTTTCAATAGGTTTTAAGACACCACCTTTTAACGATACAGGAATGCAGCATATAATTGAACATTCAACATTGTGTGGTTCAAGAAAATATCCTGTTAAAGATCCATTTGTTGAATTGTGCAAGGGTTCACTTAATACATTTCTTAATGCTATGACTTATCCAGACAAGACAGTATATCCAGTGGCAAGCTGTAATGATACTGACTTTAAGAATATTATGGATGTATATATGGATGCAGTGTTCTATCCTGCAATGTATGAAAAGCCAGAGATATTTATGCAGGAAGGCTGGCATTATGAACTTGATAATGCAGATGATGATATCAAGTATAATGGCGTTGTATTTAATGAGATGAAGGGGGCATTTTCATCACCAGATGACGTGCTTTCAAGATATACATTTGTATCATTATTCCCAGATACTGTATACAAGAATGAATCGGGCGGTGACCCTGAGGTTATACCTACACTTAAGTATGAAGATTTTCTTAAGTACCACGAGGAATATTATCACCCATCTAACAGCTATATATATATCTATGGCGATATGGACGTTAATGAAAGACTTGAATATCTTGACAGGGAATATCTATCAGACTTTGATGTATCAGATGTTGATATTCATGCCAATATAGAAAGACAGGCAGCATTTGACAAGCCTGTATATGAAACAAAGCCTTATGCCATAACAGAAGATGAGTCATTAGAGGATAATACTTATCTTTCATATAATGCAGTTATTGGAACTTCTGTTGATGCCAAGCTTTATCTTGCATTCCAGATACTTGATTATGCACTTGTTATGACACCGGGAGCACCTGTTAAGCAGGCACTTTTAGATGCAGGTATAAGCACTGATGTATATTCAAGTTATGAGACATCACTTTACCAGCCTGTATATTCAATAGTTGCCAAGAATTCTAATTCTAAGGAGCAGGACAGATTTGTATCAGTTATCAATGACACATTAGAAAAGCTTGTTAAGGACGGAATTAATGAAAGAACAATAGAAGCTGGAATTAATTATTACGAATTCAAATACAGAGAAGCAGATTATGGTCCATATCCAAAGGGACTTATGTATTATCTTACTATGATGGATAGCTGGTTATATGATGAAACAAAGCCATTTATCCATATAGAGGCGGGAGATACATTTGATGAGTTAAAGAAGAATGCCAGAAATGGATATTTTGAGAAGCTTATAAAAGAATATCTTCTTGATAATAACCACAAGTCAATTATAAGCCTTGTGCCTGAATATGGACTTGAGAAGGAAAAGGAACAGAAGGAAGCGGACAAGCTTGCAGAGTATAAGAGCACATTGACTAATGACGAATTAGAAGAGCTTGTTAAAAAGACAAAGGAGTTAAAGGAATATCAGGATACTCCATCAAGTCAGGAAGATCTTGAAAAGATACCAATGCTTGAGCTGTCAGACATTAAAAGAGAGCCTGCTAAGGATTATAATGATGTTAAGAGTGTTGATGGAATTAAGATAGTACACCATAATATATTTACTAATAAGATTGCATATATTAATATGTCATTTGACACTAAGTGTGTTCCAGATGAACTTATACCATATATGGGCTTGTTAGGCTCAACATTAAGTCTTATGGATACTAAGAATTATACTTATCCAGAGCTTACTAACGAGATTAATATTAACTGCGGTGGTCTTGCAACAGGAACAGCTCTATATAGCGATAAGGTTGATTTTAGTAAGAATACAATTGTATATGAGGTTAAGAGTAAGGCATTATATGAGAAAGTTCCATTTGTTCTTGGTATGATGGAAGAGATTATGTATAATACCAGATTTGATGACTATAAGAGATTAAAGGAGATAATTGCAAGAATTAAATCAAGACTAGAAGCTTCTCTTATGGGGCAGGGTCATTCAATTGCTATGTTAGAGTGCTGTGCACAGTTCTCAGAGTCGGCTTATTACTCAGATATATTAAGGGGTTACAAATATTATGAGTTCATTAAGAAGCTTGATGAAGAATTTGAGCAGAATAAGACACAGATAGTGGATAAGCTTAATAAGCTTGTTGGATATATATTCAATAAGGATAATGTTATAGTAAGCCTTACAGCAGACGATGAGGGTTATGACTGCTTTGTCAAGGCATTGTCAGCCAAGAGCTGTAATATCAAAGATGAACATTATAATACAGCAGTAAGAAGCTTTATACCGGTTAATGTAAAGACTGGATACACATCAGCATCACAGGTACAGTATGTTGCAAGATGTGGTAATTTCGTAAAAGACGGATATAAGTATACAGGAGCACTTAAAGTGTTAAAGGTTATATTCTCTTATGATTATCTCTGGATTAATGTAAGGGTTAAAGGTGGAGCTTACGGCTGCATGAGTGGTTCATCAAGAAATGGTGATTTCTATATGGTATCTTACAGGGATCCTAATCTTGAAAAGACTAACGATATATACGAGGGTGCGGCTGATTATATAAGGAATTTTAATGTCAGCAGAAGAGATATGGTTAAGTTCATAATAGGAACCATTGGAGAGATAGATGCACCTCTTACACCATCAGCTATTGGCAGCAGGTCATTTACACATTATATGTGCAATTGCACAGAAGATATGTTAAGAAAAGACAGGGAAGAAGTTCTTGATGCGACAGTTGAGAGTATAAGAGAACTTGCTCCACTTATAGAATCAGCAGTTGGGCAGAATTATTTATGCGTAGTAGGTAACCAGAAGCAGATTAATGAGGCAGCAGATTTGTTTGATGAAATAAAGCCTCTTATCGGATAAATGATATTGGATATATAAGGAGAATACGATGAATTTAGATGAAATGCTTAAAGCCAGTGGAATAAGCGGCGGTGCTGCTTCTGGCAACGACAATGTGAAATCGGGATTTGTAACATTTATTGGAAGACCTAATGTTGGCAAGTCTACACTTATGAATAATATTATAGGGCAGAAGATTGCGATAACATCTAATAAGCCACAGACAACAAGAAACAGGATACAGACAGTGTATACAGATGAGAGAGGACAGATTGTATTTGTTGATACGCCGGGTATCCATAAGGCTAAGAATAAGCTTGGTGAATATATGGTAGGAGCTGCTGAGAAGACTATTAATGAAGTTGATGTTGTGTGCTTTATAGTAGAACCAACAACATATATCGGAGCAGGTGAGCAGCATATTATAGAGAAGTTAAAAAAGGTAAATGCACCTAAGATATTAGTAATCAACAAGGTTGATACTGTAAAGAAAGAGGAGATACTTCCTGTAATCGACTGCTACAATAAAGAGCTTGAATTTGATGAGATAATTCCAGTATCAGCAAGAAATGGCAGTAATGTTGATGACCTTGTAACAACAATATTCAAATATCTTACTTACGGACCTATGTTCTATGATGAAGATACTGTTACAGACCAGCCATTAAGACAGATTGTTGCAGAGCTTATAAGAGAGAAAGCACTTCATGCCCTCAATGAAGAAATTCCACACGGAATAGCTGTTGTTATAGATACATTTAAAGACAGAAAGTCATCTAAAGGCAAGATTACAGATATAGATGCAACAATAATATGTGAAAGAGATTCACATAAGGGTATTATCATCGGCAAGGGTGGTGAAATGCTTAAAAAGATAGGAACTAATGCCAGGTATGAGATAGAAAAGCAACTTGGCAACAAGGTTAATCTTAAACTCTGGGTGAAGGTTAAGAAGGAATGGAGAGACAGCGACATTCTTATAAAGAATTTTGGCTATGATAAGAAAGATAACAAGACACAGAATTAATCCGGAGGTGGCAGGGTGGCTGATGTAGTTTCTGTCACAGGATTTATATTGTCGAGTATGCCTGTTGGAGATTATGACAGACGTGTTGTCATACTCAGCAGGGAGCTTGGTAAGATAGCGGCATTTGCCAAAGGAGCAAGACGTCCTAACAGCCACCTTATAGGAGTTACAAGACCATTTATATTTGGAACATTCGAGGTGTACAGGGGCAGGGACTCTTACACAATACAGAAAGCCAATGTTACGAATTATTTTGAAGAGCTTGTAAGCGATCTTGATGGTGTGCTGTACGGATATTATTTTGCGGAGCTGGCAGAATATTATGGCAGGGAAAATCTTGATGCCGCAGATATGATTAATCTTTTATATGTTGCATTTAAGGCACTGGTTAATAAATCATTACCCAATGAACTTGTAAGATATATATATGAGATACGGCTGATAGCCGTTAATGGAGAGTGTCCGGATTTCTTTAGCTGTGCAGGCTGCGGAAGTGAGAAGGAGTTACAGTTATATTCAGGAAAATGGAATGTACTGCGTGGAGTGTGCTGCCTCGTCGGGTGACGGAATAGTGCTTCAATCTTCAACCTTGTATACATTACAGTATATTATTACAGCACCACTTACAAAGCTGTTTAACTTCGTTGTAAAAGCTGATGTGCTAAATGAACTTAAAAAGGTGGTGAATAGAATAGAATTTATCACATTTGATAAACATTTCAAATCCAAAGAAATGCTTGATATTGGTTAAGAGTATATAGGTTTTAAGAAGATATTAATTTTAATAATATATTGGTTAAGACATTACTGATTAAAGTTAAATACAGGATAGGAAGGAAGATTTATGAGTCACAATAACCAGAAAAAGATAGCAGCTATTAATGATTACTCAGGTTTTGGAAGATGTTCTATAGCTGTAGAGCTTCCGATTATATCAGCTCTTAAAGTGCAGTGTTGCCCACTGCCAACATCAATATTGTCTAATCATACAGGTTTTGAAAGCTTTTATTTTGAAGACTTTACAGAAAGTATGCCGGCTTATATAAAGGAGTGGGAGAAGCTTAATCTTAAATTCGATGGAATATGTACAGGTTTTCTAGGTTCTCATAAACAGATTGAGATAGTCAGATATTTCTTTGACATATTTAAGACACCTGATAATATAGTTGTTGTTGACCCTGTTATGGGTGATTACGGTAATCTGTATGCTACATATACTAAAGAAACCTGCGAAGAGATGAAAAAGCTTGTAAGTTATGCCAATATTCTTACACCTAATCTTACAGAAGCCTGTATATTAACAGGCAGGGAATATAATGCAGAGTACGGTAATGAAGAGCTTGAGATAATCGCTAAGCAGTTATCAGATATGGGACCTTCAAAGATAGTTATAACAGGAATTGTCAGAGGTACATATATTGCTAACTATTGTTATGAGGACGGCTGTGGCGGATATGAGATTAAGACAACTAAGGTTGGAACACAGAGGTCTGGAACCGGTGATATATTTACGGCGATAATTGCAGCAGATGCAGTTAATAAAGTTAATTTCCACGAATCAGTAAGAAAGGCTTCACAGTTCATAAAGAAATGCATAATGAAATCAATAGAATTAGAGATACCAGTTACTGACGGAGTGTGCTTTGAGGAGCTGCTTACAACATTAAGATGATTAATGGATAAGATATTAAAATATTTTGATATTTAAGACGTCTGATAATAATGAGAGATAATTAGAAGAATGTTAATGTTAGATGATTTAATAAAAGAAAGAGAGAACAATTATGGAGATATTATATAAAGTACATAATAATCTTTATGTTAATATGACTAATAAATGTCCATTTGCCTGTACATTTTGTCTTAGACAGACTATGGATAGAATTGGCGAGTCGGACAGATTATGGCTTGAAAGAGAACCTCTTGTAAGTGAAGTTATAGATGAATTCGCCAAATGGAATCTTGATGATTTTGGTGAAGTAGTATTCTGTGGTTTTGGTGAGCCTACAGAAAGCTGGGATAAGGTAAGAGAGGTAGCAGCATTTATTAAAAAGACTTACAATAATAAGCCAATCAGAATCAATACTAATGGAGCAGGCAACCTTATCAATGAAAGAGATATAACAAAAGAAATGGCCGGTCTTATAGATACTGTATCAATAAGTCTTAACAATCCTGATAAGGATGAGTATAACAAGCTTGTAAGAAGTAAATTCGGTGATAAGACATTTGATGAGATGATAGATTTTGCGAAGAAATGCGTAGCAAATGGGCTTAATGTTGTTATGACAACGGTTGACACAACTATATCACACGAGGAAGAAGCACAGTGCCGGATAATATGCGATAAGATAGGTGCTTCTTATAGAATACGTCCATGGGAGTCATAATTACACGATATTCACAGTTGAAATTATACAAGGAATGTTATAGAATTAAAAAGATTATTGTGAAGATGCGAAATATTATGGTGTATATGTGTTAAGTACATTATCACCTTATCAATAGATGGCATCTGTATCTTTAGGAGGATTATTGATATGGAAAAGACAATGGAAAAGATAGTAGCTTTAGCAAAGGCAAGAGGATTCGTGTATCCGGGTTCAGAAATCTATGGTGGACTTGCTAATACATGGGATTATGGTAACCTGGGTGTTGAACTTAAGAACAACGTAAAGAGAGCATGGTGGAAGAAATTTATTCAGGAGA
>ERZ779957.451-NODE-451-length-13911-cov-1.93483_pt1 | contig 13911 bp, 10 predicted proteins | sample MGYA00511583_ERZ779957 | MGnify/ENA primary metagenome ERZ779957 (study PRJEB29588, sample SAMEA2146320) | human gut metagenome | biome: human gut; feature: human-associated habitat; material: faeces | place: Denmark | collected 2008/2010 ... | reverse complement strand
ACGACCCTTAGATGTGATTATTTTATCATTAACATGAAGATGTGTCAACGATTCTTTTACTTGCCCGTCAGCAGTTCAAACCAGAACACATCATAACCTGCCGCAGCGGCAACTCTCTGGGAGGCTATATGGGACATGCCAGTGCCATAATATGGTATCCTGCCACATCTGAGTATATCCATAGTGAGTTCAGATACCAGCGATGTACCCACATGTCTTCCCTCAGCATCTTGAACAACATTTATACCAATCTGCCAGAAGTCGTCACTGTCAGCGCTTGCGCCAGCCATACCAATAATCTCACCATCTGATACAGCTGCCACAGCAAGTACATCAGGTGTGTTATCATCAAAGCAGAAAGCTTCACACCACCTGTCATCTCCTTTGAATTGCAGGATCTCATCCCCCGTATACCTGACAAGGTTAAAATCTTCTTTTATCATCGAATCAACAGTTTTATCTGTAGTATCTTTTCTCACTGCCTGTTCGCTCAGTTCCGTCGGAAGGTAAAATGGGTGAGCAGATTTCAATTTACATCCGTATCTGGAAAGAATACTGTCAAGCTCACGAAATTTCTCTATATCCATGAACCATTTGCCAGATGCATTCTCATAGCGTTTTCTGCATTCTTCTACAATCTCTCTACGACCGGTAAATAGCAGCTTGCCATTTACCACAGCTATTTTGAGTGGGCACTTTTCCTGTCCTTTGAACCGTCTTTGTCCTTCTATCTGTCTGTATTCAGAAAATATATTGTCACTGGAATATATATCGGCCGCATCACAGCAATAATCCCTGGCCAGCTGATCATACAGTGAATTATTCATCTTTTCAGACAGCCAATGTTTTCTCGTCATAATATTTGTATGTCCTATCCGGACTTCATTCAAAAGAGGCACATCCACTTCATCACAGGTATGATGAAACACAAATCCGAGCTTTTCCTGTACTATGCGGGACTTGGAATTGCCATCGTAGTAACCGCACCATATCGTTCTCATGCCCAGATCAAGGAATCCATGTTCTATAAGCCTCCCAGCCGCCTCCGGTGCGTATTCGTTGCCCCAGTGAGGCTTTCCTATCCAGTATCCAAGCTCACATTCGTCATCGCGGTCTGTCATATCTGTCCTTCCGTTTAACAGTAATTCAATGGCTCCGACAACCAGACCGCAGTCCTTCAGACACACTGCGTAACACTCCGGTCCATTAAATACATTCCGTATCACATCAAGGCTATATTCCCTGCTCTCATGCACAGGCCAGCCAGCTATAGGTCCCACATCAGGGTCACTTGCATATTCAAATAATATATCTACGTCACTCTCCTGCCAGTGACGTAATATTAATCTATTAGTTTCTAAAATCAAATCATATTCCCCTTTCATATAAGACTTTATTTTCTGATACACCTATTCTAAATTATATATACCACTAAATGTAGCACTCACTGTTTAGCTAATTCAGTCTTCTTATCCCAGTCTGTGCTTCCCCAGTTCTTCACTATCCTCAGATATTTACCGAGATTGATAAATGCTCTCACAATCTCGTCCACTATGACTGCAAGGAAAACTCCGGCTATTCCAAGCTTAAGGACAAACACGAACAAAAGTGCCACAGAAACCACCCACAACGTGCCAAACAGCTGTGTTATGAGCATCCATATCGTGTTGCCACTGCCCCTGATCGCATTGCCAACAACTATGTTTGCTGATTTTGCGAAAAGATTGATGCTGATAAAGATCAGATATATCCCACACGATGCAATTATACTCTTGTCGTTGGTGAAAAGTGATATGATCTGCTGTGGAAACGCAAGACAGACACCGAGTGTGATGATTCCAACTACTATACACAAGCCATACGCACAGACACATACACCCTTGTATTTACCCAGATCATTGTTTCCTTTTGCCTCACCGGTTAGTGTCATTGTACCGTTTCCTATCGCTCCAATGATGACAACCGCCAGGACTTCAACACTGAATATGATGGAATAAATTCCGGCAGCCATCTCATTTATGGCGTTGAGAATCCTTATAAGCAGCAGATTGCCAAGATTCCATGCAAAATCCTCAAGAGCTGTGTTCACTCCCAGCTTTGCCGACAAAAGATACGGCTTTATATGTGCCTTTACTACCCATTTCATAGATGGTTTAGTGTTAAGTTTCTTGCTTGATACCACGAATATCACTGCAAATATAAGTCCAGAGTACTCCGCTATTGTAGTCGCTATGGCTGCACCCTTTATCCCCATGGCCGGAAGTCCGAATCTTCCAAATATCATGATCCAGTCGAGGAATATATTGACTCCCGACCTTATTATTCCATATATGACAAGCGGCTTTGTATAATTAGACGTCTGAAGTATTACACTGAAAGTACCGCCAAGTCCTGTTATCAGAAATACGGGCGCATAATACCTGGAATAATCAAGACACATCGGCATCAGGCCATCTGACACACCCATGAGTCTGAATACAAATTCAGCGCAGAATGTCCAGAAGAAAAATAACAGTATCGGTATGATATTATTGTATTTCACCATGGCACCGGAGTATTCCTCTATGTGTTCGGTATCTCCTGCACCAACACCCTGACTTATCAGTATAGACGCTCCTGTCACGATGGAGAAACAGAACGACATGGTGGTCCACATCGGTGAAGTCACATTGCCAAGTGCGCTCATGTACATGCTGTTTACGTGTCCTAAAAATATTCTGTCTATAAGCATCTGAAGCTGCGATGATTGGAACCGCGATGTTTAAAAGTCCCGGAAGGTATTTTTTGTTAGTCTTTATTAAAGTGTTTTTCATTGCAGTATTTCTCTTTCTATTATCAATATTTTGTAGGTTCAAATGTCATGATGCTTATTGCCGATTTTGTGTTCATACTCACCGAAAACAAATATGATACATTATATCAATACTTAACATATCTTGCATCAAACTTATAGTATTATATAAAAGTTCTATAAAATCAACTCCCCAATATAATATATAGATACCACAAAAAGAGGTAAATATATGTGTTCCATCGCAGGATTCTATAACTCCAACAGGATTTTCAATACCGAACATGAACGATACTCATACATATTGAACGACATGAATAAGGCACTTGCTCACAGAGGTCCGGATGCACAAAATACAGTGCTGTCATCGCACTGTGGAATGGCACACACAAGACTTTCCATACGTGACGTAGCAAGAGGCGAACAGCCTATGAAAAAGGTCATCGGCGAAAATACTATATACATAGTGTACAACGGCGAGATCTACAACACAAAGGAACTGAAATCGGAGCTGCTCGCCCTTGGATATACATTTGATACAACTTCGGACACAGAGGTTATTCTCAACTGTTTTCTTCACTTCGGTCCCGATTTTGTTCACAGGCTGAACGGAATATTTGCATTTGCGATATATGACGAACATATCCAGACCATATATCTGTACAGGGATCACTTCGGTGTGAAGCCGCTGTACTACTCAGTAACTGATGACGGAACACTTGTCTTCGCCTCAGAGATCAAAGGACTGCTCTACTATCCAGGTATAAGGCCTGTCATTGATGCACGGGGACTATGTGAGGTGTTCGGAATCGGGCCGTCCAAGACTCCAGGCTGTGGAGTATTTCAGAATATAGACGAAGTAAAGCCGGGACATTTCATGAAATTCTCACCCTACGGAATGACAGACTTCACATATTACCGCATAACCAGCAATCCTCACACTGACAGCTATGAAGACACTGTGGAAAAAGTCCGTTATCTTGTCAAGGACAGTATAGAGAGACAGATCGTATCGGATGTGCCTGTATGTACATTTCTCTCGGGGGGCATCGACTCATCAATCGTCAGCAGCGTATGCGCCGCAAAACTCAGGGAGCAAGGGAAAAAGCTGCACACTTTCTCATTTGATTTCAAAGATAATTCTAAATATTTCAAGTCAAATGCATTCCAGCCGGAGCAGGATCGACCATATGTAGATATGATGGTAGCCCACATAGGTTCAGACCACACATATCTCACCTGCAATTACAGTGATCTTGCAGACTATCTGTATACTTCCGTGGAATCAAGGGATATGCCGACCATGGCGGACGTGGATTCATCACTTCTGTACTTCTGTTCATTGGTGGCAAAGGAATACAAAGTTGTACTAACAGGGGAATGCGCGGATGAGATATTTGGAGGATACCCATGGTTCTACAGAGAAGAACTGCTTTCATCTGATACATTCCCATGGATGAAGGATCTGTCGCCAAGGCTCTCAGTACTGTCGCCGGACATCATAGATAGTCTTGATATACCGGGATATGTGTCATCACTATACAATTCTCTCCTGTCCGAGATCAATCTTCTTCCGGGGGAATCCGATACAGAAAAGCGGCGCAGGCAGATATCTTATCTGAATATCAGGATGTTCATGCAGACATTGCTTGACCGAATGGACAGAACAAGCATGGCAAGCGGACTTGAGGCGAGAGTTCCATTTGCAGATCCACGAATACTTGATTATGTGTTCAATGTTCCATGGGAGTACAAATATTCCGAAGGCTGTGAGAAAAAGCTTCTCAGAGAGGCCATGAAGGATTATGTTCCGCACGAAATCATGTACAGAAAGAAAAGCCCTTATCCAAAGTCATATGACCCTCATTATGAACAGGAGCTTGCAAAGAGGCTTCTCTGCGTGCTAAATGATCCGGAAAGTCCTCTTCTGCCTCTCATCGACAGAGAATATGTGAAAAGTTTCATAAATGCGCCAAAGGATTACGGCAGGCCGTGGTTCGGTCAGCTCATGGCAGGACCTCAGATGATGGCATATCTTCTTCAGATTGATCACTGGCTGAGAAAATATGCTATTGTCCTTGACATATAAAAAGACTTCCAGACTTCTGTATACATGCGGCGTATCGAAAATGGCGAATACGCTGCATGTACAAGAGTTCTGAAAGTCTTGTTTTTACAGGCAATTTATATATTTGTTATTTATAGATTGCTTTCGCAGAAGGACTGCCCTTCTTTATCAGTTTCTTGTATGCTGTGGCCTTATTCCTAGGTACTGCAAATGTAATTTTGCTGTATGTTCCACTGAAGGCTTTTGCGCCAACGCTCTTGAGCTTAGCTGACTTTATCGTCATCTTCTTAAGGTTTTTGCATGATAAAAATGCGTTTGCCCCTATGCTTGTCACATTGTTGCCGATAGTGACATTCTTAAGAGCAGTGTATCTGCTGAATGCATTTGCGCTTACAGATGTTATCTTAAACCTTACATCACCTATAACTACAGTGTCTGCGATGGTCAGTGATGCAAATCTTTTATCTGACCTTGAGTACGTTGTTCCGGCAATTGCAACTGTTCCTGTACCGTCTGCCTTTGCTCCGGTTATTGTGTACCTGAACTTTCCAACTGTATATGTCTTTCCCTTAGCAGCCTTTACTATGGCAAATGTCTTTGTTATTTTACCAGAATATGCATTCTTACCACATATTGTCACACTTGCCTTGCCCACCGCTTTGTTCTTGCTGTAGGTGACAGTGTAATCCTTGTTCAGTCTGAGCGTCTTTGTGCCAGCCTTGACAACAAGCGATCTCTGGGTGTGCGCTCTTCCATTGTAGATCTTGTTCTCTATTCCGGAAACCGTGATCTTGCTTGTCTTTTTGCTTATATCAGTTGTTGCAAGTTTGGCAATACTTGCTGTTTTCGCAGCCTTGCACACGGTACATGTGTATGTCCTCACACCGGCTGCTGTGTATGTAGGTTTCTTTGTTACCCTGCCGGAATTCCACTTATGTCCAAGTTCCTTTACACACACACCTGTGCTCATGACATCGCCGCAGACTGAGCACTCTGTATGTCCTGTTCCTGCCTTTGTGCAGGTTGGTGCCTTCTCTCCTTTTAGTGTATACTTTACAGTCTTGCCCTCTGAACATGCCGCTCTGTAGATGGTTATCTTCAGCTCTGTGCTGTCATAATTTTCCTTGTCATCGCCAACGTATACAGCGGTTGCCTCCACTGATCCGCCTGCCTTTATCGCAGTCTTAGCATCCGCATCAAGCCATGTCCAGTCTCCCGGAAGTGCAATACTTCCAACTGTCTTATTTGTATTATCTACACTTAACAGCAGATTCGGCATTGTAGCCTTGCTCACATTTACCGTAATCTCAGCTTCTGCAGTGTTGTAATTCACACTGTCAGCCGGAGTAAATACAACGGTGTATAGTGTCTTATCGCTGTCAGATACAAATGGCTTTATGGATTCATCTTTCCATGCAAATGTTCCCGGTATCTCAACCTGATCAATACCATCAAAGGACACTCTTCCTCCAGATATAACAGCTTTTGCAAGATCGTCGCCATATGTTATTGCGCTTGCCACTGGCAAATCAACTACGTTTACATCAGCCTTTGAGACATTTACCTGAACAGTTCCACTGACCGGATTGTAATGTTCCTGTTCATCAGGGGTAAATACAACATCATAACCTGAATTGTCCACTGTCGGTACTACTGAGGTATCTGCCCAGCTCCAGCTTCCTGGTACGTTTTTCCCTGAAGGGTCAAGTACATTTCCACCAGAAAGGTTTATATAGCTCCTAAAGTTTTATTTGGATCATAGCTTACAGCATCTGCCACTGGAAGTTCATTTATAATAACTGTATCAATTTTAACTATATTGAATTCAGCCTTACAATTCACCTCGTAATTTCCGCCGGAGGCATCTTTGATGGTTACTGTAGCTGTTCCAACTTCTGTGTTATCACTGTATATGACTTCATACTCGCTTGATGGAATGACTGTATCGCCGTCCATGAGTGTAAACTCAGGCTCGATCGCCTGTCCTGTGTATGTGTACTCAGACTTAAGTCCGTCAAATGTTGGACTGTCAATCTTCTTTGGCTCGATGGTAAATGTGACATTCTTTGATCCTGAGTAAGCGCCGATTCCTGTTATGGTTGCAGTTGCTGTGCCGGCATTGATGTTGTCGGAATAAGTTACAGTGTAGTCCGTGTTTTCTATTAATTGTTCATCGGCCTGTACACCCCTATTGATATATACCCTAACAGTTGGTTTTAATTCAGCGCCAGAATAAGTAAACGTTTCGCCTTCATCAAATTCGGTCTTCACTTTATCATTGATCAACGCTCCAATTATAAGTTTATTATCTTCTATCCTGGATGTCATATCAAGATCCACGGTTCCTGACGATATATCGAACCACTCTACATCCAATGTAATATTATCTCCGGCCCCGACAAGTGGGGGATTTGCTTCAAGTCTAGACCAATTTGGAATAATTGGGATAATATTATGAGGTTCAGCATTTATAATAACTCCTTCAAAATATTCATCATGCCAATATATACAATTATTGATTTTTATATCACTATTGTTAAAGAATACTTTCGCATTGTTTTCATATAGATATACGTACGCTAAATCTCCACCATTTAATATCAGTTGTCCATAGACCTTTGTAAGATCTAGTATCTTCACATCACCAAGCGTTACTATTGAATCACTATTTACTGTTAAGCCGCCCCATATTTCACCGTTCGTTTTTGAATCAATTATTGATATTTTTCCGTTGTTTGCTACAATACTTCCTACATTATTTCCATTTATATCAATGGTAAAATCAGAATCAGGATTGTTTACGTAGAAATTACTATTATCTGTATCTGCAATCACAGCAACAACACTGTCAGGTATGTTTTCGGCATAATCTATCGCATCCTGAAGTGATGGATAGTATGTGATAATCTCACCACTTGTTACAGATGCCAATGCTTCTTCGTCGCAGTATCTGCACACTCCGTCAACATAGTCATGATCTCCATAAGTTGTCTTATCTTCATTGCTATATGCAACCGAGACAACGTCAGACAAATCGTTACAGCCCAAATAAGTTATGTTCTTATATACTTTTTCACCATGTAATAAAGGATATGTGTCTGTTCCGATGGTCTGTCCCCAGATGGAGCCATCGTAAGTCACAGTGGCATCACCTTCTCCGGTTGAGCAGCCCTGTGACAGGAGATACGCAATTTCACCGCTGGCGAATTGTGCGGTGGTTTTGCCGCCATTTTCATCTTCTGTGTCTGCGAGGTAATAGCAATTTTTGATTGGCCCAAAATAGTATCCACATATACCGCTTATATCAGCAGATGAGCTAGTAGCAGTAACAGTTCCTATGTTATAACAGTTTGAAATTGGTGCAATACTACAGCCACACACACCACCTACAGAAGCTACTGAGCCGGTAGCGGTAACAGTTCCTGTGTTATAACAGTTTGTGACTGTGCCACCATTGTATCCACATATACCGCCTATAGTAGCAGATGACTCAATAGCGGTAAGATTCCCTGCATTATAACAGTTTGTGATTGTGCCAGCATTGTTTCCGCACACACCGCCCACATGATCATTCCCTTTGAAATAGGAATCAACGACTCCAACATTTTTTATGTTGCCATCGGATTCTGAACTTCCGAATAATCCAATACATGTTGAATCACCATTAAAGTACAAACCACTTACGGTTTTATTATTTCCGTCAAACGTTCCTGAATACTGTGTTGTACGATTTCCCATCCAATCTGCAATCGGTGTCCAGGTTATAAAATCACTTCCGTTGGAAACGTTGCCCTCTGTATCGTATTGTAAGGAATCAAGAAGATTTTCATTTACTGTGATGTTGGCTGTCAGAATTGCATTGGCTAATGTGTTTTGTTCAACTCCATCAAGAGTGCCGTTTACAAGTCCTGCAAACCAGAAAAGCTGACCTGCATTTCCAATCTCGTACACATCGTCCTTGCTATTATCATCGTCAATATCATACTTGTCTGTAGTGAGCACCGCCGACTGGTAAGCATCACATTCTGTACAAAAACCCTGTGAATTATAGTTGTGCGATTCTGTTCCTTCAGCTTTCGCAGTGATTGTTTTTAAGCCACCTGCCCCGATCACAGGCGCCAGCGACGTAACCATCGCCACCGTAAGTGCTGTTATAATTCCCTTCTTAAATAGTATTTCTTTTCTCATTCCATACCTCCATTTCCATAACAGTCTCTCCTGTGAATTCTGTTACTTTATCCCTTTTGTTGCGTAATCAAGTATCATTTCCTTAATCATTATCAGCTCGTCCGTGTAGTCCTTGTTGTCGTCCGATCCCCATATGAAGCCCTCCGCATAATGAGCGCAGGCCGTCATCATGGAGTGGACGGTGACACGCATGAATTCTGCTTCCGGTATGTCTGTCCGGATAGTTTTGTCCACCCTCGCTTTCTCGTACATCATGTGAAGTCTTGTATCCACCGAATACAGTGAACTGTGAAAATCTACAAGCTGATCATTGTTCTTGCCTTCATGTGTCACATAGTAGTTGAAGTTGTCATTGTACCTGAGCAATGCCTTGTGATGCTGATACATATCTATGTAGCTGTCCATGGTAAATCTCAGTCTGTCTATGGCTGGTATGTCATGTACAGACGATATAGGTCTTCTCGCGTCCAGGCCATCCAGGTATCTCTTCCACTGATCAGCACATACCGCTATGACCAGCTCAAGCTTACTTGGATAGTACCTAAACAATGTAGCCCTTCCCACGTCGGCAGCCCTTGCGATATCTCCCATGCTCACCGCCTCTATCTTCTTGTCTACGAACAGCTCAAATGCAACATCAAGGATCTTTCTATTGCGCTCGTCCATTTCCTCTTTCAGTTTTTCCGGATCTCTCATATATTACTTTACACTCCAAAGCTATATTGTGATACTCCCTGTCTCACAATAAATATTTTACAGGACTATCTTATGTCAGTCAACAAAAATCCCAGAAGTCACATTTCGAATCACATTTCGATAGTAAGTAACTTCTGGGATTTCGTATTATATTAAATTTTTATAAATCTGCCAAAATCAGCATTCTTTCCTCAATCAAATGATTGAAGTCTGATTTCATTTTTTCAGGTATATAAGATTCGTCACACATCTTTTTCATTTTATCCTTATTTTTAACTACCAAACTTATCATCTTCTCCGCTGATATCCGACTTAAACCACATACATCAGCAAATATAAGGAAATCTTTTCTTCTCACATTTCTCTTTTTCCCATTCATCGGTATCGCCAATTGCTCTGTATCCTCAGGCATGATAACATTTACCGGCAGCAGATCATAGGCTGGTGAGAGAACATAATCTCCGCTTCCCACCTCTGTTTCAATAAGCGAAAAATTCTTCAAATGCATATCGGAATTGCCAGTCACGAAAGAAAATACAATTCTCATATAGAATTCTGCCATATCCAGACCTACACGACTTGAATATTTTTCTATGATCTTTGCACATCGCTCGTATGAACCTTTATATTTGTCCTGTGTAAGACGATAGTCCAACTGACAGAAATCTTCCATTGCAAGCATTTCAACAGTTGTTTTCTCGAATATCCTATCCACTCTTTTAGTAATATATGCCATCTGCCCATTTCCTTTGATCAATGCATGCGGCACCGTTGAAATTCCTATCATATCAGCCATAGACATCACAAGCTGCTCCGCTTCAGGCATCGCTTTAAATTGATCAACTTGAGGTTTAAGTATATATCCTGTTGGGTAGTTTACCAATGTAAGTCTTGGATTACCTGGTTCAGAAAGCAGGTGTAACGACAGTTTCTTCTGTACACCCGGGACCGTATACCCCTTGTTTATACTTTCCTCTGCAAGAACTTTTAGTTTCTGATCATCTATATCTATGTCTGGCAGCTTAGTCGTCATAAAAAATCTCTTCACACAAGCTTTATGCCAGCCTGTTCCGTCGTCATTTTTCAAAGTTTTTCCACAGCACAAACAATTCATATGCGATCCTCCCTGACACTTACATTGCCTATCGCATCGCGGCATGCAACAAGCAGCAATCCAAACCTGTCCCTTACATCTATTTTCCAATTTCTACTGACCACATCAAGCAGCCAGCCCTCGGGGATGAGTCCATCAAAAAAAGAAAATAAAGTCTTGGATCGATACATGTCCTTCGACAATGGCATGGTAAGTGATACAGCACTGGCATTTTCTCTATCAAGATATTCTTCATCGTAAGAAAATGTATATCCCTCGTCGGTTTCACATAAAATTCCCGCAAATTCATTTCTTATATATACATAAGCCGTTCTAAAAGTATTATCCACCATCAATCATCCTTTCTCCCTGGAACCGCCTCCATGCCGAACATTGCAAGAGCTTCATTGACCTTGTCCATACGCACAGTTTCTTTCCCCTGTTCAAGTTCGCGGACAAATCTGAGTCCGAGGCCTGATCTTATTGCGAATTCTTCCTGTGTAAGACCCGCTTCTTTTCTGTTAGTCTTTATAAATTCAGCTATCTTATTCATCGTTATTACCTCTTATATGTGATTCCTCCTACACGTGATTCCTCTTACACGTGATTCTTCTTATACGCTATTCTCCTTATATATTACACCCGATAAGGTATAATTTCAATCAAATATAATATTTTTTATACCATAACGGGTATAAAAAATATTATATAAAACAAAACTATACCCGATGGGGTATAATAGCCGCAATAAGCAACAAACTTATACCCTATCGGGTGCAGTAAAACTACTTTATGAGAACCGGCTGTATCTGTCTTCCCTCAAGAGCCTCCTCTATGGTGGCTGGGATGAGATCAAGTCTGCTTATGAGCGAATTTGGCTTCTTCACACAGTTATCCTGTTCAAATGGAACAAAATAAATATTTTTCATATTCATGAGCTGACCGATGTTCTTGAAGTTCATGCCCATGGCATCATTTGTCGAAACAGATATGATGAGCGGCTTGTTGTTCCTCAGATGTGCCTTCGCAGCCATGAGAACCGATGTGTCTGTTATTCCATTTGTCAGCTTGGCGATGGTGTTTCCGGTACAAGGTGCTATGACCAGCGCATCAAGATAGGACTTGGGACCTATAGGCTCCGCCTCCTGTATGGTGTAAATGCCTTTTCTTCCTGCTATCGTCTCAACGTCATTTACGAATTTGTCAGCTTTTCCAAATCTTGTGTCGTACTCTGCGGAGTGAGGCGAGAATATCGGATACACATTTATTCCCATCTCAACCATTTTCTTTATTTCTATCTTAATCTTATCAAAGGTACAAAATGAACCGGTTATAGCCATACCTACATTGCACTTTGATAAATCCATGTTATATACACTCCTATTTATTAAGCGTCAGTTCATACAAATCCATTTCAGCGGTGAGCCGACACTGCCTCTATCACTGCATCGGCAAGGATCATCCCCGAGGTCTTTGGAGACAGCTTACCCGGGATTCCCAGGCTGTGTTTATAAGGAATATCATGTTCCTTGCAATAATCAAAATCCACCCCTCCCGGCATAGATGCTATATCTATTACAACCGCATGTCTGCTGAGCAGAGACAGGATATCTTCACATACAACTCTCGCAGGTACTGTATTGAAGCAAAAATCCACTTCTGACAGTATATGCTTATATATCGGAATATCCTCAAATGACATAACCTTGTAGCCTATGAGCGCCGCATCACTCCTCTGCTTTGGACGTCTTGCCATAACTATTACATCTGCTCCCCAGGATGCAAGCCTTTCGGCAAGAACCCTGGCACATTTGCCAAATCCCGTCACCAGACATACGCTTCCGTCTATATTAATATCAGACAGCTCCTCCGCATCGCAGACTGCCCCCTCCGCGGTTGCAACTGCATTTCTCTCGGCCACAACATCATCTGCAAGAAAATCAAATACATAAGGACTATTTTCGTTTGTATCAGACATATATTTGCCTATCCCGCCTCCAAACACAATGTCAAATTCCTTGCTGCATTCCAGAATGCTGTTCACGGTGAGAAGGGTTCTGCCGTTGACAAATTCACCATCCCTCGTAACAGGCACAGGAAGAATGATAGCTTTCAGCATTTCTACAGATGGAGACGCACATTCGCCCTCTATCAGTCTGCGAAAGCCCACTCCTGAAGCCCCCGAAATAATGGTGACCGGCGAATGTCTCAGCAGATCGGCATCATATGGATCGAAATGAAACACATTACTGCCTTTCTCCGCCAGACTGAGAGACATATAGCAGCTTCTCCTGTCACCGCCTACCACGTAGTATACACAATCCATATCCATACCTCAGTGCACCGCCCTTATATTATTGATAATTTAGGATATGCCTGTGCCAGGCAAATGTTACATTGCAGCACGATATAAAACTTTTATTATCTCATCTTTAAATGTCACATCTGCTATCTCCTCGGACACAATAACATTCTCAACATCTATAAGTTCATCGTCCAGGTACACTTCAAGCGAACCGGCCACAGCGCCTTTATGCACAGGTGCCTTTAATGTATCCGCGACTTTGTATACATACTGTATACTACCTTCAGATGCTGTCACAGTCCTGTTCAGCCTGCATTTTGTCGCTGTGCTTCCATCTGCCGACGACCCCGATGAATATGTTATCCTGATGTCAGGCGAAGCAGGCGCCTTAAGCTCCGTGTATATGGTGTGTTCCTGCGCAAATGCCACAAGTGCCCTGGAATCTTTCCATTTATAAGTCTTATTATTCGGCCATCCGCAGCCAAGGAGAGCCCATATATATGTATGTCCCTCAACCTCCGCAGCTCCTATATAGCAATATCCAGCATCGCAGGTAAAGCCGGTCTTTCCTGACAATGCGCATGGCATCATATCGAGAAATGCATTGTGATTAATGCATGCAAATGTTCTATTTCCGGTATTATCAGTGAATGTGTATGATTTTGTTCGGGTAATCTTCAGAAATTCATCCTTTTGGGGTGAAATAAGAATACAATACCTCATGATCCTGACAAGATCCTCCGCAGAGGTGCCATGGACGCCATTTTCGT
>ERZ779957.435-NODE-435-length-14336-cov-3.64057_pt1 | contig 14336 bp, 6 predicted proteins | sample MGYA00511583_ERZ779957 | MGnify/ENA primary metagenome ERZ779957 (study PRJEB29588, sample SAMEA2146320) | human gut metagenome | biome: human gut; feature: human-associated habitat; material: faeces | place: Denmark | collected 2008/2010 ... | reverse complement strand
TCTGATTAGCGGTCGTCAAATGCACCGCATAAATGCGTGCATTTTCCTCGTTGCCATAACATAAAAAACAGGAGCCGTAACTTATCTATCCATAAGCTACGGCTCCTGTTTTTCTCCCTTTCATACTGCCATATCGCAAAAGCTCCTATGCAGCATATCTCCTCATAATCCGTTAGAACATGTCCTTTCCCTGTATATTCTTCCTTATGCAGGTACAACGATTCCTGACTTGTCTGCTATATCGCATCGTATCCCTCCTTTTCCCACCAAAAGTGCATAAACTATAGTTATTTATACACATAATAACTATAGCAATTTGAACTTTCCATGTCAATAAACTAAACTATGGTTATGATCCATGTACAACGCAGATCCTGTCTCAGGTAATCAACCGCAATAAACAGGAAAAGCAGTTGATCCTGAAGCTGATCAAAGATCTGACCAGATATTTTGACAATATTTCCAATCTTTAGGATAGCATATTATATGTTATTTCTAAATATGTGACAAGAATTGTGACAATCTTTTTTATATGCATATTTTTATTCTGACTGGAATTTTATGCAAAATCAGATATAATAAATATAATGATATGCGAATATTGGGTAGAATTGTGTGAGTGCGCAGCACGGAACAATTCATAGGCATCAAAGCCGGGGCTTTTGACTCCGACATCATATCATGTAACTATTATTCTCATTCCAGTCACCGGGAAATACAAGAGGGGAGCGCACATATGAAACCACTTCATACACTGTTAAAGGAATACATAGCAAAGAGCAATTACACCATTTACCAGCTGGCAATGGACAGTGGCATCAATCGCACCACGCTGCAGAAGGCTCTCTCGGGGGAACGCCCGATCAGTCAGGAAAATCTTTCAAAGCTACTCCCTTTTCTTGGACTTTCCGTCACAGAAAAAAGGGAGCTGGATCAGGCGTTTCTGATTTCGCAGATCGGCGAAATAACTTATCAGAAACACATGCATCTGAAAGATCTGATAGAAGGTATCAATCTTCCTGCTTCTGATCTGCCAACACCGGATCGCAGCACAGCCGTTCTTCCGGGGCTGCAATTACAACAAACATGTCCTGTGACAGGAATCTACTCTATCATCACAACGATCTGCAATCTGCTCGCAGCAGAAACGGCAGATGATTCCACTGCTTACTTATATACCGTTTCCGACTTTCACAATCAATTCTTCAGCAGCTTATATATGCAGTTGCAGGTGACAAACCTTAGCAGGCTCCAAATCAAACACATCATAACTTTTTCCAAAGTATCAGGTAATCATGATGAAGCCTCCCTGTCAAATCTCAGGACACTCTCTACCTTATTTCCGTTTGCCATGTCAGCTCCACGTGACTGCGAACTTTATTACTGTTATGAGGAGATTGCAGCCCAGAAGCTCGCCGCAATTCCATATCCTTACTATCTGATGCTTCCTCAGAATGTTGTGTTATTATCAGGTGACTGCCAGAACGCACTTTTTCTGCCCAGGGAAAGTATTTCCTATTATCAGCAGCACTTTGATGGTATGCTGCAGTCATCCATGCCACTTCTGGATGACATTGACACAGCCTCTTTCCTGTCTACGTGTATTTCTCTTTCCAGCAGTGCACGGTATATTTATACACTGGAAACACAGCCTTGCATTGCTTCCTTTTTAGATGAGGATATGATCGCAAGATGTATTAATTCGGAGCTTGATCCCTCACAGATCCGGCTGCTGTCCCAGACATTGTTGGAGCACTGTAATAACTTACAGCATACCCCTGACTTTTTGTCTATCTTTTCCAGAAAGGGATATGATGATTTTGTTGAAAACGGTATTATTTATCAGATTCCTTCCGGTTACTATCATCCGCTTTCGATTGAAGACCGGATCGTGCTCCTGCAGCGCCTGATTTCTGCCAACCAATCCGGACAAAAACGTTTTATCCTCGCCAGAGGGGAGGCATTCCGTCCCCAGATGGAGTTTTTTATCTATGACGGTGCCATTTTATTTACACGTACACCGGATAACGGTTCTGCGCAGATCTGTATTATGAAAGAGCCTCATATCATTCAGATTTTTAAGGATTTTCTGTTACATACATCCTACTATAAGCTGATCTATACAGTTGAGGAAACAACCGAACTTTTCCGGAAAAGTATCACCCAGCTGACTGGGCAGTTATCGGACTGATTTCTGCCGATATATAGTTTCCCGATACGAAATAAAGTGTGTGCATCCACTGTAACAGGAACAAAGTTTCCCAATGCGCAAAAAGCGAGCCGGCTTTAACCCCTTAAAGCCGGCTCTTTCTATAATAACTATAACCCAAAATACCCTTATTTTATTTTTCTTCTGCTGTAACTGTCTTTTTCACTTCTTTTTTCTTCGGCAGAACAACCTTGTCAAGCTTCCAGATATCATCTACATATTCCTGAATGGTTCTGTCTGATGTGAACTTGCCGGAGCATGCTGTGTTTAAGATTGCACTCTTTGCCCAGCCCTTTTCATCTTTATAAGCTGCTTCTACCTTCTTCTGTGCTTCAGCGTAAGACTTGAAATCCTTCAGGATGAAGTAAGTATCTGCCTTTGCTGTACACTGTGTATTCAGCAGTGAATTGTAAAGATCTCTGAACAGCTCAGGATCCTGTGGCGAATAAGTACCGTTGATCAGCTGCATCAGCACCTTACGGATATCTGCATCATTATTGAAGATCTCCATCGGATCGTATCCGCCGCAGTTCTCATAATGGATCACTTCATCAGAAGAAAGACCGAAGATAAATGCATTTTCTGCTCCGACTTCTTCTACGATCTCCACGTTGGCACCATCCATTGTTCCGATCGTCAGCGCACCGTTTAACATAAACTTCATGTTACCTGTACCGGATGCTTCCTTGGAAGCTGTAGAGATCTGCTCGGAAACATCTGCTGCCGCAAAGATCAGCTCTGCATTGGATACGCGATAATTCTCAATAAATACAACCTTGATCTTACCATTGATAGATGCATCGTTATTGATCACATCAGCTACGGAGTTGATCAGCTTGATCGTCAGCTTGGCATTCTTATAACCGGCTGCTGCCTTTGCACCGAAGATGAATGTTCTAGGGAAAAATTCCATATCCGGATGCTCTTTGATCTCATTGTATAAGTACATAACGTGCAGGATATTCAGAAGCTGACGTTTGTACTCGTGCAGACGTTTTACCTGTACATCGAAGATAGAACGTGGATCTACTTCAACACCATTGTGCTCTAAAATGTATTTTGCAAGTCTTACTTTATTCTGGTACTTGATGTTCATGAATTCCTGCTGTGCTTTTTCATCATCCGCATAAACAGCAAGCTTCTTGATCTTTGGCAGATCCGTGATCCAGTCTGCACCAACATGGGCTGTTACCCACTCTGCAAGAAGTGGATTTGCGTGAAGCAGGAAACGACGCTGTGTGATACCGTTTGTCTTGTTGTTGAACTTCTCAGGCATCATTTCATAGAAGTCTTTCAGCTCCTGGTTCTTTAAGATCTCTGTATGCAGTCTTGCAACACCGTTTACGCTGTAGCCTGCTGCAATTGCCAGATGAGCCATCTTGACCTGACCGTCATAGATGATCGCCATCTTGCGGATCTTCTCCTGATTACCGGGATATTTTGCTTCGATCTCCATCACAAAACGACGGTTGATCTCTTCTACGATCTGATAAATACGCGGAAGCAGACGGCTGAACAGCTCGATCGGCCATTTCTCCAGTGCTTCTGCCATGATCGTATGGTTTGTATAAGCACATGTCTTTGTTGTGACATCCCATGCTTCATCCCATGTTAAATAATATTCATCCATCAGAATACGCATCAGTTCTGCAACTGCAACGGTTGGATGGGTATCATTCAGCTGGAAGGTAACCTTCTCATGGAATTTACGGATATCATCATGGGAACGCATATACTTCTCAACTGCTTCCTGTACGGATGCGGAAATAAAGAAGTACTGCTGTTTCAGACGAAGCTCTTTACCTGCATAATGATTGTCATTCGGATACAGGACTTCTACGATATTTCTTGCAAGGTTTTCCTGTTCTACAGCCTTGCGGTAATCACCTTTATCAAAAGAATCGAGCTGGAAGCACTCTACAGGCTGTGCATCCCAGATACGAAGTGTATTTACAATACCATTGCCATAACCTACAACCGGCAGATCATACGGTACAGCAGTTACTGACTGATAACCTTCCTGCTTGAAGTTGTTGCGACCGTTTTTATCCTGATATACGGATACATAACCACCGAATTTAACTTCTTTGGAGTATTCGGGACGACGGAGCTCAAACGGATTGCCATCTGCTAACCAGTTATCCGGTACTTCCACCTGATAGCCGTCGCGGATCTCCTGCTTGAACATACCGTAGCGGTAACGGATACCACAGCCGTAAGCAGAATAACCAAGAGTTGCAAGAGAATCCAGGAAACATGCTGCAAGTCTTCCCAGACCACCATTACCGAGTGCTGCATCCGGCTCCTGATCTTCGATCACGTTGATATCAACACCAAGCTCTTCCAGTGCTTCCTTTGCCTGATCATAAGCCTGCAGGTTGATCATGTTATTACCAAGTGCACGGCCCATTAAGAATTCCATGGACAGATAGTAAACTGTCTTCGGATCTTTTTTTTCGTATTCTTTCTGTGTTTCCATCCAGTTTTCCACGATCTGATCCTTGACTGCATAAGATACTGCCTGAAAAATCTGCTGGTCAGTTGCTTCCTCCATCGTCTTACGATAAAGAGTTCTTACATTGTAGAGCACGCTGCGCTTGAAGAGTTCCTTATCAAACGTAGATGAAACAGGTACTGTTGTCTTCTTAGCCATTTCTGCCTCCTAGAAATATAATATTCGATTGCGAACTTTACTTAATCGTTTTCGTACTTATTTATTATACAATAAAATGTAAGAAAAAGGAAGAAAAAACAACAAAATCATCAATTTCCCACAATATTTCCCAAATTACCTGATAGCGATCCACCTTGTTTTCCAGATCAATCCCATCCGTCGTATGTCTGTAAATCATTTTGTCGAAACACGGACATTTTGACAGAAACTGCAGGCGGTAAAACACAAAAGCATGTCCATATATTTCCTTTGCCAGTTGTTTATGGCTGACATTGTTCCACTTCTTTTTCCAAATAATTTGACCGGCTTTTTTATCGCAGTACGCTTTATCCAGATATTTTTCATCCATTCTCAGTTTCATATTTGTGATCTTCTCCTTCGCAGGGTTCCTCTTCCGTAATGTGAATCTATAAACATTACTTTATCGCTTTACGGTTTGCTTTACAAGTGCACATCGAAAGAGGACCGCTAAATACTTAGCGGTCCCCTTGGATTCAAAAATCATTTCGTCCTTACAAACTCTATTTGACGGTTATTTGAACCTTTGCAGTTTTCTTTCCTGATTTTACAATAATTGTTGCTTTCCCTTTCTTCTTAGCTTTGATAACACCCTTGTTAGTAACGGTAGCAACGCTCTTCTTGCTTGACTTGAATGTTACCTTATCAGGTGTTGTGATCGGATTCGTCACAACCTTGAGTGTGAGCTTTTTGCCCTTCTTCAGGGTAGCCTTCTTAACTACACGATCTGTCTTGGCATTCTTCACTGTTACCTTTTTGGTCGCAACCTTCTTTGCTTTAACGTATACTGTGATAGAAGCCTTTGCGCCCTTGTCTGTCGTGACAGTGATCGTCGCCTTACCGACCTTCTTACCTGTGATCTTGCCCTTATTTGTTACAGTAACGACCTTCTTGTTTGATGTTTTCCACTTCACAATCTTGTCGCCTGCAGTAATCGCAATATCCTTAGCTAAGTTAGTAGATGATTTGCGTTTCTGGATGGAAGTAGACTTCGCAGAGAATTTGGCAACATACTTCGTTGCATCTTCCGGCTTTGTCTCTTCGGTTGTCTTCTTGCTCTCTTCGACAGCCTGCTGATATGCAGCTTCTGCCTCTGTAAGCAGCTTTAACTGACTAGCCTCAACCAGCTTCTTCTGATCCTCTGTCAGTGCAGCATATGCTTTTCTTGCAGCCTCAACCTTAGCCTTGCTGTCCTCTGATGCATCTACCTTACCGATGGCTGCAATTGCTTTCTTAACGGCATCAGCCTTCGCTGCATCCTCCTTCGCTTTCTTTTCTGCCTCAGCCTTAGCTGCAGCATCAAGTGCATCGTAAGCTTCCTCTGCATCTGTCAGAACCTTCAGCTCCTCTGCCAAGATCAGCTTCTTCTGATCTTCTGTAAGTGCATCATATGCCTTTCTTGCTGCATCGATCAGTGCCTTGCTGTTTTCTGCGAGTTCAACCTTACCGATCGCATTAATCAGCTCCTTTACATCGGAAGCAGCCTTATTATTGGCTCCTGCCTCTGCTGCTGCAAATGCCTTCTTTGCTGCCAGATAGCCTGAAACGCCTGCTCTGTCTACAAAGGAAAGTGCGGCATATTTTTGGTCAATCTCTTTTAATAATTCCTTGTTTTTTGCTGTATAATCAGCACCCAAAGCCTTGATAAGCTCATTTACTGCATTGACAGCATCCTGATTTTTGATATCACCGTCTGCCAATACTGCAGTGCCGTATACACTTGGATTCTGATATCCGTTTCCGCTGGCATCATACCAGTTCAGTGTACCACGACGGCTGCCATCCTTAGCATCATTAATCTGTACATCCAGACCAATCAGTTTTCCTGCCTCCGGTGAAAGCGCAGTCCATTTGATTGCAGTCTCAATGTAGTAGCCCTTTCCATCTTCCTTCTCTTTTGTAGCAGATACGATATTTTCTGCCTTACAAGAGGTTCCATTGAATGTCTGAAGATTCTTGTAGCTTACGCGATACTGCTTATCATTGTCATCAAAGCTACCGGATTTCTCATTCAGCTCATCAATAAAGATTTCCGTTGAATCCTGCTGATAAGCATCACTTGCTGTGTCATCCAGTGCATCATCCGTTACATCTACCATAACATAGAGATTATCCGCATCCCAGGAAACCTTTGTTTCAGCTGTTGTTGTCAATGCGCTGCCGGATTTTACCTCTAACTTGGATGCAGGGATATCTTTCCACTCTGCAATGTCACCATCAATGATTGCAGAACCCTTTGTGATTGCCATAAACGGCTTCATAGACAATACGGCATAATATTTGCTGCTGTTCTCCTGATTGTTTGTCGTATCATTGTAAGAATAGGTGTTTCCATCCTTTTTCACTACAACGTCAAATGATACTTTATCAAGCGGGTTCATGGTCATCGGAACCTCAAATTCAGCCTTATATCCACCGTCAACATCCTTCAGTTCCTCGCCTGTTGCATTTTTCCTGACAAAATCACCTGTCTTATCTCCTTTTGAATTTGCAGGATCAACATACAGGATAATTTCGCTGTCTGCTGGCTTCTTATTAGACTTTACGACAACCTGAACCTTCAATTCATTTGCGTTCCAGATTGGTCTTATGATGACATCATCTGTTCCTGCAGCAAATCTGATCGCATTTGCATACTCAAACTTGTCAGTCTGCATTGCATTGACATCGCGCACAAGCGGCTCGAGCTGTGATGCATTTACAAATGCCCAATATGCCGGTTTTGCACCATAATAATCATCAAACAAGAGCGGATACTGCGGTGTCTTGCCGTCTGCAGAGCCACCGACACTGTTCGAGGTCTTTAACCAGGAAACTGGGTCATGCGTACCCCAGATTGTGATGTTCTGTACATATCCCTTCAGGGAACCTTTTTTATGCTCCTCATTGATCTTACGGACAATTTCGTAGATATCTTTGTATCTGTGACCTTCCTTGGTAAACTCTGTTTCCAAATCTTTTCCGTCAAATCCGACACTGGATTTGATATCAAGCTCTGTGATATGAACCACATCTGCAATCTCTGCATACTTACGTGTCGCTGTCTCAATCGTCTCGTAGGTCGGTGTGAGCATGTCGTGATGCCCCTGCATACCGGCACCGAGCTTTCGTCCCTCCGTGAGGACTTCACGGATTTCTTTCAGGAAGCGGCAAATTGTCGCAGCCTTTACAGGATCACAGTCGTTGTAATCATTATAGAAAAGAATGGTGTCTTTTGCCAGATACTGATCTGCAGACTTGAATGCCTGCAGGATATACTCTGTAGAACCGCCGTAAATAGCTGCCCAGTCAGTTCCCATTCTGATTCCGCCCGCATCACTTGCCTGTTCATTTACAACATCCCACGCATAGATAAGTCCCGGGAATTCTGTATCAAAATGTTTGCCAACCTTTTCGATATACCAGTCAATACGCTTATTCATTTCTTCTTTGGAAACATACGCGCCGTCTGACTTAAAATCTTCTCTGAACCACCATGTCGGTGTCTGGCTGTGCCATACAAACACATGACCTCTCATCTTGATAGGTTCAGAAGGATTGTTTTTATTGTACTCCGCAAAATGCCGTGCAACCTTATCTGCACTCTCAAAATCCAGCTTGCTTTCCAGCTCCTCCAGTGTGCTGACACCCGGTTCGCCGGAACCGAGAATAGATTCCGGTTTCATCTCATTCTCGCATGTAACACTATTGAAGTGCTTCTCAACTAACTTCATGGTGTTCTCATTGTCAAGACTGCTCACCGGAAGGGCTACACCCATATACTCCACACCATTTCCGGTTTTCTGCACTTCTTCATGCAAATCCGGTATTGTCATATCCACCTTTGGAATTCTCATTTCGGCAATCTGGAGATTGTCGATGTCAAATGTAATTCCGGCGCTTCCCTCAAAACGAATCTGGGATTCCGGCAGTTCATTTGCATTTTCCGCAATCACCATGGTTCCGGATACCTTTTGCCATGCATCAGTGAGCTCATAGCTCTCGTCATATGTAATCTGTGCGGACTCCTGGTTTTTATAGCCGCTGTCATGTACCAGAACTGACATGCTGACCTTCGGCGTACTTACCTTGGCCGCATCTGCTATTCTGGCATAATATGTGAATTCATATGCCTTATCTGCTGTAATTCCGGTCTCATAGTTCATCTGAACTGTCGGCACGACAGCTTCGTCTTCCAGCTCGTTGGGGCTGACTGTATTGGCACTGACGGAAGAGGCACGCATGTATTTACTGCCCAGCGTCTTTTTCGGTGCCGGATCTTTCTCTGAATAAGAACAGTACGCGATCAGAGAATCCTCTTTTGTCTCATCTCTCCACTCTACGTCATTCCAGTATCCTGTATTTTCGAAGTTTCCGTTAAAGCCTGCCATGATATCCTTTTTGGGATCGATCACACGCTCTGCACTCTTTGCATTGATCGTAATGCTGTCAAACGTCATGGTGATAGGCGTTGCTTCCGAGGTCGTCATAATGCCGACATACCGAGCGGTTTTGCCGAGATCATCACTGGTTGCATTTAATGTATTGCTGCCATATGCCACTCCGACATCTCCGTTTCTTTGATCGGTATTAAAGTCTGCCTCGGAAAGAAGCTTCGGAGAAAGCCCTGCTTGAGAAGAACCCTCCGCTACATTTAACCTGATTCCCGTAATGATCATTCCGGCAAGTTCTTCCGGCAGGCGGAAAAATACTTGCCCATACTGCCTTGTCATAGTCACTGATAATTTTCCGTCTTCTCCTATTGCAGCTGTTGCACCCGTTTCTTCATCATCCGCAGCTGCCAGCGTTAGCTTATCAAAGGTGTAATCCTTTGAGACAGCACCCTCCGATGATTCTGCTTCTACGATTTCAATATTAACATCGTCGATCAGATAGTCCGCAGTTCCGCTGCCTGTTGAAAAATAAAGCTCCTTTGCTCCTTCCGGAATCGTTACGGTACCGGAAAGCGCAGTCCACTCTCCTGGCGTTACATTCGTGTTGAGCAGCCAATTGTAGTAGTCCTTGCTATCAGATCCTGTTCCTGTCACTTCGCATACAATCTGCGTATCTTCCGTCTTCATAAAAACACTGATATTTGCGGTTGCACCGGCATAGGCAGATACATCATAAGCATATGTATGCCAGTTCTGCGTACGTCCGGAAAGCTGAAGTGCCTTTCCAGCATGCCCCTCTTCCACGACTGTCAAACTACCTGAGCCTCTGACATATCCCTTCGGTTCACCGCTTTCAAAGTCTTCTGCAATGTCAATCGTAGCTGCAAGCGCTTCAATCGCACCGGAATATTCTGCCGGTACAAATGCTGTTCCGGGAACTACCATTGCCACACTCAGCATCATCGCAAGAAACCTACTTCCTGCTTTTTGAACAATTTTCTTGTTCTTCATAATAACCCTCCATTTTCTTAGATTTGCCGATCCGGACATGCCCCATTCGCTTGTGCCCTTTCGGCATTTTTTGTGTAACAGGCATATTTATGTGCTTTTTGCATATCAGACATTACGTTTTACAGCACAAACTATCCCTGTACAAGTATTTTAAATGTAGCTTTTTTAAGGAGGGTTCGCTTTGCAAATCTTGCTTTTTCCATCAACAGATTTTGCTATGCGTCCAATTTTGTGTAAGATTGCTATTTTTCAGATTTTGCTTCGTTCATTTTGTATATGAACTCCTGCTCGTGAACATTTTTCCAATATTTTTCATGATGCCTACATTCAATATCATTTCAGTGACAAAAATCACAAACAGATCTCCAAGGATCATCCCCACATAATAAAATAAATCCTGCTTGAGATGATGCATTTTGCGCATCGCAAGATCCAGTTGGCGCTGTACTTTTTTTATTTCAAACTCAACTATCTCCACCTGCTGATGAAAAAGATAGTCGCGGTTATCCTTGTAGAAATATTCCCGATGCATAGATCCCCCTGCTATATGCGCGGATAGGCGGGAATCTCTTCCCGCCTATCCTGCTGTCAAATTACGATTTTATTCTTTCTTTTGTTACCCATTGCTTACTGTTTTTCAACGGAAATCGTTACCTTCTCTCCGTTGACATTCCACTCTTTGCTGTTTGCATAAACCGCATCTTTATCGATGGAATCCGCAAGAACCTTATCTGCGATTGCTTTTTCATTCTTAGCTGCGATCGCCGCAAGCTTGTCGTTACCTGCAATACCTACTTTGATGTGATCCATCACTTCAAAGCCGGAATCCTTACGCATTGTCTGGATCTTGGAAATGATCTCGGCCGCAAAGCCTTCTTCGACCAGTTCTTCTGATAAGTTGCAGTCAAGTACAACTGTCACGGTATTGTCAGCCTCTGACATATAGCCTTCCTTCTGGCTCATTTCCACAAGCACATCATCAAGAGACAGGGAAACTTCTGTACCGTTTACATCAAATACAAGATTTTCGCCTGCATTTAATTTATCCATGGCTTCATTGCCGTCTACATTTGCAAGGTATTCTTTGATACCACCAAGCTGTTTTCCGTATTTCGGGCCTACCGTCTTCAGCTGTGGCTTGAAGGTGTAGGTTGTGAATTCTCTGACATCGTCTGTGAATTTTACTTCTTTGACATTCAGCTCTTCTTCAATGATCTCCTGATAGAAGTCGGAAAGTGCTTTCTCAGCCTTTACAAACATCGTACCGATCGGCTGTCTGTTCTTGATGTTAGCTGTATTTCTGGCTGCACGTCCCATAACAACGATCTTCAGTACTTCTTCCATGTCTTCTTCCAGCTGCTTATCCACATAGGCAGGATTTGCAACCGGGAAGTCACACAGATGAACGGATTCCGGTGCTGACGGATCATTTACACATACCAGATTTCTGTAAATGTCCTCTGTCATAAATGGGATCATCGGTGCTGCAAGTTTCGCTACGGTAACAAGTGCTGTATATAATGTCATGTAAGCATTGATCTTATCCTGCTCCATGCCCTTTGCCCAGAAACGCTCACGGCTTCTGCGGACATACCAGTTACTCATCTGGTCTACAAAATCATCGAGTGCTCTTGCAGTCTCAGGGATTTTGTAATTTTCAAGGTCTGTATCCACCTCTGTGATCAGAGAGTTTAATTTGGATAAGAGCCACTTATCCATAACTGGGAGCTTGTCATATTCCAGTGTATATTTAGACGCATCAAAGCCGTCAATATTGGCATATAAAACAAAGAATGCATAGGTGTTCCAGAGTGTTCCGAGGAACTTACGCTGTCCTTCCTGCACTGCCTTGCCATGAAAACGGTTAGGCAGCCATGGTGCGGAGTTGATGTAGAAATACCAGCGGATCGCATCTGCGCCGTAAGTAGCAAGTGCATCAAACGGATCAACCGCATTGCCCTTTGACTTACTCATCTTCTGTCCGTTTTCATCCTGTACATGTCCGAGCACGATAACGTTTTCATACGGTGCTTTGTTGAACAGAAGTGTGGACTCTGCCATCAGGGAATGGAACCAGCCACGTGTCTGGTCAACAGCCTCTGAAATGAACTGCGCCGGGAACTGCTGCTTGAACAGCTCCTGATTTTCAAACGGATAATGATGCTGTGCAAATGGCATGGCACCTGAATCGAACCAGCAGTCGATTACTTCAGGAACACGCTTCATTGTCTTGCCACAGTCCGGGCAGGTAAATGTAACAGCATCGATATATGGACGGTGCAGCTCTACCTTGGCATCATCAGGATTTCCGCTTCTCTCAGCGAGCTCAGCGCGGCTTCCGATCGATTCCAGATGTCCGCAGCCTTCGCATTCCCAGATGTTCAGAGGAGTACCCCAATAACGGTTACGGGAAATTGCCCAGTCCTGGATATTTTCAAGCCAGTTACCGAAACGGCCTTTTCCGATAGATTCCGGAATCCAGTTTACCGTATTGTTGTTACGGATCAGGTCATCTCTGACTGCTGTTTCTTTGATGTACCAGGATTCTCTTGCATAATAGATCAGTGGTGTATCACATCTCCAGCAGTGTGGATATTCATGCTCGAATTTCGGTGCGTCAAACAGTTTTCCTTCTTTGTCAAGATCGATCAGAACGTCTTTATCCGCATCCTTTACAAATTTGCCGGCGTAAGGTGTTTCTTCTGTCAGCTGGCCTTTGCCGTCTACAAACTGTACAAACGGAAGATCATAGTTACGTCCGACATTCGCATCATCTTCACCGAATGCAGGTGCAATGTGTACGATACCTGTACCGTCTGACATGGTTACATAGCTGTCACATGTCACAAAGAAGCCCTTCTTGTTCTGTTTATCTGCCGTTTCCTTTGCGCAGGCATATAACGGTTCATATTCTTTGTATTCCAGATCTTTTCCTTTGTAGGTTTCCAGAATTTCATATGCCTTGTTGCCATTTTCTTCGTTCGCCAGTCTGGAAGATAAAACAGTATCCAGAAGTGCTTTTGCCATGTAGTAAGTATAGCCGTCAGCAGCTTTTACTTTTACATATTCCTCATCCGGGTTTACGCAGAGAGCCACATTACTTGGCAATGTCCATGGTGTTGTTGTCCATGCCAGGAAATACGCATCTTCTCCCGTCACCTTGAAACGAACGATGGCAGAACGCTCTTTGACTGTTTTATAGCCCTGTGAAACCTCTGCTGTCGATAAAGGGGTACCACAGCGTGGGCAGTACGGAACGATCTTGAAGCCTTTGTAAAGCAGGCCTTTGTTCCAGATCTGGTTCAGTGCCCACCACTCAGACTCGATAAAGTTGTCATCATACGTTACGTATGGGTTATCCATATCAGCCCAGAAACCGACAGTTCCTGAGAAATCTTCCCACATTCCTTTGTATTTCCATACGGATTCTTTACATTTTTCGATGAATGGCTCAATACCGTACTCCTCGATCTGCTCTTTTCCGTTCAGACCAAGCATCTTTTCAACTTCCAGTTCAACCGGTAAGCCGTGGGTATCCCAGCCCGCCTTACGAGGTACCATGTATCCCTTCATGGTACGGTATCTCGGGATCATATCTTTAATAACACGAGTCAGGACATGTCCGATATGCGGCTTGCCGTTTGCGGTTGGCGGGCCATCATAAAAGGTATAAGTCGGGCAGCCTTCTCTTGCTTTCATGCTTTTCTGGAAAATATCGTTTTCGCGCCAGAATTTTTCTGTTTCTTTTTCGCGGTCTACGAAATTCAGATTCGTGGATACTTTTTGATACATCTTCGTTTTCCTCCTGTTTACTGTTTCTTCACTTCGTATGCATGTGCGGTATCGGGGATTTTGTTCCTCTTCCCCACTCGAAATCCCTGCTGCTTCGCATCAGTCGCACTAACGTGCTTCTGGATTTCTCGCGCCTGCGGCGGTCGCTTGCGACGCCTACATTGCACGCCGCAGTGCGCATCCCAGCGGAGCGTTTTTTGTGTAATGGGAATGAAATTTCCCATTACACTCAAAAATCCTGCCGGCCTCGCCGGCAGCC
>ERZ779957.417-NODE-417-length-14949-cov-2.19974_pt1 | contig 14949 bp, 11 predicted proteins | sample MGYA00511583_ERZ779957 | MGnify/ENA primary metagenome ERZ779957 (study PRJEB29588, sample SAMEA2146320) | human gut metagenome | biome: human gut; feature: human-associated habitat; material: faeces | place: Denmark | collected 2008/2010 ... | reverse complement strand
AAAAGAATTTTCAAGGTTGTCTTTCTGTTCAGTTATCAAAGTTCATCGCTCTCAAGTTCAGTATTTATCTGTGTTTGAGAAGCTTTTCGTGTCGCTCATCTCTCGTGGCGACTTGATTATAATAGCACCTACCAGGTATTATGTCAACAACTTTTTTCAATTTTTTTGAATTTTTTCCATTTTTTTTAAAAACCCCCTAAAATACGGCATTTCCAAGCATTTTAAATACTGATTTTGACAGCTATTGGACGATATTTGTTTATAAAATGCTTTTAATTAAGTCATTTTTTTCTTAATATTCCTTGCCACAATACCAACCATAGTACAAAATCCATTTAGTTATAGGTATAAAAATACCGGTTTCCAGTTGTTAGTTTTAACCTCTAACTCCGAAAACCAGTATATCAATAATATCTGTTAATAAAACAACACCAATGTGATATTAGAAGCTGTGGCCTCCGCCACCTCCGCCTCCACCACCTGACGAACCACCGGAAGACGAGCCCCCTGATGAGCCTCCAGAAGAGCTGCTGCCTGAGTCTGTCTGTACTGGTGAATATGTCCTGGTCTGATAACGGTATGTAACCTGACAATTATTAATAGCCTTTCCAGCAAATATACCTTTCATTATATCTTTTCTTGATGGTGCCTTCTTCCTTAAATATAGTCTTACAATTCCATAATTAATAATTAATGCCGCTACAACAGCAAGAAGTACATTGCTTATATACTTCATTGGTTGTGATATTCTTCTGCCTTTAAGAAGTGCAAGTTCCTGCTCATACACCTTATATGCACACATATAATAGTCTTTTGATGAAGCATATCTGTATACATTATCAGTTATTGTATCTGCGTATGAGCTTGTAACTGTACTGTATATCTTACCATTGCTATGTATCCAGATATTACGGTTATACATATCAATTATAAATATCGTCCCACTATCAGTGCCATATTTTTCCCTGTACAGGCTTCTTACATAACTTTCAGTAGTGGTGCTGTTGGTATCTATAGTCTTTAGCATTACATTACCATACACTGTTATCTGTTTCATAATGTCTAACAATGAAGAATAATTACTCTCATCTATAATGTCTGCGTCATCTTCTATAACAGCCTCATATCCTGTATCAACATTATTATATTGATACTTCTCTTCATCAGCTTTTACCTGTAGTAAAGAAGAAGCCGCAAATACTAATAGCAATAGAACAACTGCTGTTAACGCCATAACTGCGTGAATACATCTATGTATGTCTTTAACAGTATATTTTCTATCTACAGCACATATAATACTTCTATTATGCATTATCATCACCTCCACTATAATTATCAAACTGTGGAAGCTTTCTAGTTGCAAGAACATTGTAATATCTGATTAAATCCATAATAGTATACATTATTGCAATTAATTCAGCTATAACAGCACCATAGTAATATAGATCCGATACAGGATTAATCCACAGCACTACCGAGGCTATTGCCATCGCTGCAAGTGAACCTATATTACCTGATATCTTCTTATTAGTTATCATTTTAAACGTCTTATGATTAACAAGAGTAAGCACTATACCTGTTATAAGACATATAACACTTATAGAAAATCCCGCCCCAATATCTCCAGAGCCATAGAATATAGACATCATCTGAAGATAGACATACAACATAGGAAATACACAACACACCAATGAAATTATCATAGTTACCACTGCCATATTAGTTCTTGTTGTTCTTCTTTTATTCTTACGTCCATATTTCCTTGCTTCACGCCTGCCTTTGTCTATAACATCAGCTATATCACCTGCAAGCTGGTCTTCACGCTTACGCCTTGCCCCTGGTGATTCATTGGCATTAATAGCTGAACCTGCATACATTCTGCCCTTGTCATCTAACTGCTGGTCTTTCTTGTATATTTTCTTTAATTCTAATACATAAAGAATTATTGTAAATAATGCTATAATCGATGCAATCCCCAATGTAGTCTTAGGTCTTAATGTAAATGAACTGTTAAGCATTAAAAATATAGGTATTGCAAGAATAACCGAACCTATAAAATACCTCATAAGTGATACTGGCAGATCTGCTGCCACCTTCCCTGTCTGTCCATTAACTGTCGCATATGCAACTCTGTCTTTATTACGGTATGATAAGAACCACACCGGAAACATTGTTCTATCCTGTGCTACTACCTTTGTCGAAAGTCTTCCCTCAATATCCCCCTGATAATTATCAAGTTGTACTGACCCAAGATGTGCTGACCTTTTGACATAGGAATATGTCTCGTCAACAGCTACATTTTTCGCATCAGCCCTGTATACATCCGGTGCAACATCTGCTGTATCTGCATAGAATCCACTAAGCATTGATGGAGTAAATGGATTCATATTCTTAACGTCATATGGTGCTATCGCCTCACTTATACTGTCATCAAATGACGATGAAGCATCATATGACAGACCCTTATACTGGCAATCCAAATCGCCAGTTATATCATAATAGTCTGTATAAATGTAATCTCCCCGTCTATGGCTTTTAGAACCGCTTAGGCACATTGGTCCTTTCTGGGTTATATAATACGTCCAATAAGGCATATATATACCTCTGAAACCATCTATAAACTTCTCATCTTTTAATTCCTTAGGGGCAAACCACGCGTGACGTACCATTTTCTTATAAGCCTGCTTACAGTCTTCCTTAGTCTTGGAAAATGGTATTATATATCCTGGTCTTTGCTGTTTTGATACTCTGCTTGTCAGAATTGTTGATGCTCCACAAAAGCTGCAAAAATTAGCTGCAGTATTATCAGTACTTAATATCTCTCCACCACAGTTAGGACATTTGAATACAGTAACGTCATATTCCTGACTTTCCTCCGCATCCTGTTCCTTACTGATTGCATATGGGTCATACTTCGTACTGCAATGGTCGCACATCAACTGCTGTGATGGTATGTCAAAGACTAATCTTCCACCACAGCCCGGACACTGATACATATATTAATCCTCCCTCATATAATAATATGTAATTAAAAATCCGATTACCTGAATACAGCTACATCAAGGCATTCTTAGCCTTATCTGTAATCTCTCTCTGATATGCAATTTCGTTCTCGATATTTCTTGCAACCTCATTAGCAGTGTATGCCGCATCTACAACTTTATTAAGCACATTACCAATCTCATCTGCCTTTTCTTTCTGCTGGTTAGAATTCTCATATATGTTCTTCATAGAGCCAACTGTCTTATCAACTGACTGCTGTACCATATTGATTGTATCTGTAATCTCCTTTGATGACTTGGCCGACTGTGCAGCAAGATTCCTTACCTCACTTGCAACAACAGCAAAGCCTCTTCCGTGCTCACCTGCTCTTGCAGCCTCAATAGAAGCATTAAGCGAAAGTATATTGGTTCTGCTTGATATTGATGCTATAACGCCTGCAAACTGTTCAATGTCTTTAGAAAGCTTTTCAAGTTCTTTAATTCTTGCCGATGATTCTTCTGCTATCTCATTAAGTTCAGTTATCATCTTAAGAATTTCCTCAACACTTGAAATACTCTCTTTCACGAGATTAAGTGATGTATCTGATGAATTAATTACATCAAAAGCATCTTTTTCTAACTGCTCCTGTGATGAATCCAATCCTTCAAGAATTCCTGACAGGTCGCTTACTAATTTACTGTTATCCATATTCTTCCTCCAAATATGTATATTATTCTTGTATATTTATATTAAGTCAATTGCTTCGTTAACATTATGTATACCAATAAGATTAATTTTATCATTATTTTTAATATTTTTCAAGCATACATATGGTAATATGCAGGTTGTGAACCCTAGCTTAACAGCTTCATTCACCCTCTGCTGTGCCTGTGTTACGGCTCTTACCTCGCCTGACAATCCGACTTCACCAAATATAACTGTTCTGCTGTCAACTTCTTTATTCTTAAAACTACTGACAAGTGCTATAACTATCCCTAAATCAAGTGCTGGTTCAGATACCTTTATTCCACCTGCCACATTAAGATAGGCATCGCTTGAGGACATTCTCATTCCCGCCCTTTTTTCAAGGACTGCCATCAACAGATTAACCCTGTTATAATCCGTTCCCGCAGCAGTACGCCTTGGCATACCAAAGTTAGAGTCACACACAAGTGCCTGAACCTCAACCATAAGAGGTCGCGTGCCTTCAATAAGACATACTACAACTGAGCCTGACGCCCCTTCTGGTCTTCCAGACAACATATACTCCGATGGATTGGCAACCTCACTTAAACCGTCCTGCCTCATCTCGAACACCCCAATTTCATTGGTAGACCCAAATCTGTTCTTTACACTTCTTAATATTCTGTATGAAGCATATCTGTCCCCTTCAAAATAAAGCACTGTATCAACCATATGCTCAAGCACTCTTGGCCCTGCAACAACACCTTCCTTGGTAACGTGTCCTACAATAAATATCGTTATATTAAGTCCCTTGGCTAACTGCATAAGAATAGATGTACTTTCCCTTACCTGTGACACACTTCCAGGTGCCGCAGATATTTCTTCCCTGTACATAGTCTGTATAGAGTCAATTATAACCACCTGTGGCATTTCTTTTTTTAGAACCTCTTCTATAATATCAAGATTAGTCTCGCAGAACGTCTTAAGGTTATCGTTACATCCACCTATCCTTTCAGCTCTTAGCTTAATCTGTCTTAACGACTCCTCTCCGGATATATACAGCACCTTATTGCCTGCATCTGATAGGTAATAGCACATCTGTAACAAAAGTGTTGACTTTCCAATACCGGGATCTCCACCTACAAGCACCAGTGAACCCTGCACAATTCCACCACCAAGAACTCTGTCAAGTTCGCCTATTCCTGTTGATGTTCTCTCCTTCTCTTCAGAATTAATCTCTTTTAAGCTCACCGGATGGTTATCCTTATAGGTGCTTTCTTTCCTGACTGCTGATATACCCTTAACCGATGACTTAGATGCTATTGGTTCTTCAACAAATGTATTCCACGCCTTGCACGCCGGACACTGCCCGAACCATTTTGCTGACTCATATCCACACTCACTGCAAAAAAATGCCGTATTTTTTGCTTTTGCCACTTCTCTTCTCCTCTCTTTCTGATACCAAATATAAAAAAGCTGCACCCCGCATTGGTCTATATATGACTTTATGCCAGGCACAGCATTTATTAAAATTTACAATTATGACACCTGTTAATGTTAAAGATTGTAGTATTATTATGCTTTAACAACTTCTACACTAACACTCTTACCTTCTTCAAGGCTTACTGAAAGTACAATCTTGCCACCCATATTAGTAGCCATAGTTCCCTCAGATACTCCATTGATTGTTACATTATAAGAAGCGCCTTCTTCAAGCTCAACTGTTATCTGTGCATCATCGCTTCCTTCCACCGTAAATGATAAGCCTGTATCTGCAGCCTTAAAATTCATAACAGCTGTTCCAGGAACAGATTCATATACAAATGAACCATTGCGTTCAAGCTTCGTAATCTCCTTAAATGTCTTTACCTTGTAAGAATCTCCACAATGTTCAAAATCTGATAACTTTGACTTAGTATCCAGCTTATAATTACCAAAGCTAAGAGTTCCATTCTTCTCTGAACGAATTAACTCATTAATTACTGGCATATTATTGTCCTCCTATGTTTTATTACGAATATCTATACACACATTATACAACATAATGTACAATGACGCTAGTATTTTAGTAGTATTATTTGTGAATATTTCTATTATGACCTCGTTTGCAGCTAAAGTTCAGTTTACCATCCTTAACTGTTACCAATACTTTGTTGCCAGCCTTTATACTGCCTTCAAGTATCTTCTCTGCCATAACATCTTCTATTTCATTCTGTATTGTTCTTCTTAATGGACGTGCTCCATATTTAGAATCGTAGCCCTTATCAACAATATAAGCCTTAGCCTCATCATCAAGTTCAACCGAAAGACTCATCTGCTCCATAATTCTGTTATTAACGGTTCTCATCATAATATCAACAATCTGTCCAATCTGTTCTTTCTTAAGCATATGGAATACAATTATGTCATCAATTCTGTTAATGAATTCCGGACGGAATATTCTCTTAACTTCTTCCATTACTTTGCTCTTCATATCTTCGTGCTCTTTTTCCTCTGATGTTTCCGAAGTAAATCCTAAAGATTTAGGTGCTACAATATTCTCTGCACCTGCATTGGAAGTCATAATAATAACTGTATTCTTAAAGTCTACAACCCTGCCTGTTGAGTCTGTTATATGCCCATCATCAAGCACCTGTAAAAGTACATTGAATACATCAGGATGGGCTTTTTCAACCTCATCAAAAAGTACAACCGAATAAGGATTCCTTCTTACTTTCTCACTTAACTGTCCACCCTCTTCATATCCTACATATCCCGGAGGTGAGCCGATAAGCTTAGACACCATATGCTTTTCCATATACTCAGACATATCAACTCTTATAAGAGAATTATCTGTTCCAAACATACAGTCAGCAAGTGCCTTTGAAAGTTCTGTCTTACCTACACCTGTAGGCCCTAAGAATAAGAATGAGCCTATTGGTCTGTTAGGATCTTTTAAACCTACCCTGCCTCGTCTTATAGCCTTGGCAACTGCTGTAACCGCCTCATCCTGTCCTATAACCCTGTTATGAAGCATTTTTTCCAAATTCATAAGCTTCTCTGACTCAGCCTCTGCTATCTTGGCAACTGGAATCTTAGTCCACATTGACACAGTCCTAGCTATCTGTTCTTCATCAACAGTAAGGTCACTGCCGTCTATGCTCTCCTGCCAGCTTGTGCGAAGCTTTTCAAGCCTGTTCTTCTTTCTTGTCTGCTGTTTCTTAAGCTCAGCCGCTTCATCATATTTCTCTGACTTAATAGCCTGCTCTTTCTTAACTGAAAGTTCATCTATCTGTGTTTCAAGCTTCTTAATATCCTTTGGTACAACAAATGCTTCAAGCCTTGTTCTTGAAGAAGCCTCATCTATAAGGTCAATTGCCTTATCTGGAAGAAATCTGTCATTGATATATCTCTTAGAAAGCTTAACTGCCGCTCTTACGGCATCATCTGTAATAACTACATTATGGTGTTCCTCATACTTAGGTCTAAGTCCCATAAGTATGTCAATCGCCTCATCTTCTGTTGGCTCTTCCACCTTAACCGGCTGAAATCTTCTTTCTAATGCAGCATCTTTTTCTATATGTTTTCTGTATTCTTCTAGAGTTGTAGCACCTATAAGCTGGATTTCTCCTCTTGCAAGTGATGGCTTAAGAATATTAGAAGCATCTATAGCTCCTTCTGCACCACCAGCACCAATAATTGTGTGAATTTCATCTAAGAATAATAAAATGTTGCCTGCATTTCTTACTTCTGCAATTACCCTTTTAATTCTTTCTTCAAATTCACCTCTGTATTTAGAACCAGCCACCATACCTGATAAATCAAGTGTTACTAATCTCTTATCCTTAATAGTTGATGGAACTTCGCCTTCAACTATTCTTAATGCAAGACCCTCAACAACTGCGGTCTTACCTACACCGGGCTCGCCGATAAGGCACGGATTATTCTTTGTTCTTCTTGATAATATCTGGATAACTCTCTGGATTTCCTCTTCCCTGCCTATAACAGGGTCAAGCTTTTTATTACGGGCAAGTTCTGTTAAATCCCTGCTGTACTGGTCTAACATAGTTGTTGCCTTTTTATCCTTAGCCTTAATTCTGCCATTCTGAAAATCTTCTTTAAGACGTGATACATCTTCGCCCATTCCCTCTAATAACTCTGTATATATCTTCTTAATTGATACACCCATTGTATTAAGAAGTCTTGAGGCAACACTTTCAGTTTCCTTCATAATGGCAATAAGAATATGTTCTGTACCTACTTTATCAGCTTTAAATCTTGCAGCTTCCTCTATTGAGTTAGTAAGAATCTTACGGACTCTTGGAGTATAGCCTGCCGGTTCTTTAACACTTACCGCATTATCCGGTGCAATAAGCTGATATATAAGATTAAGCACTTTAGTTTCTGTTACATCATTGTTCTGTAAAACCTTGTATGCAAGGCTGTCTTCAACCTGTATAAGTCCTAAAAGCAAATGTTCAGACCCAATATAGCTGTGTCCATTAACCGCAGCAGCAAATGCAGCCTGTTCCAATACTTTTTTGGCTTTATCTGTAAACTTATCCTGCACTTTATTTCCTCTCTTTCCTGATTATATTAATCTATAATGATGTGAGTATCAAAATTTTATTTTAACACTCTCTGATATATCCAGACTATTTTGTAATAATACCATTTATCAGAATACATCTTTAAACTTCTTCATAAGAAGAACATATGGTCCAAAATATGTGATTGCTGCAACACACAATGCCACAAGCACTGATATTGTATTAGACATTGTAATATTATTAATTATATTATATGTCAAAAGTGTACATATACCCATTAATGCTGAACATATAACCGGCTTTGCAAATATTGATATAACAGGAAGCCTGTATCCTTCATCTCTATACAATGCTATAAGATTAAGCACAAATATAATAACAGGGAATGAAGCATTACCTATTACAAGTGAGAATATGCCAAGATTAGTAAATTCCAGCAATACAAGCACAAGTATTATATGGACAACTAATGATATAAATGAATTAATCATAGGAGTCTTAACTCTGTCTACTGCCTGAAGTGCTGAGCTTGTAACTGTTGATAATGTATAAAACACAATGGCTATAGCACCTATTTTTAACATAAGCCCGCCCTGTACACTATCATATCTTGAAAATAGCAGTTTAATAATAGGCTCACCTATCACAAAAAATCCAACAAATGATGGTACCGCTATAAACATATTAGTCTTAAGAGTCTTTGTTATCTTTGAATATATACTGTCATAATCATCTTCTGTATAAGATGCTACAATACTTGGAAGCATTGAAGCTGATAACGCTGTCGCTATACCCTGCGGTATACTTATAAGCAGTGTATAACTTGAACCAAAGTTACCAAGATCCATTGATATATTTTTCGATATATTTCTTGTCATCATTATATTGCTAAACATTACATCATCTATTAAGGCACTAATCTGATAAAACGTCTGGCTTAATATAATAGGAACCATTGTAATTATAATTGTCTTATAAATGTACCTGTTAGTATCCTGCCTTGTAACACTCTTATCTTTAGCAACCATACGCATAAATGTAGGTCTGTATATAAGATATAGAAATATAAAGAATACAAGTGCAGTAAGAGCACCCATAGCTGTACCAAGTGTACTTCCTGCCGCTCCATAAGCAGAAGCATTAGAAGCACTACTGTATGCTTTCATAAGCATATAACCTGCAGCTATACTAACACCTGCATTGACAAGCTGTTCTATAATCTGTGAAACAGCCGTTGGAATCATAGTTCCCTGTCCCTGAAAGAAACCTCTTAATACACCTAATAATGCAACTATAAATATGGTTGGGGCTAATACTCTTAATGGTATTGCAAGACCAGGTACACCCCCGCCATATATAACATTTTCTATAAAATCAGCACCAAAGTATACAAGCAGTGCCGCAACACCACCAGTAAACGCACCGACTGTCAGCGAACATCTTAATACCTTCGCCGCATTCTTATATCTTCTTTTAGTAAACCTTGCAGAAATCAGCTTTGAAACAGCCATCGGAAGTCCATATGATGACAGCACAAGTATTATGTTATATACATTATATGCCGTTACATATATACCATTACCTTCACTTCCAATTATATTAAGCACCGGAATTCTATAAACCATTCCAATTATTCTTACAAAAATTCCAGCCATAGCAAGTATGGAACCATGTAATATAAAATTGCGCTTATTATCCTGTGACATAACTTTCTCCATTCCTGCGCTGACAGCGCATTGTTATTTCCTGCTATATATGTCTGTTGTTTATAATTATCTTATCTATAATTATCTTATAGAAAAATCAGCTAACATCCACTTGTCATTCTGCTTAACAAACACATATGTTAAAGAAATATTGTATGTTGTGCTTCCTGATGACCATTTTACATTAAGATTGTAATCTACATCACACGAATAACAGTCATCTGAATATTTTCTAAAGTTACTTACATTCTCGTCAGTAATATCATATGTAAAAGTTCTTCCTATCAGATATACATCGATAGCCGGAATATCACTCATATATTCCTTGGCATTACCAATCATATAGCTTGAAAGAGTACTTAAGCTTCCTCTGTTAATCATATATTTGCCGTAATTCTCAGCAACTGTTAATATATGGCTCTTCTCGCTTGAAAGAAGCTCATCATCTGATGGATAATATGCCTCATATCCATCTTTAACATATTCAGTATCAAGCTCTTTGCCATTATAGGTAACCTTAACCTCTGGCTTGGCAAACATTCCGTTAATATTGTATACATCATCAACTGGTGTAGTAACATAATCTCCAACATGCTTGCAAAGGCTTACATCTGCCTCACCTGTAATATAATCAGATGAAACCTTAACTCCGTTAACTGTCACTTCACTATTCTTAGGTGCTGTAATTTTAACTGAATGTTCTGTATTCTTAGTCTTAGAGTCTACATTAAAGTCTATAGAAGCTAACTTCCACTCTGTGAACTTATGAGCGTTCTTTTTCTTCTCTGTAAGAGTAACATTGGCTATCTTCTTATCATCAGCATAAAGAATATATACCGGATTGTTCTCTGTATATTCTCCTGCCTTCTTCTTATAGCTTACTTCCTTATCAGCAAATGTATCCTTAAAATAATCTGATACAATATCTTCTGTCTCGAACTCTCCAAGTATACCTGCATCCTTAATCCATTTGCCTACATTCCCTGCTTCAATATGTGATACAAGCTTATCCATAGTATTGGCTGGCCTGCCCGCCTCGTAATCCTTTAATAACCCGTATAAAAGTACTAACGCAACAGCAATAATTACTACCAGCACAGAGGCATATATCACAAGAAACTTCTTAAATCCTGATAATCTCTTAAAAAAATTCTTCTTTCCATTATTATTATTCTCTGACATTCTTCTCATCTCCGTGTAATTATTTAATCAAAAATGCTGTTGGAAGTGTTCTTGGTCCTGTTGGTGAATATGGCTTATTAATAACCTCACCATTATAATACATCTGTGTTGATGTACCACCATCCATAGCTGATGCATTTACAGCACCGTACTGAAGCATAATATCCTGTAAATCTGAGAACGATGCACCAAGGCTTGTAGCCTGTCTTCCGTCTACGACAAGAAGAAGAATAGCTCCGTCAGCTCTCTGTCCTATTGCTGTTCGTGGATTAAGTCCTCCACCAACACCATCAACGTCCTGTGGTTCACCGTTAATTATAAGAAATGGACCTATATCACTGCTTACATTGACACAATCTCTTATTCCAAGCTCTACAGCCTTAGATGATGTCATATTACCCATTACAAGCTTGTTATCAAATGTTATTCCTGTAACGTGGTACATTGTAGATGAATCGCCCTTTAATATATTGCCATCTACCATAACAAGTCCGATTGGCATAGCTGTCTGTGGTGTTGAGTCAACGAATTCTCCACCATTGATACCTGCTAGTGCATCATATCTCTGTGCTATCTCAGCAACTGTCCAGCCCTTTTCAAGCTTGAATTCTGGTACTGTTCCTACAAATAATCTTGAAGGATCTTTGACAACCATAAGCTTACCGCTATATGTTCCAGCCTTTACATCAACAACATAAAGGTCTTCTTCATCACTAGATGAATCCTGTCCGATTACAACAAGGCTTGAATCAGTTATATCAGTAGTATCCTTAACTGAATTCTCCTCTTTAATCATATCAATCTCTTCCTGTGAACAGAACCAGTTAGCCATAAAACCAAGCTCTCCTGTCTCCTGAAGCGATAATATAAACTGCTTCTTAGCAAATGTAGAAGGTCCCCACGCAAGCATAGCCATAACAAGATAAAGACCAACTACAAGAATTACGATAGTAGTTAAAAGCGTAGCTCCAACTCTTCCTAGCCACTTAAGTACGTTATTCTTCATTATTATCCTCATTTCTATTGATGTAATTCGTGTCTAATTATTTAAACACCCATTTTTTCTGTATGTTGTAGCTTATTACAAATAAGCATAAATCAACAATTATCTTTGTAAATGCGACAGCCACACTGCCAAGCACTAATAATCTTGTAAAGATGTATACAAGAAGATATGATGCCATAAGCTGACACGCCCATAATATGTAATATCTGACCATAGATGACTTGACATCTTTGTCTGATTTAAACACAAGACGTCTGTTCATCGTGAAATTAAATATTGACGATATAATTCTTGCGGCTACCGTACTAAATAACAGTCTTATTGATATTGTAAACGCAAAAAGAAAAAATTCAAGTAAATTAAATATTAAATTATCTATAACCCACGATGCCAATGAGCTTAATATATATTTAACAACTGTTGGTGAAAATGAATACTTGAATATAACCTTATATATCTTTATTGAGTCCTTAACCGGATTAAAATGTGTTGATGCATTATCTTCTATATACACTGTCTCAATTGGCACTTCCATAAATTGAATATCCGACTTCTTAAATTCAAGCAGCATAGTTGTTTCATACTCGAATCTCTCGCCCTCAATATTACAAAATGTATCAAGATAACGGTATGGAATAGCCCTCAAACCAGTCTGTGTATCTGAAATATTAAGTCCACACATAACTTTGAATACCATACTTGTCATATTGTTACCAAACCGGCTCTTAAACGGAACATCTTCTCCATCAAAACGTCTTACTCCAAGAACAACCTTGTCATTCTTTACCATAGCCTCACAACAGTTATATATATCATCTGCCCTATGCTGGTTATCTCCATCTACTGTTACAACGCCATCATATCCCTGTCTATTCTTAAGGCAGTATTCAAATGCCGTCTTTAAGCCTCTGCCCTTACCCTTATTAACCTCATGGGTAAGTATTGTACACTGGCTGTAACTGCCAACCTTCTCAAATGGCCATAAATGTGCCGAATCACTTCCATCATTAACAATTATAATATCTTCGAATCCCTTCTTAACAAGTGAATCAACAACACTTACAAGCTTATCATCAGGGTTAAGTGATGGGATAATTACTGATATTTTCATAATAATCTCCATTCTTATGTCCAAACCAAGGACAATATCTGCACGATTAGTATGTACACTGGCACATACTATTTTCTTATATAACAGACTACTTCGTAGTCACTTATGTGTTAAATAACAACACAAACTTAATGATATAATAATTTTAAAAATATTGCAATATTCACGAAAAAATAAGTAACACAAACAAGCCCTGCCACATATTATTGTATTGTAAATGTTTTATCGGAGGATTATTTATGAGTGATTTAGCAGCAACTAACTGTGGCGGATGTAATGGATGTGGAGATTGCGGATGTGGCAACAACATCATCTGGCTCATAATTCTTTTACTTCTATTTGCTGTGGTAATGGCTGTGGCAACAATAACTGCATCTGGCTCATCTGCCTTTTATGCTTATGTGGCTGCGATGGCGGTAATGCATTAGGCTTTGGTGGCTGTAACAATGGCTGTGGCTGCAACAACGGCTGTGGCTGCTAATAGCGGCTGACTCCCAGCAATGATTATATCTGCTAATAACTGCTATAAAATATAACATTTTATATACAGTTGCAGAATAAAAGCAATTATCAACATCAGTTGCTGATATTATCTTTTATGTCTATTTAATGAGGCTGTATTCCGTCATTTTAAATTCTACGGATACAGCCTCATATCTTGGTATTTTAATGAATATACTAAAACAAGTCTATTAGACACACATTATATATTGCGTTTGTCGCAGGAATCGAGGATTGAATGGCGAAACAATTACCTGTTACTGAATTTGATATTCTTACCCTACCCGACTACCTTCAATTATTTAAAGCCCTCATTCCTTTTATGGAATACGGTATGCAAAAAAAGCTCTCTATGCTTATAAGGGCAAATGAATTAAAACACACATTAAGCTTCTACAACTCTCCCTATAGCTGTAACACATTTAAAACATGTAGTAATAGCTCAGGAATAAATGCTAACACTTCCTTGAATGATATATTAAATAATGAAGCTATTATGAAAACCATTATGGCTTACTGCCCAGACAACATTGAACAGTTAATAAACACTTACCGGAACTTTTCCAAAATGTCTGATATGTTAGGCATGATGGATATGTTTAATAATGCCTCAGGGGATAACAGCTTTAATAATGTTAATTCAAGCGGTTTTAACAATGCCAGTTCTAATGAATTTAACAATAATAATTCTAATGATAATTCTGAATTTAGTAATTTTAATAATAACACTGGCTCTGGTGGATTTAACAATATAAACATTAATAATATACTTAATTCTTCGCAGAAGGATATGTACAATGAATATATTAAACAGCTTGATAAGCTGGACTTTAATGATGGCAATAATTATGGAAGTTCCAATAATAATTAACTGTTATAAATGACTTTTGTCTTACATATTTATATTTGTAATTATTATTCTCAATCAGAAATGGAGATTTATATGTCAGAAAATGATTTTCGCAAACAACTGCTTTTAAATGAATTCAAAACTCTTTCCAAAGGTAAGAATAAAGAAGAAATCGTTCCGCTTATATTTGCATTAAGCCAGAAGGCTAAGCAGGCAGGAATACAGTTTACAAGACAGGATTGCGAGCTTATATATAAGCAGATTGTGCCTGGTGGTAATCCGCCGGAAGGGTGATATTGGATACTTTGAAATGTAGATTTGATATTACTTTCCTATCGAAATGGCATACGAACGACAATAAGCCAAGGGTGGCGGCACAGGGGCAGTGCCGCTACCCT
>ERZ779957.408-NODE-408-length-15226-cov-2.05781_pt1 | contig 15226 bp, 11 predicted proteins | sample MGYA00511583_ERZ779957 | MGnify/ENA primary metagenome ERZ779957 (study PRJEB29588, sample SAMEA2146320) | human gut metagenome | biome: human gut; feature: human-associated habitat; material: faeces | place: Denmark | collected 2008/2010 ... | reverse complement strand
GGCGGTGTCAATGTTCTTTGCCACTTATATGATATACAGGTGTAACAGTCTGATGATAGCTATCGGACTTGCATTTTTGTTTATGCTTGCTGGCGCAACACTCAGTGTACCTGTGAGTGCACCCGGAGTAGTGCTTACTGTATTGTCACTTATCGTGGCGAGATATGTTCTCATGAGAATGGGACAGCCGCTGTCGGTGGTGTGGAACATTGCAGTTCCTGTGACGGTATTTGCCGCGTGCCTTGTTGTCACCCTTCTTGTATATGACAGCGTATACGACAGAGGTGTGAAGGAACAAGGGAAACTGCTCGACATGGTGGACAACATGGAATATTTTCTGTCGGGGGAAAGTAACAAAGGATATTCAGGTTACTATAAGGTGGATGATTCTGAGGTCAATCCCGGTGATGAAGTTGTGGATGAGATAATCAGGGAGGATAAGCCTCAGGGAAATCTCTACGTCAAGTCGAGAAGCTATGTTACATATGAGAATGGGTCGTGGCACGGAAGGGCGGATGGACACAGCCCTGATGATGAGGTCATGGTGTATTATGATAAGGATACATTTGCAAGATACGAATCAGAGATACAGGGATATGCGCCAGATAAGAAGTTTTCAAATGAGGTCATGGACAAACTGGTGACATATATAAGACAGCATATGTCATATACCACAGCACCAAAGAAATTTACCGAGGGTGAGGATCCGGTCAACAGTGCGATGTATGACGTTCATGAGGGATATTGTGTTCACTTTGCTTCTGCGGCGGCGGTGGGCTTCAGGATACTGGGAATCTCCACCGTGTATAATACAGGTTATGTGGTGCCGTCGTCTGCGTGGATAAAGCAGTCGGATGGAACATACCGTGCGGTGGTTCTGGATAAATACAGTCATGCGTGGATTGAAGCGTACAGTGAGGATGCCGGTGACTGGGTGATCGTGGATGCCACACCGCTTGGAGACAGGGCGGATACTTTGGGGATACCGAAGGAACCGGATTACAGCGGTGATAATACTGCGGACAATTCATCGGATGATACAGAGGATCCGGAGACTTCTGAGGAGACTTCAAGTCCGGATGTAACAACGGAGGCGACAACTGATTCGACAACCCAGATGTCAGAGAATGCAGAAGTCACTACGGAGACGGATGGTGATTCTTCAAATGGCACAGGAGAAAATGGCAATCAGGTCGATGTCCCGAATGATGGCAGTGGAGATGCGCAGTCGGGATCACCAGGGGATGCCGGGGATGGTCTGTCGGAGCTTGTACAGAACAGAGTGTTCAGAACAGTCGTTGTTGTGCTTGCCGTGATACTGATATTGTGGGGCGCAGTCATCTTCAGAAGAAGGACGATAGTTGCGCGCAGGAGACGCAGGCTTGTGGGAAGAAACAGGATATCAGCTATATACGAGATGTCCACGGCGATGTATGATATGATGGTGTTTTCTGGTGCCATAGAGAACGTCAGTGAGAACGACACGGAGTATGCCGACACTGTCACGGAGTCGTGCAGCTTTATAAATGGCGATGAGTTCACAGAGTTTATAAAATGGGTTCAGGCTGCTGTATACGGACGCGTTGAGCCGGATGACAGGCAGATCGCGGCTGCCAGAAAGCTGTATACAAAGGTAAGGGCATACACATATCTTGGCCTTGGGTTCAAGGACAGGTTTGTGTGGAAGTATGTAAAGTGTTACGACTGCGGAGGACGCAGAAGGAAGAGATAACATAATTTGTCACGAAAGAAGTAGTATTTAAGATGGAATTTAGAAAAGGGTTAAAGGATGGAATACCGATAGCACTGGGGTATTTCGCAGTAAGTTTTAGTTTTGGTCTGCTGGCGGTAAAGGGCGGACTCACAAGTTTTCAGGCGGTCATCATAAGCCTGACAAATGTAACCAGTGCGGGACAGTTTGCAGGACTCAAGATTATCCTTGCAGGGGGAACGCTGGTTGAGATGATACTCACCCAGTTCATAATCAATCTGAGATATTCTCTCATGAGCCTGTCACTTTCACAGAAGCTTGGGGAGGCAGTTGGAATCAAGGAGAGACTCGTAATAGCATTTGCAAATACTGACGAGATATTTGCGGTGGCGATGGGCCATGTGAAGGAATTGACATTTGGGTATATGATAGGACTTCAGCTCCTTCCGATAGTCGGCTGGACAGGCGGAACCCTGTTCGGTGCGATTGCCTCAGGACTTCTTCCAAAGTCAATCAGCAGCGCACTCAGTCTGGCACTCTACGGAATGTTCGTCGCCATAGTCATGCCGGTTGCCAGGAAGTCCAGACCGGTTGCCATAGTGGCACTTGTGGCTGCCATATCATGCGTGTTGTATTACGTTCCGATATTCAAGTTTATATCGACTGGAATTGCCATAATCATAAGCACGGTGGCAGCCTCTGTGATAGGGGCTATATTCTTCCCAGTGGGAACTGCTGAGAAAAAGGAGGTGCAGTGATGAATATATACATATATATAATAACCATGGCGGTCGTCACCTACCTCATAAGAATGGTGCCGCTGGTGGCGTTCCGCAAGAAGATAGAGAACAGATTTGTCAATTCATTTCTATATTATGTGCCGTATTCATGTCTCACGGCGCTGACACTTCCGTCCATTTTATACAGTACGGAGAGTATTATAAGCGCTGTGTGTGGATTTGCGGTTGCACTCATACTGGGAATAAAGCAGAAGGGACTTATAGTTGTCGCTGCTGCGGCATGTGTGACCGTGTTCGTGGTGGAGTGGATATTAAAACTGATGTAGAAATCTATGATGTCTGGAGATTTGGACCGGATGGCTGAATATGATAAAACGATAAGAAGGAGGTAAGCAGGAAATACCTGTGTATGATATATGAGATTTCCGAAATTTATAAAAAGGGGCGATGCGATAGGTTTCGTTGCGCCATCATTTGGCTGTGATACAGAGCCGTATAAGACTGCATTTGGCAGAGCGCAGGAGAACTTCAGGAATATGGGTTTTGGTATACAGATCGGGCCAAATTGTTATACCGGTGAGGGCATAGGAATCAGCAACAAGCCGGAGCTGTGCGGTCAGGAGATAAATGACTATTACACATCGGAGAAGAACGATGCACTCATATCCTGCGGCGGCGGAGAGCTCATGTGCGAGATACTTAACTATGTTGATTTTGACAGACTGAGGGCAGCAGATCCGAAGTGGTTTATGGGATATTCGGACAACACAAATCTCACATTCCTGCTCACGACATTGTGCGATACGGCGTCCATATATGGTCCGTGTGCGGCGGCATTTGGACAAGAGCCGTGGCACCGATCAGTTGCGGATGCTATGGCGGTCCTTCAGGGACAGAAACTGTCATTTGCCGGATATGACGGATGGGAGAAGGAATCCCTCAGGGATGAGGAACATCCATTCCTGCCATACAACATCACAGAGCCAAGAGTGATAAAGGGCTATCCTGAGAAGTTCCAGGTGAGCGGGCGAATGATAGGCGGCTGCATGGACTGTCTGGTGAACCTTATAGGAACAAAGTTTGACCATGTTGGCGAATTCCTTGAGAGATATAAGGATGATGGATTTATCTGGTTCCTCGAGTCCTGTGATCTGAACGTCATGTCCATAAGACGAGCCATGTGGCAGATGGACAACGGCGGATGGTTCAGATACTGTAAGGGCTTTATGATCGGCAGACCGCTGCAGTTCGGACAGGAGATGATGGGCCTTGACCAGTATCAGGCTGTGCTGGGGATCATAGGAAAATACAATGTGCCTGTCGTGATGGATGTGGATCTCGGACATCTGTCACCGATGATGCCTGTGGTATGCGGCAGCATGGGAACTCTTATGGTGGACGGCCAGGATATGAGTCTTTCCATGGAGATGAGGTAGAGAGAAGTCTGTTGGCTGTTTGATTGGCTGAAAAAGGCTGAAAATGGTTGAAAAAATAAAGGCAAAAAAATAAAAAATACTATTGTGAAAAAAAATATATCGTGCTACACTAGGTGGCAGATAAGATAAAGGCATAGACGGAAAGAGTAGTGTGGTGGATGCATCCAGAGAGAGCTGCATATGTGAATCGGACTCAGATATGAATCAGACGTGAGCCAGAACATATGGTGGGAGCAGCTTATGATATATCACATGAAGACCACTCCCGAGCCGTGCGCGATATAAGCGTCACCGCGTAGCTGCGTTAAAGGCATAATTGAGTTAAAAGTTAAGGTGGAAACGTGCATACGCACCCTTAGATAGATTATATCTAGGGGTGCTTTTTTGTTGTTACATGCAATTTATTTTCACTTTATAAGAAGTAAGAAGGAGAACTGACATGGTTAATTTCAAAGAAGACGAACAGCTTAAGACACTGAATCATTCCTGTGCACATCTTATGGCACAGGCTATCAAGCATTTGTACCCACAGGCAAAGTTCTGGGTAGGACCGGTAGTTGCAGAAGGATTCTACTATGATGTAGATCTCGGCGATGACGTTATCAGAGGCGAGGAAGATCTCGCAGCCATCGAGAAAGAGATGAAGAAGATTGCCAAGAGCGGCAAGAAGATCATCCGCAAGGAGATATCCAAGGAAGAAGCTCTTGAGATGTTCAAGGATGACGAGTACAAGCTCGATCTTATAAATGGACTTGAGGATGGAACGATCACATGCTATGAGCAGGGTGATTTCACAGACCTCTGCCGTGGACCTCACGTAGACAATGTAAAGCTTTGCCGTAACTTCAAGCTCATCAGACATTCAGGAGCTTACTGGAAGGGCGACAGCAAGAACAAGGTTCTTCAGAGAATATATGGTGTGTGCTTCCCTACAAAGGAGGAGCTTGAGGAGCATCTTCAGTTACTTGAGGAGGCAAAGGAGAGAGACCACAGAAAGATCGGCAAGGACATGCAGCTCTTCATGGTCGATGACCTTGTAGGACGTGGACTTCCAATGTTCCTTCCAAAGGGATATACAGTATGGCAGGAGCTTGAGAACTACATCAAGCGCAAGGAGAGAAAGCTTGGCTATCTCCACGTTATGACACCTTGTGTAGGTACAGTAAACCTCTACAAGACATCAGGTCACTGGGATCACTACAAGGACAACATGTTCCCGGCAATGGAGATGGAGGGAGAGTCATTTGTACTTCGTCCAATGAACTGCCCGCACCACATGATGATATATGCAAACAAGATGCACTCATATAAGGATCTTCCTATCAGGATCGCTGAGATCGCACACGACTTCAGATTTGAGGCAAGTGGTACACTCAAGGGTATTGAGAGAGGAAGACACTTCTGTCAGAACGATTCACATATATTTGTGACACCAGACCAGATCGAGGAAGAGTTTGCAGGAGTTGTTAAGCTCATATTTGACACATACAAGGATTTCGGAATCACAGATTACAGATGCGTACTGTCACTCCGTGACCCAGAGGACAAGGTAAAGTATCACGATGACGATGAGATGTGGAACAAAGCAGAAAAGTTCTTGATGATATAGGAATCGATTACACAGAGGAGATCGGTGAGGCTGCATTCTACGGACCAAAGCTTGATGTAAATGTTAAGCCGGCCGTAGGAAATGAGTATACACTCTCGACATGTCAGCTCGACTTCTGTCTGCCAGCTAAGTTCGATCTGAAGTATATCGACAAGGACGGCGAGAAGAAGACACCTGTAGTTCTCCACAGAGCTATCCTTGGATCTCTCGACAGATTCATGGCTTACATCCTTGAGGAGACAAAGGGCAATCTTCCAACATGGCTTGCACCTGTACAGGTAAGAGTTATGCCTGTAAAGACAGACAACGAGGATCTTATGGCTTATGCTCACAAGGTTGTTGATGCCCTTGATGCCATCGACGTTCGTGTAGAGCTTGATGACAGAGCAGAGAAGCTTGGTTATCGTATGCGTGAGGGTCAGGTTCAGAAGGTTCCATACCTTCTCGTAATCGGATTCAACGAGGCTGAGAACGGAACAGTATCATACAGACTCCACGGTGAGGCTGACACAACAGTTCTTCCACTTGACGAGTTCGTACAGAAGATCGACACAGAGATCAAGACAATGGCTCACAAGTAAGAGCGAAAATTTTACACCACAGGTTCACTTACCCTGTCCGCAAGGACAGGGTATTATTTTTTTGTAAATAAATGCGAGTGTGAGGGGGCACAGGATATGAGACAGGGATATAAGTTTATACGTGAGAGTGGCTGCAAGCATGACGATGATTATCTCAGTCATCTTTTCAACGATATTTTCTGCTGGACGAATGGCACATATAAGCTCTGTTATACACGCCCGGATATGGAGGCCGTGAACGGAGATAATATACTCGACATTGAGAATGGGGAGAATAAAATACTGTCATTTGACTATCATATGCAGCTCCTTGTATGCAAGAGAAATGACCGGGAAAATACAGAAAATGATAAGAAGGCAGATAACGAAGAAAGCGATAGAGATGAGTGGGAGACTTTGATAAATGCATCGGCATACGACTTTCCGAATGTCAGGCAGCTTAAGGCGGATATACGGACTATACTTGATTCAGACATGGAAGATGCCCAGATCGTTAGGAATAATAGCGGTGATCCGTATGAAAAAGTGCTGTGTCTTGGGACGGAGGGGACATATGTGGAGGATGGATATGTTCTCAGAAGGATAAAGAGATACCCGGAGTGTGACACGCCGGATCGGTATGAGCTGGAGGTAGGAACAAATTGTGGTGTGGATTCTGGGATTGCTCAATTTTACCGTTTGACCGGCCTGAACAGGGAGGATATCCGCAGTCTGTATACATGCGTTACGAGATTCATAGAAAACGCTGAGGACTTGTATAATCACCGGCTGAAATTTCACCAGGATAGAGAAAAGCATAACAAGAGAATTGATGGCGAAGTTCTGATGTGTATGGAGAACAGCTTTGAGCTTGTCACCGAAGGCGAAGAGCTGGCCAGTATCAAATATTGGAATTTTAGAGGCGAAAAGCTGACAAAGGAATATAATGCGAGGGTCTGGTCTATAGATGGTGATGCTGGCAGTATTGATCTGGGAAGTGGTGAAATGCTGTATATGGATCAGATATATTCCATAGATAAAAAAAGCCCCACCGAGGAAATGTTGTGTATGGGTGTGGAGGAGATAGCCGAGGATTTCTGTGACAGCATACTTGTGAAGACGGTGACGATGCTGGATGATTTCGGAACCATGGAGGTATATGATCTCTGTGAAAAATATGGTGAATACATAGATAACAGGTATTATATGTACCGTGAGGAACACGGATTTGAGATGCCGGAAGATGTGTTCCCTGGGGATGGTGTAAAGCCGTATGTTGAGAAGGTCATACGGCTGTTGAAGTCAAAAGTATAAAAAATATAACAAAAGCATGTATATATGATTTAAATGCAATAGTTATCTGCCGCCTCAGGTCTTTCTGCCACAAGGTCAGCGATGGTGGTGGTGTCTACCACGTCCCGGATCGCTTTGTCCAGTCTGCGCCAGAGACCTATGGTGGAGCATCTTGCCTCGCGTTCGCACTGGAATTCATCTGCATCAAGGCACGCAACAGGAGATATGCCGCCCTCAGTGAGCCTTAAAACCATTCCAACTGTTATGTCTTCAGGGGCTTTTCGGAGAAGATAACCTCCCTGTGGACCTCTGGTGCTCTTCACCAGCCCGCCGGAGTTCAGCACAGAAGTGATCTGCTCAAGGTATTTCTCGGATATTTCCTCCTGTGCGGCAACATCCTTGATGCTCACTGGCTTGCCGTCTGTCCTCGATGCTATATTTATAAGAAAACGCAGAGCGTAACGCCCTTTTGTGGATACTTTCATAATATAAACCTCCCAAATGCCTGTATTTACTGATGATTTCACATCATTTACACGTCTATTATAACATCTGAAAAAAAACAATCAAGATAATTCATAAAAAACCTATTGACAAAGTGGGAATTAGGCTGTAATATACAGCTATGCTTAATTCATAGTTTCCGAGTAGGAATTCTGTGAAAAGCAAAAATAATCACAGAAATGATACGATCAAGTCAAATTTCAAAGACGAAAATCGAGAAAGAGGTGTTGATATGCTGGGAAGTACATTTAAACCACAGTACCTTAACGAAGACAGACGAATGTGTTTCATAGAAGTCATGTGTTGCTGCTGTTAAAGCGAACACAGAACAAATAATCATGACACAGATATAAATAACAGATCATACATAATAGACAGAGAATAATAAAGAAGAGTATAATGCCACATGAGCTCATATACATGACAAGATGAATGGGCAGGTGCGCATGACAGATAAAATATTTGAATTTAAGGAGAATAAGATCATGGCAAAGAAGACAAGAGCAGAGAGAAATTTAAAGTTTGAGACATTACAGTTACACGTAGGACAGGAGACAGCAGACCCGGTTACAGATGCAAGAGCGGTACCAATCTACCAGACATCATCATTCGTATTCCACAACTCACAGCATGCAGCTGACAGATTTGCACTCAAGGATGCCGGCAACATCTACGGAAGACTTACAAATCCAACAGAGGATGTATTTGAGAGAAGAATCGCAGCCCTCGAGGGTGGCGTTGCAGCATTGGCAGTTGGCTCAGGCGCAGCAGCAGTTACATATACAATTCAGAACCTTGCACTTGCAGGAGACCACATTGTAGCAGCAAAGAATATCTACGGCGGAACATACAATCTCCTTGCACATACACTCAAGGATTACAATGTAGATACAACATTCGTTGATCCACTTGATCCACAGGCATTTGAGGATGCTATCCAGGAGAACACAAAGGCCCTCTACATTGAGGTTCTTGGAAATCCTAACTCAGAGGTTTCAGATATCGAGACAATAGCAAAGATCGCTCACGCACACAAGATTCCGCTTGTTATCGACAGCACATTTGCAACACCATACCTTGTAAGACCTATCGAGTACGGTGCGGACATCGTAGTTCACTCAGCGACAAAGTTTATCGGTGGACACGGAACAACTATCGGTGGCGTTATCATTGACAGCGGTAACTTCGACTGGAAGGCATCAGGCAAGTTCCCACAGCTCACTGAGCCAAATGAGAGCTACCACGGTGTAAGCTTTGTAGACGCAGCAGGTCCTGCAGCATTTGTCACAAGAATCAGAGCTATCCTCCTCCGTGACACAGGTGCTACGATCTCACCAATACACTCATGGATATTCCTTCAGGGACTTGAGACACTGTCACTCCGTGTTGAGAGACATGTATCAAATGCACTCAAGGTAGTTGAGTACCTGAACAATCATCCACTTGTTGAGAAGGTAAACCATCCTTCAGTTTCAACAGATCCTGAGCAGCAGAGACTGTACAAGAAGTACTTCCCTAACGGCGGTGGTTCGATCTTCACATTTGAGATCAAGGGTGACGCAGAGACAGCCAAGAAGTTCATTGACAATCTGGAGATATTCTCACTTCTTGCAAATGTCGCTGATGTAAAGTCACTGGCTATCCACCCAGCATCAACAACTCACTCAGAGCTGAATGAGGCTGAGCTTATCGATCAGGGAATCAAGCAGAACACGATCAGACTTTCAATCGGTACTGAGAACATAGACGATATCATCGAGGATCTTGACGAGGCATTCAAGGCAATTCAGGAGTAATCGATATAAATAATGAATATAAGAGAAGACTACAAATAGTGAACATAATAAATATCAGGAAAGGTAATGGTACGATAATATGAGTAATATATATAAGAGTGCAGCAGAGCTTATAGGTAAGACTCCACTTCTGGAGCTTTCAAACATAGAGAAGAAGAATGATCTCAAGGCAAATATCCTTGCAAAGCTTGAGTATTTCAACCCAGCAGGAAGTGTAAAGGACAGAATCGCATTCCAGATGATCGAGGATGCTGAGAAGGATGGAACACTCAAGCCGGGGGCAACTATCATCGAGCCTACATCAGGTAACACAGGTATCGGTCTTGCATCCATAGCAACAGCCAAGGGTTACAAGGCTATCATCGTTATGCCTGAGACCATGAGCGTTGAGAGACGTAACATCATCAAGGCATACGGTGCTGAGATAGTTCTCACAGACGGAACAAAGGGAATGAAGGGAGCCATCGCAAAGGCTGATGAGCTTTCGAAGGAGATCCCTGGCAGCTTTGTAGCTGGACAGTTCGTAAATCCATCCAATCCAAAGGCACACAGACTCACAACTGGTCCTGAAATCTGGGAGGATACAGACGGCAAGGTAGATGTATTTGTAGCCGGTATCGGAACAGGTGGAACTATCACAGGCGTTGGCGAGTATCTGAAGGAGAAGAATCCAGATGTAAAGGTCATCGCCGTTGAGCCTGCCACATCACCAGTCCTCTCAAAGGGCGTTTCAGGAGCACACAAGATACAGGGAATCGGTGCAGGATTTGTTCCTGACACACTTAACACAAAGGTATATGACGAGATCATCGCCGTTGAGAATGATGACGCATTTGTAGCAGCAAAGGAGATCGCATCAGCAGAGGGAATCCTCGTAGGAATCTCATCAGGTGCAGCTTACTTTGCAGCAAAGCAGCTCGCAGAGCGCCCTGAGTATGCAGGCAAGAACATCGTAGTTCTTCTTCCAGACAGTGGAGACAGATATTACTCAACTCCGTTATTCGGCTAAATGGATAGATAGTAATTGCTGTGATATAGAATTTATATGAAAAAGCCACCACATCGTGTTTTGATGTGATGGCTTTTTTTGAAAGTACCCTTAATTAGCTGCATAAATAGTATACAATTGGATAACCTTAAAACTGATAGAACTTTGAGGGGAAATGCCCTTAATCGGGTTGACTTTCCCTTAAAATGTGCTAATATTTAAGGGAAAAGGAGTAAATTAAGGGAATGAGAACTTTTAATTACAGTAAAATAAAAGAAGAAAAATGGGATTCTGAAGTGCTTGGACTCATAGCTGCAATATATAGATATGCAGGTAAACAGGAACTGTATTTAAGACAGCGTCCGGATGAACTGGATAAGCTTGTGGAGATAGCAAAGATCCAGAGCACGGAGGCGTCCAATGCCATAGAGGGTATAGTCACAACAAATACAAGAATAAAGCAGTTGGTTGAGGAGAAGACCACACCGAAGAACAGAGCCGAGGAAGAGATAGCAGGTTACAGGGATGTGCTGGGGGTTATACATGAAAGCTTTGATGCGATACCTATAACTCAGAATTATATACTTCAGCTGCATAAGATGTTGTACAGTCATATGAATAACCCATTTGCAGGAAGGACAAAGACGGTGCAGAATTATATCAGCGCAACTTATCCTGATGGGCATACGGAAGTCCTGTTCACGCCGATGGCTCCATTTGAGACACCGGAAGCGCTGGACAGGATATGTGGGGAATACAACAGGGTGATCGGTAATTTCGAGGTGGAGCCGCTGATCGTCATTCCTGTTTTCATACATGATTTTCTGTGCATACACCCGTTTAATGATGGCAATGGCAGAATGAGCAGACTGCTCACAACGCTTTTGTTATATAGAAGTGGATTCTATGTAGGAAAGTATATTTCCCTTGAGGCTAAGATCGCAGGAAATAAGGAGTTATATTATGAGTCACTTGGAAAAGCGCAGGCAGGCTGGCATGAGGGCACGGAGGATGCGATTCCGTTTATAAAGTATCTCCTTGGAACGATACTTGCTGCTTATAAGGATTTTGAGGAGCGCTTTGCAATTGTAGAGGAAAAGCTGCCGGCGATTGAGATGGTGCGAAAAGCAATACTGCTGAAAATAGGAAAGTTTACAAAGCAGGATATAATGGAACTTTGTCCGACTCTCAGCATCAGTTCGGTAGAGGGAGCACTCAGAAAACTCGTAAAAGAGGGCGATATAGGCAGAGGCGGTACAGGCAAGTCTACCTATTATGTCAGAATGAAATAACAAATGCTTGTTTTTTTCACTTTAGCTTGTTAATCTATTGTACGAAACATGAGATCAGCCGCTAATTGCCGGTGCATTTGAGATGGTGGGCAGATTGGGATAAGACTGATCTGAATGAATTGATATTAGGGGAAAAGGGATATAAGACTATGAAAAAACTATCAGATAGACAGAAAACACTTATAAAATGGTTGTGTGTGCTGGTGCTGGTCGGACTTATCATATATGTGTTCCGTGACATGGCAGGCCCTATAATGTCGCAGCTTGTAAAGACAAGTCCTGTGGTCGTGGCAGCTATTCTCGGAGCGACGCTTTTATACGGAGTGATAGAGAGCTGCATAACGTTTATCCTCATGCGACAGGTGGAGAACAATATGACATTTTTCGATGCAAATATTATGACGTATTTTGTGTCATTTTACAGGGTGTCAACGCTTGGGAGCGGTACCATAGTGGCATCCACATTGTTCATGAAACACTGCAGAATACAGCCGTCGAAAGCGCTTGGTCTGTACTCTATTGATTATGCGATACACAAGATGACCATATGTGTTATGGCGGTGGCATTGTTTCTTGCGAACAGAGAATATATGCTTGGAGTATTTGGCAAATACAGTTCATATGTTGTCCTCGGCGTTATAGCGACCATACTCATAACGATGGCGATAGTGCTTTTTGCGTGCTGGCCGCCGTTTCACAGATTCCTCAGATGGCTTCTTGAAAAAGCTGATGCTTTGTTTAAAGGACGATTTGCAAAGCAGATTGACAGTTTAAGTGGGCAGACAGCTATGATGGAGGATGCCACCAGGGTTGTACTTAAGAAACCGTGGCTTATAGTGGTAGTCATGCTGCTTGATATATGCAAGTTCGCGTGTTGGTTTGCCATACCTTATATAGTGTGTCACAACTTGTGTGATATGAATATTGTCACGTCAATAGGTATAACAGCCATGAGTGTCATGCTGGCGGCAGTCATTCCTATGCCGGGAGGAATCGGATCAAGTGAGCTTGTTATGACAGCGATCTATTCGGGACTTGTTGGTTCTGCTGCAGCCGGAGCCATGGCACTTCTCTATAGATTTGCCACATTCATGTTTCCTTTTATCATAGGTGCATTTACAGCCATATTCTTCAAGAGGTTCAAGAGATATAAGGCGGCGCAGAATGAAAAACAGGGAATCCCGGATGGTGATAGCATGGCGGATACAGACTCATAGCTGAACCGATAAATGAGTTTATAAAGAACCGATATATATCAATGGTCAGCAAGATGCATGGCAGGTGATATATATCGGCTGGTGAAGGGAAAAAGATACATATGAAGAACATAGTCGCGGGCATACTGGCCCACGTTGATTCGGGTAAGACCACCCTGTCGGAGGCGATGCTCTATCAGGCAGGACAGATAAGAAAGCTTGGGCGGGTGGATCATCAGGATACATATCTAGATACGGACAGTCAGGAAAAGGACAGGGGGATCACGATATTTTCCAAGCAGGCAGAGCTTGCATATGCTGATATGCATATAGCTTTGCTTGACACTCCGGGACATGTGGATTTCGGAACAGAGATGGAAAGAACATTGCAGGTTCTTGATTATGTGGTTCTGGTCATCAACGGTATGGACGGAGTGCAGAGCCACACGGAGACCCTGTGGAAGCTGCTTGAGAGATATGGGATTCCTGTATTTATATTTGTCAATAAGATGGACATGACTGGCTATGATAGAGATTACCTCATGGACAATATCAGACACAGACTGAGTGATGGCTGTGTCGATTTTTTATGTGAAGATTCAGGAGAGCAGATCGCCATGTGCGATGAGGCCATGCTTGAACATTTTCTTGAGACTGGGGCAAATGATGAACAGGACGTGGTAAATGCCATTGCGGGCAGAAAGCTGTTCCCATGTTACTTTGGCTCTGCACTCAAGAATGAGGGCGTGTCAGAGCTTCTTGACGGCATGAACAGATATGTAGTGGAACCTGTGCGCGGGGAAGAATTTGGCGCCAGAGTGTTCAAGATAGGACGTGACGATAAGGGCGAGAGACTTACCTACATGAAGGTCACTGGAGGAGTGTTGAAGCTCAAGGATGTGCTGACGCTCAGAAACAGTCAGGGGGAGGAGAGCCATGAGAAGGTCAACCAGATAAGGGTGTACTCCGGTGCAAAGTACGACATGGTAACCCAGGTTCCCGCCGGATGTGTCTGTGCTGTTCCGGGACTGGTGAATACCTACGGCAGACAGGGAATCGGTGCCTGCCCGGATGGAGAGCTCCCAAGTCTGGAGCCGGTTCTCAGCTATAAGGTCATGTACCCGACTGATGTGGATGCGGTCACGATGGTGTCAAAGCTCAGACTGCTTGAGGAAGAGGATCCCCAGCTCCAGGTGCAGTGGAATGAGACTGCAGGAGAGATATACATTAAGGTCATGGGGCAGGTACAGCTTGAGGTAGTGGCTCAGATGGTAAGAGACAGGTTTGGAATTGCCATCACATACGGACAGGGCAGGATATCATACAAGGAGACGATCGCGGCTCCAGTCATGGGTGTAGGACATTTTGAACCGCTCAGGCACTACGCAGAGGTACATTTGTTGCTTGAACCTATGGAAAATGGCAGTGGAATGTGCTTTGACAGCATTTGCAGCGAGGATGTACTGGATAAGAACTGGCAGAGACTGATACTCACCCATCTTCAGGAGCGTGAGTTCAGGGGAGTGCTTACGGGATCGCCAATCACGGATATGAAGATAAGCATCACTGCGGGTCGCGCACATCAGAAGCACACTGAGGGTGGAGATTTCAGACAGGCGACATACAGGGCGGTGAGACAGGGCCTTATGATGGCGGAAAGTGTCTTGCTGGAACCTGTGTATGCATTTAAAATAGAGGTACCACAGGAGTATGCCGGAAGGGTTCTTGCAGACATAGTGAAGATGAGCGGAACTATGGACGGTCAGGAGATATCCGGTGAGACGACAGTCATCACGGGACATGCCCCGGTATATACCATGAGAGAGTATTACAGTGAACTCACAGCATTTTCCAGAGGTACAGGCAGGCTTCAGGTGGATATAGACGGCTATCAGCCATGCCACAACACCGAAGAGGTTCTGGCTGAGAGACATTATGATCCTGAGCTTGACAGATTTAATCCATCATCATCGGTATTCTGCGCTCACGGTGCAGGTTATCTGGTTGACTGGTACGATGTATATGAGAACATGCATGTGAAGGAGGATCCGGGATTTGAGATCTCGGGCCAGCTTGGCTACACGGAAGATGGCTATGCTAT
>ERZ779957.406-NODE-406-length-15259-cov-4.22994_pt1 | contig 15259 bp, 8 predicted proteins | sample MGYA00511583_ERZ779957 | MGnify/ENA primary metagenome ERZ779957 (study PRJEB29588, sample SAMEA2146320) | human gut metagenome | biome: human gut; feature: human-associated habitat; material: faeces | place: Denmark | collected 2008/2010 ... | reverse complement strand
GTGCATTTTATGACTGTAGCAGATTAACAAATATAACAATTCCCGAAGGAGTGACGAGTATAGGGTATAGTGCATTTGGTAATTGCAGCGGCTTAACAAGCATAACGATCCCGGAGAGCGTGACGAGTATAGAAGGTTATGCATTTAATGGCTGTAGTTGCTTAACAAGCATAAGGATTCCCGAGGGAATGACGAGTATAGGAGGTTATGCATTTTATGGCTGTAGCGGCTTAACAAGCATAACGATCCCGGAGAGCGTGACGAGTATAGAAGGTTATGCATTTAATGGCTGTAGTTGCTTAACAAGCATAAGGATTCCCGAGGGAGTGACGAGTATAGGAGATAAAGTATTTTATGATTGTAAAAAGTTAAAAGACGTATACTATACGGGTACACAGGAACAGTGGGATGCTATAACAATGGGCTCAAGTGTTTTTTCGAGTTCTCCTACTTTGCACTATAATTCATTAGATGGACAACCATCTGTATCACCAGGTCAGCAGCCAAGTGTAGCCCCAACTCCAGTACCAACTCCATCGGTTCCGGTTCCACCACAAAAGCTTGAAGAAATACAACCGGTAGGAACAGTGATTACTTTACAGGATAGTGTTGAAAAGTTCAAAGTCACAAGTTCTGATGTAAAGAATCCAACTGTAGAATACAAAGCCCTGACAAAAGCCGGTAAGAAGAAAAAGACCATTTCCATTCCGGAATATATTTCTTACAAAGGTGTGAAATACCGTGTCACCAGTGTGGCATCAAAGTGTTTTAAGAATAACAAAAAGCTTACAAATGTGAAGATTTCCAGCAGCATCACGAAGATTGGAGACAGTGCTTTTGAAGGCTGTACAAACCTGAAGACTGCAACAATTGGCAAAGGGCTGAAAACGATCGGTAAAAATGCTTTCAAAAACTGTAAGCGCCTTAAAAAATTGACGCTGAAAGGCACAAAACTGAAGTCAGTCGGAAAGACAGCCATGAAAGGTGTAAATGCAAAGTGCAGGATCAAGGTTCCGGCTAAAAAGGTAAAGGCATATAAAAAGGTGTTCAAAGGCAAAGGACAGAAAGCTTCTGTGAAGATCACAAAATAGAGTCCAAATTTAAGGGTTTATGAAGGGATAAGGAATATCAAATGAAAAGAAAAACAGGTTATATTTTATCAATACTTGGAATAAGCGGATTGCTTTTATTATCGACAAATACAACACAGGCAGCTTCTGTTTCAGAGAATACACAGGAGACAAGCAGTGTTTCAGTCAATGATACAGCAGAAACAGAGCTCGATAATGAACAGGCAACTATTCTGTATAGTGGGAAGGATGGAGATCTGGACTGGAGCATTGATTCGGATGGACTGCTCACAGTTAGTGGAACAGGGGATGGAGGATACGGATGGAAAAATTATTATAAAGAGATAAAGAAAGCTGTTGTAAAGGTAAGTGGCATTACAAATACTTCACAGATGTTTGAGGATTGCAGCAATTTGTCCAGTATTGATCTTAGTGACATGGACACCAGTCAAGTTACTGATATGAATCATATGTTTTATGGTTGCAGAAATCTGATAAGTTTAGATGTAAGTATGTTAGATACCAGTCAGGTAGCCGATATGAGTGACATGTTTGGGGGCTGCAGTAAGTTAACAAGTTTAAATATTAATGGATTAGACACAAGAAAAGTAACCACAATGGATAGCATGTTTGCGAGATGCAGTAGTTTAACAAGTTTAGATGTCAGTAAATTGGACACAAGAAAAGTAACCACAATGGATCGCATGTTTTATGAATGCAGTGGATTGACAAGTTTGGATGTTAGTAAGTTTGATACGAGAAAAGTAACAATAATGGAGGCCATGTTTTATGAGTGCAGTAGCTTGATAAATCTTGATGTAAGTAAGTTTGATACAAGTAATGTAATAAACATAGACCATATGTTTTATGGCTGTAGCAGCTTAACCAATCTAGATGTAAGTGGGTTTAATACAGGTCAAGTGACTGATATGCGATGCATGTTTTGTGAATGTAAAAATTTAACAAATTTAATAGTGACAAATTTTAATACAAGTCAAGTAACAAATATGGCAGATATGTTTTTAAATTGTAGTAATTTAAAAGAATTGGATGTTAGTTCATTTAATACATCAAATGTTACAGATATGATGTCAATGTTTGGCAATTGTAAAAAGTTGGAATATATTGACTTTTCAAACTTTGATACAGATAAAATTACAGATAAGAATAATCTAACCGGCATTATTAATGGATGTGATAATTTACACAAAATAGTCATACCAGCAAATTTCAAATTATGCATTATATTCCCTACAGTAGAAGGTTTTGTGTGGAAAGATGAAAATGGAAATGTACAGACAACGCCAGATTATAATGTAAAAAAAATTATGACATATACAAAATGCTCTATTAAACAAAATGAAGATAATAATGATAAAGATGATCAAGATGTAGCTCCAGAAAAAAAGGGGAGCATTATAACATATAGCAATATGGCACAGTTCAAAGTCACAAGCTCTGATGCAAAGAATCCGACTGTAGAATACAAAGCCTTGACAAAAGCCGGAAAGAAGAAAAAGACCATTTCCATTCCGGAATACATCTCTTACAAAGGTGTGAAATACCGCGTCACCAGCGTAGCATCAAAGTGCTTTAAGAATAACAAGAAGCTTACAAATGTGAAGATTTCCAGCAGCATCACGAAGATCGGGAACAGTGCTTTTGAAGGCTGTATAAACCTGAAGACCGCTACAATCGGCAAAGGGTTGAAAACGATCGGTCAAAATGCTTTCAAAAACTGTAAGAGTCTCAAAAAACTGACGCTAAAGAGCACAAAACTGAAATCAGTCGGAAAGACAGCCATGAAAGGTGTAAATGCAAAGTGCAAGATCAAGGTTCCGGCTAAAAAGGTGAAGGCATATAAAAAGGTGTTCAAAGGCAAAGGACAGAAAGCTTCTGTGAAGATCACAAAATAAAAGAAATGCAATTTAGAGAAAAATAATAAATACGAAGGAGATAACAGAACATGAAAAGGAAAATACAGTGGATCCTGTTTTTTGTATGCATTCTGGTAGTGACAGTAGGTTTAACTGTCCCGACACAGGCTGCAAAAAATAGGGCAGTGAAAGTAAAATATAAAATCTATATTGAAAATAGTAAGGAAATAATGGTTGTTAAAGGATTAAATTCCAAAAACGAGGTTGTATGGAAATATAGAACCCCTAAATTGGTGGCTGGTGAACTTGGGGCAACCAAGTGTGTGCAGCGAAAAAAACAGAATAGAGTGTATGTCTTTGAAGGAAAAAAAGTAGTTGTGTTCAGATTGAGTGACGGAAAAAAATTATGGACAGCTAGGGGTAGCGAATGTGGATATGTTTATAATTTTGATGAGCAGAATAATCTTTATGTAACCGGTTATTATGATCAAACTGTTTATAAAATTTCACCAAATGGAAAGCAAATATGGAAGAAGAGTTTGTGGGGAACAGATTATTATTGGGCTGTCAAAATATTAATACGAAAAAAAAATATTATTATTTTATATAGCAATGGTAACTTTGATGGCAAAGTTTTTTTTAGTAGAAAAACAGGAAAGATTCAAAAAGTAATAGGTGGTCGGACTTGGAGTTGATAAAGATGTTATAGCATTGTCTGGGAGAATATCACAGGTTTCGATATCTCATGCAGAGAGGGTAAAAATAATGAAGGAAGTATGTAAACAAAGTAAATGGATTAAAAATGTAATTGGTGCAATTGTAGTTGGTTTATTTGTATTAACAACCGGTATCTTACCGGTAAAAGCAGCAACTTTTACCTGCCCGACATTTAGCATTACAGATACTGAAGGAAATGCAGTAACAAATGAGTCGATTAAAGGAAAGGCAACGGTACTTATATTTACAACGAACTGGTGTACAAACGGAACCAGTACGCTTGGTCAGTTGGGCAATGCTAACTGGTATCCCTGTCCGAATGTAAATGTAGTAGTTGGTATGCTTGGTGCTGATAAGCAGGCAACAACTGAATTTCATAATACATACGATTTTGAAGGGATGAGATTCTGTTACACCGAAACTACAAATGATATGACAACATTGGCATTTAATATGTTTCACAGAGCCGGAGGAGAAGGAAGTGAGGTTTCTACACCTCTTATCTTTATTATTGATTCGAATGGCACGGTACAGTATGAATCAGAAGGTAGAAAAACAGCAGCACAGCTTGCAGACATTCTGGATGATTATGTAAGTCTGAGTTATCCAATAGAAGGATGTCTGGTAGATATTGAAAATGTTGAGTGTACCTATACGGGAGAAGCAAAAACACCGGGGATTGGTGTGAAATGTTCTAATGGCAGATATTTGACAAAAGGTGTGGATTACCGGTTGTCCTACGAAAATAATATAAACGCCGGAACAGCATATGCGGTTGTGACCGGAACCGGTTATGCCAAGGGAACGATCAAAGTACCATTTACGATTCAACCTGCATCTATTGATAATGCAATTATTGGTTATATACCTGAACAAAATTATACAGAGACAGCAATTATGCCTAATGCAATGACTGTCGAACTTAAAGGGAAAAAATTGCAGGCAAATACAGATTACACTGTTTCCTATGAAAATAATATAGAACCCGGTACAGCAACTGCTATTATTACCGGAAAAGGTAATTACATAGGGACTGTCAGGAAGTCATTTGTGATCAAGTGCCATTTGAGTAAATCCAAAATTGATGATTTGGAATTTACATATACAACCGGCAATTTAAAGAAGCTAAATTCCAAAACATTTTATTCTCTTTATATGGATTTCAGACCGGTGAAATATGCAACCACTTATGAGATTGAGTTATCGGATGAAAAAGGAAAGGCGATCAAGACCTATACAGTTGAATGTGGAAAGAAGGATTTTATTGAAAAATCCATTAAGAAACTGCCAAAGGATGTATACGGTGTGCGGATCAGAGGTTGTAGAGACGGAGAATATGGGGAATGGTCAGACAGATCATTTGTTGTGAAGCAGCCAAAAGCACAGGCAAGAAACTATAAAGGTGCCATACAGATCAAATGGCAGAAGCTGAAAGGTGTAAGCAGATATGACATCTATCTGAGTAAGAAGCAGAACAGCGGTTATAAAAAGGTGGCATCTGCTAATGCAAAGACAACATTAAAGACGATCAAGAAGCTTGGTAAAAAGAAGCTGAAAAAGGGAACTTATTATTACTATGTAGTTGCAAAAAAGAAAGTGGGAAAGAAAACCTATAAATCAAAAATTAGTTATAAATTAAATATCAAGAAAAAATAGGGAAACAGGGGATAATCAGATGCTGAAAAATATCAAAATAAAATTGGAAAATGACAAAATTAACAGAAAAAAAGCATTTGAAGAAATGCATGCAGAATATTGGAAGAATTTTGATCCAATCCCTATGGTAAGAATGGATCATTATGCAGTAGCGGAGCATATTGTCAGAATGACAACGGGAGCATGTATTCTGGCAAATCAGGACAAACGGATCATAGCATTGAATTTTGCAAATGCCATAATCCCCGGAGGAGGGTATGCATGGGGTGCCAATGCACAGGAGGAATCTTTATGTCGTATTTCGGGTCTGTATTACAGCATTAAAGAACAGAAAGCCTTTTATAGAACAAATCGCAGACATATCTGGGCTGATTATACTGATGGCATGATATATTCAGAAAATGTTCCGGTATTTCGAAATGATGCAGGTCAATGGCTGGACAACCCATTATATTGCAATTTTATGACATGTCCGGCGGTAAACCGGCATGAAGCATTTATGTTCTCAAAATCAAAATTGAACGATATCATGCAGAAACGCATCAATAAAATAGTATCTTTTTCGCAGCAGCAAAAGCCGGATATTGTGATATTAGGGGCATTTGGATGTGGTGCGTTTGGAAATAAGCAGGATGTTGTACTGCAGCAGTTTGAGCAGGCGATCAATGCCTATACAGACGGAAGCGTACAATTTGTATTTGCAATCCCGTAAACCGTGGAAAAGTATCAATCAGTGAATGAAGCAGAAAGAGTAATTGGGAGGTCATCAGATGAACATCAAAAAGAAATTAGGATATTTTATTTTAATATGCTGTATGAGCGGGCTGTGTTTGCTGTCGGCAGCTTCTGTATCTGCAAAAGAAACAGAACAGACAGTTTCCGCAAACTCACAGGAAATTAGTGTTTCCGCAGATACAGTGGAAATATCTGATACCTCCGATCTGGATGCAGATGCAACGATTGTGTATAGTGGTAAAGATGGGGCTCTGGACTGGAGTATCGATTCAAATGGATTGCTGACAATCAGTGGAACAGGAAATTATACGGGGAAGGGATTTGTAATAGGAAGTGGTATATATGCATTACCACAATGGTACGAGTATAAAGAGACAATTAAATCTGCAGTGGTAAAAGTAAGTGGAATAACGAAAACAAGTAAAATGTTTTATGACTGTAGTAATATGGTAAGCATTAATGTAAGCGAATTTGACACGAGCGAAGTAACATATATGTCTTCAATGTTTGAAGGCTGTAGCAGTTTAAGCAGTTTGGATGTGAGCGGGTTTGACACGAGTAAAGTAACAAGTATGAGTTCAATGTTTTCAGGCTGTAGCAGTTTAAGCAGTCTGGATGTGAGCGGGTTTGATACGAGCAAAGTAACAGGTATGTCTTCAATGTTTGAAGGCTGTAGTAGTTTAGCCAGTTTGGATGTAAGCGGCTTTGACACGAGCAAAGTAACAGATATGGGTAGAATGTTTTCAGGTTGTAGCAGTTTAAGCAGTTTGAATGTGAGTGGCTTTGACACGAGCCGGGTAACAAGCATGAGCATGATGTTTCACTATTGTAGTGGTTTACAAAGTTTGGATGTGAGCAGATTTGATACGAGTCAAGTAACAAGTATGGGTTTAATGTTTCAAAATTGCGGCAGTTTACAAAGTTTGGATGTGAGCGGATTTGATACGAGCAAAGTAACTTATATGAGTTATATGTTTTTTAGATGTAGTAGTTTATTGAGTTTAAATGTGAGTGGCTTTGACACAAGCCGGGTAACAAGTACAAGTATGAACACAATGTTTGCTGGCTGTACTAATCTAAAAAAACTAGCAGTATTTGCTAATGTGAACTTTGATATCGCATTACAAGCAGACACAGACTGTAACTGGTACGACTCTTCAGGTAACATATGCACAGCGGTAAAACAGGGTGTAAATACGCCTGTTACTTATATAAGAAGAAAAACTTTAAAAGCATCCAATACTGTGATTTCGGATATTAAGGCTGTTTCCTATACAGGAAGTGAAATAAAGCCTGCAATAACGGTTTCTTGTGGAGAGGAGAAACTGAAAGCAGGAACGGATTACACTGTTTCCTATCAGAATCATGTAAAAGCAGGAACTGCAACCCTGACAATTAACGGAAAGGGATATTATATGGGCAGCTTGCAGAAAACATTTACGATCAGTCCAAGGCAGTTAGGAACAGGAACGAATATAACATTATCTGCAGCTGGTTATTATACGGGGCAGAAGCTGCAGCCAACTGCAACAGTAATTTGCAATGGAATCACTTTGCAGGCAAATACAGATTATACAGTATCTTATGAAAATAATGTAAATCCCGGAACTGCATCCGTGGTTATTACCGGAAAGGGGAATTACGCAGGAACTGTCAGAAAGCCATTTGTGATCAAATGTCATCTGAATAAGTCTAAAATCGATACATTGGAATTTACATACGCAGCCGGCAATATGAAGAAGCTGAATTCCAAGATGTATTTTTCCCTTTATATGGATTTTGTCCCGGTACAATATGCTACCAGCTATGAGATTGAATTATCGGATGAAAAGGGAAAGGTGATCAAGACTTATACAGTTAACTGTAATGATACTGACTTCGTGGAAAAGACCTTTAAGAAACTGCCAAAGGATGTATACGGCGTGCGGATCAGAGGCAGCAGAGACGGAGAATATGGGGAATGGTCAGACAGATCAATTGTTGTCAAGCAGCCCAAGATGCAGGCGAGAAATTATAAAGGTGCCATTCAGATCAAATGGCAGAAGCTGAAGGGTGTAAGCGGATACGATATCTATATGAGCAGGAAGCAGAACAGTGGATATAAAAAGGTTGCATCCGTTAATGCAAAGACCGCATTAAAGACGATCAAAAAGATTGGTAAAAAGAAGCTGAAAAAGGGAACTTATTATTACTATGTGGTAGCGAAAAAGAAACTGGGAAAGAAAACATTTAAATCAGGTATTAATTTCAAGTCATATGTGAAAAAGAGATAGTAGTAAGGGAGGAAAGAAAATGAGGGATAATCGACATCGCGGATTGTTATATATGTTGGTGTTTTGTTTAGTGCTGCAGGGAGCAATGGGAACAGTAAGCGCCCGGACAATCTCAGAAAATGAAGTACAAGTGTCAGAAAATTCCATTTCCGAAGATAGTATAGAAGCAGATCGGATAGGTAAGACAAAAAGAGAACTAAGCAGTGTAACCTATAATAGTACGATTCCGGTCTGGGATTGTATCTATTTTGGTCATTATTGGCAAAATGATACAAACGGAGATGGACAGGCAGATACATTTGACGAGCAGGAAATGATCAAATGGAGAGTACTTTCTGTTTCCAAGGGCAAGGCTTTGCTGATGGCAGATCAGATTCTGGATGTATTTCCATATGAATATCAGATTTTAGACTATATGACAGCCCCTGATGATATTACCTGGGAAACAAGTGGTGTGAATAAGTATCTGCAAAAAATATGGATAGATAATGCTTTCAGTTCGGTGGAAAAGCAGGCAATTGTGGATGTCAGTGGACAGAATTCGGTTAAGATTGCTTTACCGGACAGGACGATCATAAATAACAGTACTTATGGATTTTCTGTAAATGGATATAAGCAGGCGACAAACACGGAATATGCAGCGCAGCTGGGGAAACGGTATGATAGTTCTTATGCCGGGAAAGGTGAAACTGCATCTTATTGGACATCAGAGGCTTCCAATTCTTATCCCGGATATGCGGCGGCAGTAAATAAATATGGATCGATCATCAACTGCGATCAGAAAACAAGTTATATCGGAATTCGTCCGGTAATCACAATAGATATAACCAAGATCGGATGTTGGCAATATGCAGGTACTGTAGAAGGATATGGTAATGCAACAGAATATCATGAAATGGCTTTTCTGACAGAAAACAGGGACAGCAGTATGGAACCGGTCAGTAAGCTGGTACAGAATAAGGAATATTATGCCTGTGTGGCAATTGATGAAGAATTGGCACATGGGGCAACTTTTATATTGGAGTATAAGAAAGCAGGAGGGAGTACAGAAACATATGCAACATCGAAAACGGTAAATGCGATAAAAGTCGGAAACAGTATTTATAGTAGTTTTCCGGTTTCTTTTTCGGATGTAGGAAATTACACGTATAAGATCAGGGTAAAACTGGCAGATAAATCAGAGATTACAAGGGATGAATATGCAGACCAGTTTCAGGTGGTAACTGCTGACTATGATACTGTGGTGGGAGCAGAGTGGAAATACGCTCCCGTACAGAAAACCTTGTATATTACAGGTAATCTGACCGGATCCGCGTCCCAATACAGAAGTTGTATACAGATGCATATGAGAGATATCGAAACGTTGGTTGTACAGGAGGGAGTAACAAGTATTCCAGCCGGTTTATTTGGAGATAGATTTCTGGCACTTAAAAAAGTGATGCTGCCCGGTACTCTGAAGACGATACCAATGAAGATGTTTCGAGCAACATCTGTTGAGGAAATAAGCTTTGGAGAAGGACTGGAAATAATTAAAGAGGAGGCTTTTGCACACTGCTTGAATTTGAAAAAGATAGTATTGCCAAAGACAATAAAGCAAATAAAAATAGGAGCTTTCCGCGAATGTAATGCTTTAAAAGAAATAGTGCTGAAGGGAGCGCAGAAAATATCGGGAGCTGCTTTTAAAGCTTGTGGAATACAGGAGATTACTTTGCCTGCAAATTTAGAGTCAATATGTTGGGAAGAGACACCGGATGCATTTACTGTATACGGTGGAACGCCATTTTCAGGTTGTAAGGATCTAAAGGCGATTTATGTGGATCCGCAAAATCCATATTATACTTCAGTGGACGGCATTTTATATACAAAGGATCAGACGAAGCTTGTATTGTATCCACCGGCTAAAGGAGGAACTTATGCTGTACCGGCAAAAGTGACGGAAATAGGTTATCAGGCGTTTTATAAATGTGAAAATCTGACGGCGGTTACTTTGCCGTCCGGATTGCATAAGTTTAATTTGGAGGCAATTCGGGGATCCGGAATAAAACGTCTTGTATTTCCGGTGAATATGAAGACACTTACATGCCAGACAATGCCACTTTTGAATAAGGAACAGATTGCTTATAATGCTTTGTTTTTAGAGGATAGTAAGATAGAAGAGATGTATATTTCACCAAAGACGGAAATTACATTTTTGGATCGGAAAATTCATTTACAGAACTCAACCAATGCAGTGCTTGCAGACTTGTCCGGCATTAAAGTTTATGGTTATCGAAATTCAGAGGCAGAGGAAATGGCAGTTGACCTTGGAATGACTTTTGTTTCACAGGGAACATGTCATAAGGTAGCTTTTGATTGTATTCGCAATACATGTGTTGTAGTAGAGGGGAAAAAATATGGATTTTTTGATACACTTCCCGTACCACAAAAGGATGGCTATCTGTTTAAAGGCTGGCAGAAGAACAAACAGGGTGGAGATATTGTAACAAACGATTCTATTGTAACAGATCAGACAGATCAGATTTTATATGCAAAATGGGAAGAAATCATAACGCCTTTGGAAAAGGGAAGTAAAGTAACAGATACTGCAACAAATGGTAAATACATTATTACCAAAAGTGACAAGAACAATCCGGAGGCTCAGTATGTTGGCCCTAAAAAGAACAAAGCCAAGATAACAATTCCGGCTTATATGAGTTATAAGGGAGTAAAGTATAAAATTACCAGTATGTCTGCGAATTCATTTAAAAAGAATAGAAAGGTTACAAATGTTGTATTGTCGGATAGCATTACAAAAATCGGTAACAACGCATTTTATGGATGTTCTAATCTTAAAAGCATCACAATAGGTAAGAATGTAAAGAGTATCGGAAAAAATGTATTTAAAGATTGCAAAAAACTGAAAACAATAAAGATAAAAGGATCCAAATTAAAAACGGTTGGGAAAAATAGCCTAAAGGGTATTCATGCAAAATGTAAGATAAAAGTTCCTGCAAAAAAAGTAAAAATTTATAAAAAACTATTTAAGGGAAAGGGACAGAAGAAAACAGTTAAAATTACCAAATAAGGGTAATAAAAAATATAAAGGAGAGATTCACAATGAACAAAAGAAAATGTAACAAAAAACAAATTGCCTGGATGCTGGTTCTGGCGCTGTTTGCATCATGCCTGCAGCCGATTGGTATTCTGGCAAAAGAAAATGTCGATGCAGAGATGGCTGCGGTCAGTGCAAATGCTGTTCCGGTATTGGGAATGCTGCAGTTAAACAGTCCGGTAGATGTATCTGTGCGGGATATGTATGTAGTAAGCGATAATTCTGCTGATGAACTGGTTGCTCATTATCAGTTTCAGGCAAATGAAAATGCAATTTATGGGTTTTCTGCATATGATGATTACGAAAACTCGGATGTAACTGTGAATGTGTATGAAGAGGGCGGTGCATATGGTGAAGCTGATAAGAAACTGGCATATGAAGATAGTAACTATGATTATTATGAGGATGGTGCACGCAGTTGCTTATTTAAGTTAGAGTCCGGGAAAAAATATGAAGTGTTTCTGGTTACATCAGATTCAGATTTTGAGTATGTAACAGATTATACCTTATCAGTGACAAGAAAAGCATCCAAGGCTATTTATGATAAAGATGAATTTGGTGCTTTTGTAGCATCAGGTGGTACAGTAAGTATTATGAGCAGAAGCGACGCGTATGATTATTGGGATACCTGTGATGAGCAGGAAATTCCATATGATTCCCAAAATCTGCAGAATGGAACTTATCTGATCTTGAGATCAGACACATTTAAACAGCAGTATAAGGGGAAAGAATGGACGCCCGGATTTAGTATTTCTGTTATATGTAATTTAGATCTTGATACAAATCGTATGATTTGTGACGAACTGGAAGATTCCCGTCACGGTTATTGGAATGATAGAACGGGTGAATATGAAGTGATGCTTCCGGTGAAGTATTATGCAGAGAATGGAACAGAGCTGGCAATGGACAGTAAGGTTGATACAAGCTCCAATATTATACTGGTGTCCTATGTACCGGCGGTTGTATTTGTACAGAAAATCACATTGACAGGCACAACTGCTTTGCAGGTTGGACAAAAAGCAACAGTGAAAGCAACCATTGATACTTTAAATAAGTATACAGCCACGAATCCAAACGTAACTTTCTCAACATCCAATGCATCTGTATTAAAGGTATCCGCAAAAGGTGAGATAGAAGGCATAAAAGCGGGTACAGCCGATGTGATCTGTAAATCTGATGATGGGAATGCAAGTCAGAAATTGACAGTTACAGTAAAAGCAAAAGAGGTAGCCAGTGATCTGAAACCTGCTGAGACACCGGTTCCGGAGAAAAAAGGAACTACTATCACAACAAAGAAAGAGATGGGTAAGTTTAAGGTAACAAGCACGGACAGTAAAAATCCTACAGTAGAATATGTCGGACCGACCGCTGCAGGAAAGAAAAAGAAGACGATCACTATTCCGGAATACATTACATATAACGGAGTAAAATACCGGGTAACCAGTGTGGCTGCCAAATCCTTTAAAAATAATAAAAAAGTTACAGCGATTAAGATATCGAGCAGTATTACAACAATTGGAAAGAGTGCATTTGAAGGATGTATCAAATTAAAGACTATTACCATGGGAAAGAGCATCAAGACCATTGGCAAAAATGCCTTCAAAAATTGTAAATCTTTAAAGACGATCACAATCAAGAGCACGAAATTAAAAACAGTTGACAAATCTGCTTTTAAGGGTGTCAATAAGAAGTGTGTGATCAAGGTACCAAAGAAGATGCTGAAGAAATACAAAAAGCTCTTTAAAAAGAAGGGAATTAAGCTGAAAGTAAAAGCAGCATAATGATTTGAAGATATGAAAAAACAGAAGAGTCAGGAAAAATGGAATATCGAATTGTTACCGTTGCTGGCGGTTATTCTCATTGTACCGCTTGTGACCGGGCTGCATATCCTGGACACAGGGCTTGGTAGTTATCCATGGCTTCCTGACAGTATGGAGCAGAGAGCGGACTTTTTCCTATATGGAAAGAGCCGGGTGCTGCTGATCCTGGCAGGTGTGATGCTGCTGGGGATGATAGACAGATTTTTGATCCGAAGGGAAGGAGCAGGCTGGAAATGCCTGCTCCCTTTGATCGGCTATGAATTATTTGTAGTCCTTTCTTCTGTTTTATCTGATGAACGTCGGATTGCATTACATGGCATAATGGAGCAATATGAAGGCATGTGGGTGCTTTTGGCCTACGGTGTCATTGCTGCTTATGCATTTTTTGTTGTGCATGATTCCCGGGATTTAGATTGTATCTGGCTGGCGGTATTGACAGCCGGGCTGCTGCAGGGGATTCTGGGGCTGGCTGAACTGGCAGGGAAGGAACTGCTCAGCATACCGCTGTTTAAAAAGCTGATTCTTGGAAAAAACTATCAGGAGTTTGCTAACCGCCTGGATTTTCGCTTTGTGGGAGAAAGTTACCAGAGAGTAAGCGGGACATTATATAATCCCAATTATGCAGGTATATTTTTTGCAGTAGTATTTTTTGCAGGATTATGTCTTTTGGTAAAATGGACAGGTGGAAAACGGGCATATGCAATATTGGTATCGATTGTTTCACTTATATGCCTGATCGGAAGTGGATCAAAAAGTGCGGTTATTGCGTTATTGGTGACAATTCCGGTCTTTGCGATAAAAGCCTTTCTGTCCGGAAATAAAAAAGCAGGCGTTCTTTGCACCAGTGGTTTTGTGCTTGTTATAGTGTTTTTTTGCCTGTATGACGGACTGACCGGTATGCACACTCTGCGGCGTATTGCCGTTTCATTGGTGCCAGAACAAACCGATGAAATGTTGACGGATATCCGGGCATATCCGGATCATATTGCGCTGACATGGGACGGAAGGAAGATTTCTCTTGTTCTGGAGCATGAAAAAGATGCACTTTACATACATGCATATGAAGAGGACGGAAATGAGCTCACACTGGTTTCAGATGAAAAAAGGCAGATCTGCAGCCCGGAAGAAACAGATTTTGAACAATTATATTTTCAGTGTTATCGGAAAAATGACATATCATATCTTGCTGTTTTTCATAACAATATCAGATGGCTTTTCGCTGAACTGGAAGACGGGACATATTCTTATATTACAATATGGGGAAAACCGGATGAGATCATAACAGCGAAAAAAGCTTTTTCCGGGAAATGGGACAGCCTATTTACGAATCGTGGATATATATACAACAGAACGTTGCCTCTTTTAAAAAAGTATATTATATTTGGCAGTGGATCGGATACATTTATGCTGCAATTTCCACAAAATGATTATGTGGCACGTGCGGCTCTTGGCTGGGGATTTTTCTCGGAAATCCTGACGAAGCCTCATTGTATGTATTTGCAAATTGCATTACAGACCGGCGTACTTTCCCTGATACTGTTTCTTGTGTTACCGGTCTCTATTTGGATCAATAATTTAAAAAAGAGCATAAAAAACAGAGCAGCCACAAAAGAGGAAGAGGTCATGCGTTCTGACCGGACGATCATAGGCGGTTTTCTGTTGATATATCTGCTTGCAGGTATTACAAATGACTCTATGCTGGTATTAGCACCGCTTTACTGGGTCGTATTGGGAGTGGGATTGAAAAAATGTTTCTTGCAATTTAAGACATGATATGCTAATATTTCTAATGGTTGAGACAGCAATATTGTCTCATATGGGTGGATTCCCGAGTGGCCAAAGGGGACAGACTGTAAATCTGCTGGCAATGCCTTCGAAGGTTCGAATCCTTCTCCGCCCATTGTACTGGGTGTAGCCTTATCAAGTAAAATGGTTACACGTCTTTTGTAAATAAATATCGCGGGGTGGAGCAGTCTGGAAGCTCGCCGGGCTCATAACCCGGAGGTCATAGGTTCAAATC
>ERZ779957.400-NODE-400-length-15422-cov-3.60623_pt1 | contig 15422 bp, 14 predicted proteins | sample MGYA00511583_ERZ779957 | MGnify/ENA primary metagenome ERZ779957 (study PRJEB29588, sample SAMEA2146320) | human gut metagenome | biome: human gut; feature: human-associated habitat; material: faeces | place: Denmark | collected 2008/2010 ... | reverse complement strand
TAGAAAATACTGATTTTGCTGGATACATTGAACTATTGTAATCTACTCCGAGAATATCTAACATCGTCGGTACTAGATTATATGGCGAAGTGAATTTATCTACTGTATTTTTGTTATATACTTCTATTATTTTTTCGTTTAATGTTGGATTATAGAAGTTCATAAATGTTTTATAGATATCTGGATAATCTCTTTCTTCATGTCCGCTTAAAGCTAGATTTAGATCTTTTCCATCGCAGCTATAATATACTTCATGGTCTCCATACATGACTATCAAAGTGTTTTCAAATAAATTGTTTGCTTTTAAGTAAGAGAGTAAATGCTCAACTGATCTATCGAAATTCATCGATGCCATCTGATAGTATTCCATTCCCCGTTTTCTTATTTCGCTACCATCATCTTTTAATGGATTTGTCCAAAATCCTTTTTCTTCGGCGTCTTTTAATTCATCGTAATAAAGTTCTTTCATGTATTTATTTGTTTCAGAACCAGAATAAGGACCGTGCATCGATAAAGTTGTCCAGAATAAATAGAATGGTTTTTCTTTTAAGGCATCGACATTTAAAAGCCTTTCGATATTTTGTTCGGTATTTAAATCAGCAGGATAGTTTCCACCCCAGTTCCATATTGGAGTATCAGGATAAAGATCTTCATGGAAATAAAGAGTATCAAAACCTAAATTGGCATTGAAATTTTTTCGATCATAGATATCTTTATCACCACCGGTATCATGGATGAAGAAAGTGTTGTAGTCATTTTGTTTTAAAATATTAGCAGAAGAATAAGGATAAGAATTATTGATAGCTAAAGAAGACCAAGGATCAAAAGAAGTAGGTTTACTGCCGATAATTCCGATAAGTTCAGAAATATTGGTTTTATTTTTAGAGTAATTGATATTGAAATCTAATCCTTCTTCTTGCATTTTGTATAGAGTAGGGGTCAAGGTAGGATTGACCATATATTGGCTGCCAGTTTCAATCATAATGGAAATGACATTGTAGTTTTTTAATAAACCGGTGAAATCGTTTTCTATCGTTGAAGAAGAGTTGGTTTTAGTTGTCGAATTTAAAGTGGAAGTTGAAGTGCTGGAGCTATTATTTGTTGAAACAATAGTAGAAGATGAAGAGAAAGAATTATTGTTACAACCGAAAAGGAAAAAAGAAATTGATATTAAAAACGATAGTTTATTTGTAATATTTCTTTTCATTTTTCCTCCATGAGTAATAATTTTACAATTATTTAATTAATAAATAAAGGAATTATATTAAGAAAAGGTCCTTTATTTCATATAAGAGAAGAGTTTTTGCTAATTTATATTCGCAAAAATACAAAATTTATTGATAAAAAGATACAAAAATCTTTAATGTAAATAAAAAATTGTGTTACAATACCAAAGGGAAATAAATCCCACAGCTTGTTTATACACAATTTAGGAGGAAATATGGCTGAAAAAAAGTATGTTTATGCATTTAAAGATGCTCATGGCTTAGGTAAAGAACTCCTCGGTGGTAAAGGTGCTGGCCTTGCTGAAATGACTTACATTGGAATTCCAATTCCACAAGGTTTTACCGTTACAACTGAAGCTTGTACTCTTTATTACGATAGCGACAAAAAAATCCCTGATTTCGTCGTTGAACAAATCAAAGGTGCTATTAAAGATCTTGAAAAAACTACCGGAAAGAATTTCGGTGGCGATCATAACCCACTTTTAGTTTCTGTCCGTTCCGGTGCTCGTGTTTCTATGCCAGGTATGATGGATACAATCTTGAACCTTGGTTTAAATGATACTACAGTTGCTGCTATGGTCAAAGAAACTGGAAATGAACGTTTCGCTTATGACTCTTATCGTCGTTTTATTCTCATGTTTACCAATATTGCTAAAGGTTACAAGAGAGATGAAATGGATAAGATGCTCGATGATATCAAGAAAGAAAAAGGATATAAATTCGACTGGGAAGTTCCAGCTGAAGATCTCAAAGGCTTAGTTGTTAAATACAAAGCTTGGTATAAGGATCATGTTGGCGAAGAATTCCCAAATAACCCATTTGATCAATTGATGGAAGCTGTTAAAGCTATTTTCCGTTCATGGGACAATCCACGTGCTAACACATATCGTCATATGAACAATATTCCATATAGCTGGGGTACTGCTGTTAACGTTCAATCAATGGTCTTCGGTAATAAGGGTGAAAACTCTGGTACTGGTGTTGGTTTCTCCCGTTCTCCATCTACTGGTGAACACAAAATCTTTGCTGAATACTTAACAAACGCTCAAGGTGAAGACGTTGTTGCTGGTATTCGTACACCTGAACCAATCGAAGCTTTAAAAGAACATCAACCAGAAATTTATGAACAATTAATCAACATTGTTCACACACTTGAAAATCACTATAAAGATATGCAAGATATGGAATTCACTGTCGAAGATGGTAAACTCTATTTCTTACAAACTCGTAATGGTAAAAGAACTGCTGCTGCAGCTTTAAAGATTGCTTGCGATTTAGTCGATGAAGGTCTCATCGATGAAAAAGAAGCTTGCTTACGTGTTGAACCTAAAGCCTTAGATGCTTTATTACACCCAACATTTGACCAAGCTGAAATTAAGAAACTCACTCCAATCGCTGTTGGTCTTCCTGCATCTCCAGGTGCTGCAACTGGTGCTTTAGCTTTCTCTGCTGAAGAAGCTAAAGAAAGAGCTGCTGCTGGTGAAAAAGTTGTTTTAGTCCGTGCTGAAACATCTCCAGAAGATATCGAAGGTATGGTTTCTGCTCAAGGTATCTTAACAATGCGTGGTGGTATGACTTCTCACGCTGCTGTCGTTGCTCGTGGTATGGGTAAATGCTGTGTCGCAGGTTGCGGTGCTGCTCATATCGATGAACACTCCAAGACAATGGAAATCGATGGCAAAGTCTACGGAACATCCGATATTATTTCTATCGATGGTTCTACAGGTAATGTCTATTTCGGCGCTGTCAAGACTAAGGAAGCTGAACTCTCCGGTAACTTCGGCCGTTTAATGGCTTGGGCTGATAAATATAGAGCTTTAGCAGTCAGAGCTAATGCTGATACTCCACGTGATGCATTACAAGCTTTCAAGTTTGGTGCTCAAGGTATCGGTTTATGCCGTACAGAACATATGTTCTTCGAAAAAGATCGTATTTTCCATATGCGTCAGATGATTCTTGCTGACACTGTTGAAGAAAGAGAAAAGGCACTCGCTTGCTTACTCCCAATTCAAAGAAAAGACTTCTATGGCTTATTTATGGCTATGAAGGACAAGAATGTTAATATTCGTTTACTTGATCCACCACTTCACGAATTCTTACCACAAGAAGAAGTTGCAATTGCTGAATTAGCAGAAGCTACTGGTAAATCCGTTGAACACATTAAGACAAAGATCAATGCATTACACGAATTCAACCCAATGATGGGTCACCGTGGTTGCCGTCTTGATGTCTCTTATCCAGAAATTGGACGTATGCAAGCTAGAGCTATCATCGAAGCTGCTATCCAAGCTCAAAAGGATTTAAGAGCTGCTGGTGAAGATGTTGTTGTCCACCCAGAAATCATGATTCCATTAACACTTGACTTAAAGGAATTCCGTTTTGTCAAGAAGATCATCACAACAACAGCTGATGCTGTCATCGCTGAAAATCATTCTGATATCACCTATAAGGTTGGTACTATGATTGAAATTCCGAGAGCTGCACTTCTTGCTGGTGAAATCGCTTCTGAAGCTGCTTACTTCTCCTTCGGTACAAACGATTTAACACAAATGACTTTCGGTTTCTCCCGTGATGATGCTGGTAAGTTCTTACCTGATTATTACGATAATAAGATCTTCGATACAGATCCATTCCAAACTGTTGATACCAAAGGTGTCGGCAAACTCATTAAGATGGCTGTTTCCGAAGGCCGTGCAACTAACCCAGATTTACACGTTGGTGTCTGTGGTGAACATGGTGGCGATCCTGATTCTATCGAATTCTTCCACAATGCTGGACTCGATTATGTCTCTTGCTCTCCATTCCGTGTCCCAGTTGCTCGTTTAGCTGCTGCTCAAGCAAATATTAAGAATCCTAGAAAATAATTTCGGATTTGAAGTATTTGATAAAGCTAGAAAAAGTCAATATTAATAAAAATACAGTCATTCTTGAAAAAGAATGGCTGTTTTTTTTCTTTTCGATTTGGAACAAAAAAACGCATTAAAAAGGCAGGTGGTTCTTGCTTTTTTACACACAGCAATAGGTATTGCTGTATTATAGATGGCAAGGAAAAGGAGATTTTTTATGGTAAATTATAAACTAATTATCGAATATCATCAAAAAGGGAATAATACGCAGGTTGCTGTACGGGTTCAAGCGTTATTTTTGATAAGATGGCTACAAACGGAACGTATGCGTTTTATGCTGTGGACGGCTTTAGTAATAATATTATATGTATGTGAGTATCGATGCTCCCAAATTCACTTTTGTCAGGTCTGAGAATAGTCATATAGTTTGCATGATTTGGACGACGAGTAACTGTACTGTGACATTGAATGGAAAAAAAATATATGAACGGAACGTGGATAGAGCAAGAGGGTGAATACGCTTTCGTAATTACCAACGATGCAAAACGTTCGACGACTTACAAATTTATGGTTGACCATTATTACGCGAAATACTCTATGGTTGCGCCGACATGCACGCAAAAAAGCTATACAATATATAAATGTATGGGTTGCGTCGGTAGTTATAATGGAGATTATATCGAAGCCAAAGGACACGAATATGAAACAAAGGTAGTACGCGATCTTCATTGCGAAACAATGGACGAAAGAAGTTTCTATTGTACGAAGTGTGGAGCAATTATCACGCAGAATATGGACGGGCAGTATGAACAGGATTTTTCGTATATCGAATATTTTTTCGGCCGATATCAGCCTTATATGTGTTGGGTACTTTTGACGATAGCAGGCGTATGGAGAATTGTGATGGATATTTTCTTTGCGATTGCGCAGAAGAACGAAGAAAAAGAAAAGGCAAGAAAGATGATTAAAAACTACGTCATCGGACTTTTCGTCATGTTTTCCATTCTCGTTGCTTGCTTATATCTCGTCATTAATTGCAGGGTAAAAGCAAAAATAGTAGCGTAAAATGTCGCTTATCAGCAATTTCTCGTTGTTATTGAAATGAATAATATTGTAAACAATACGTTGTTGTCGCTGACTTTTACATAGTATGCGCGGAATAATCTAAAAAAGATGAAAAACTTGATGCGTACAGGTTGAAAAAATATTGATTTTCATATATGTTCGCTGAAAGTAGATTGTTTTTACGACTGACTTTCAAATAAAAGGAGAGGGAGGAGAGGGTATGGGAGCAATAATAAGAGAAAGATATTTACAAAAGTTAATCGATCGAAAAGAAAATGGTATGATAAAAGTAATAACAGGAATTAAAAAGTGCGGTAAAAGTTATTTTTTTTGCAATATAATAGAATAAAAATTATATAAATAATGAAACATAAACTTAAAACGCACGAAAACTATTGATAAATAAAGAGTTTTCACGCATAATAAGTTTAAAAGGAGATGAAAATGTCTGAATATACATTTTTGAGTAAAGCGCTTATAAAAGTTGATGAAATAAAAAAAGATTTTGCGTCAGAATCAAGTTTATTTGGTGCTTTAAAACGTTTAAAAGATAATGGGAAAATAGTAAAACTTAAGGGTGGATTATATGCTACTGTAAATCCAATAGAAAAAGATATTTATGTCAATCGGTTTGAGATAGCTACAGCTTTACATGAAGGTGCTTATTGTGCGTATCATACAGCTTTAGAATATTATGGTCTTGCTACACAAGTATATTATGATGTTCATGTTGTTACTGAAAAGCGTTATTCTCCAATGGTGATTGAAGGCTTGGAATATCAATTTTTTCAAAATGAATATAATGGCGGAATAATTGAGACAAAGCAAAATACACAAATTCGAATAACTGAACTTGAACGTACTATAATAGATTGTCTTGATCGTTTACTTTTATCTGGTGGTCTAGAAGAAGTATTCATGGCTTTAACTATGATAAATTATTGTGATGAAGATAAACTTTTAAAGCATTTATCTGGTTATGGTAAAAAAATTATTTATAAAAAAGCAGGATATTTATTTTCAGTTTTGAAACCTTCGTATCTTACTGGACATTTTTATGAAGAATGTAAAAAAAATATGTCAAAATGTGATGATGATATACGTGAAAACAATAAAAATGCTTATATTTATAATAGTGAATGGAAACTGTATGTTCCTAAACACTTAATAAATATGGAGAATTGAAAATGATAGACTTAACATCAGAGAATATAAGAAAAACAGCAAAGGCTACTGGATTTATAAAAGACAATGTAGAAAAAGTAATGCGTCTTATCGATATACTTGAAACATTTTTTTAAACTAAATGGAAAGATAAATTTGTTTTAAAAGGTGGGACAGCTATTAACATGTTTTATATGGGCATGCCAAGATTGTCTGTGGATATAGATTTAGATTATATAGGAAAGAGCAAAGAAGAAATGCTCGCAGATAAAGAAGCGATAGCAACTTATCTTAAAAAATTCACTTTATCAAAAGTATTATTCATTTTCTAACGCAAGTAAAAGTTATTATGGATTAGATTCTTATGTATTACAGTATTTAAACAATGCAGGAAATAAGGATGTGATAAAGATAGAAATTAATTATCTTGATAGGACACATATATTTCCTGTTAATCAAAAAAATGTTAATGTTTTAGGTTATAAAGGTACAACGAAAATAAGTATTTTAAATGAATATGAGTTATATGGAAGCAAACTTGCTGCTCTTATTGATAGAAGCAAACCGAGAGATGTTTATGATGTTTATCAGATGATAAAATCTCATTTATTAGAAAATACTGAAATATTGAAAAAATGCTTAATATTCTATAATTGTATTGGAGGAGATGCAAATATTATTGATTTTAATATAGATAAATTCGATGCAATGTCTAAACGTGATTTTGATCGTATGCTTAAGCCAATGTTATCGAAAGATGAGAAATTTGATTATAAAAAGACAATAGGTGAAATACAGCAATTTCTTAAAAAATTATTATGTTTTACGGATGATGAACGACTCTTTGTCGAAGAATTCAAAAATAAAAAATACAAGCCAGAAAAATTATTCGATGACCAAAATGTTATTTCACGTCTTTGTTGGCATCCTATGGCAATTTGGAGATGTGATAGTAAATAGTTAGTGATAGTAAGCTAAACTTTTTTGTATAAGAATTAGATATATTAAGAAAAGGCCTATTTTTATAAAAGAAAATATATATTTTTAAAACATAAAATCTTATAATATTATTGATGATTGAAAAATAATATGGTTATTATTTTAGATAGTTATTTTTTAGTGTATCCGTTTTTATTCCTTTTTATAGTATTCAGATATCGGATTTTATTCCTTTTTTCGACAAAATAGTATCCGTTTTTATTCCTTTTTTGTTTGACAAGCATAAATAAATGAAATATTATGTAATTGATTAAACATAAAGGAGATACTTATGTTAAAAAGAAAAATATATCAAAAACTTGTTGATTGGAAAAGAACACATAAAAATAATTGTCTTATGGTAGAAGGTGCAAGGCAAGTAGGAAAGACATATATTATTCGTGAGTTTGGAAAAAAAGAATACGAAAGTTTTATTGAGATTAACTTTATTAAAAATCAAGAATTGAAACAAATTTTTAACGGATCTTTAGATGCTGATTCCATTTATAAAAGAATGTCAGCTATGATAAATGGCGTTAATTTTGTTAAAGGAAATACTTTAATTTTTTTAGATGAAATTCAAGCATGTGGAAATGCAAGGACTGCATTAAAATTTTTAGCAGAAGATGGAAGATTTGATGTCATTACTTCAGGAAGTTTATTAGGGTTAACTTATGGAGAAGATGCTGATGAAAATACTGAAGAACCAGAGTCCGTTCCTACTGGTTATGAAATGTTTTTAACAATGTATTCACTGGATTTTGAAGAATTTTTATGGGCAGAAGGATATGAAAATGGCATTTCTTATTTAAGAGAACTTTTTGATAATAAAGAAAAAGTACCATTTGCTTTAAATGAAAAATATGAAACTTTATTTCGTGAATATATGGTTGTTGGTGGCATGCCTGAAGTTGTGGCTGACTATGTTGAAAATCATGACTTTACTAAAGTAGCTGCAATACAAGAAAAAATACTTGAAAATTATCGTTTTGATATTTCAAAGCATGCAAAAGGTGCTGAAAAAATTAAAGTTCGTAGATGCTATGAAGCAATTCCTAGACAATTAGCAAAAGAAATTACAAAGTTTCAATATTCTACGGTTGAGAAAGGACAGACAAGTAAAAAATATGGTGGAAGTATTCAATGGTTGAAAGATTCCAATATTGTCAATCCTTGTTATAATATTCATGAACCCTATTTGCCACTTATGGCAAATGCTGATGAAAATCAGTTCAAATTATATATTAATGATACTGGCTTATTGTGTGCTATGTATGGATTTGAAACTAAAAAAGCTGTTCTAGAAAATGTTATAAAAGGGAATGCTAAGGGTGGCATTTATGAGAATATAATTGCAGAAATTTTGGTTAAAAATGGATATGAATTATATTATTACAGGCCAGATGATTCTAATGAATTAGAATTTTTGATAGAAAAAAATGGAGAAGTTATTCCTGTGGAAGTGAAGGCAGGAAATACGGCAACAAAGTCTTTGAATAGATTTATTGAAAAATATAAACCAACAGTAGCTTATAAAATTGTAGATGGAAATGTTGGTGTAAACGAAAACAAATTAACTATTCCTCATTATATGGTTATGTTTTTATAATGTAGTTTTAATAAAATATATAATATACCAAATAAATATTTATTATCGGTAAATGCATATTTCTTTATTTAAATGGTTGATTTATTTTTAATATAAAAATATAATGTTAATACTTATTTTTGTTAAAAACTTATCTTAAAATTAGTTTATTATGTTTTTTTATTATTTTTTCAAAAAAATTAAAGTTTTTTATAAAAAATAGCAAAATATTTTATGAAAGTGGTTACAATTGATTATATTAATATTAAAAATACAAAAAAATCTTATATAATGAAAAAGAGGTAATAAATGAAAAAAGTAAAAATGATGAAAAAGTATGCTGACTTGATAGCAGAAGTTGGCATAGGTGCAAACAGTAATCAAGACATAGTTATTTTTGCATCGGTAGAAATGGCACAATTTGTCCATTATTTAACCTTGTCTCTATATGCTCATAAGGTTAAAAATATTGAAGTTAGTTATTCTGATCCTTTATTGATCAAACAAAAGATGTTACATACTCCTATCAAAAGATTATCCAAGGTTAATCCTTTAGATGTTGAGGCTATGAAATCTTATACTGATAGAGGAATGGCTAGAATTATGTTGGTAGGTAATGATCCTAATATCTATAGTTCTGTCGGTGTTGAAAAGGTTACCGCTTATAATAGTGCTCTTAATAAGGCTACTTTCCCTTATCGTCAAATTTATATGAACAATGAATTAGCTTGGTGTATCGCTGCTGTTCCTACTAAAAAGTGGGCGGAAAGAGTATTCCCAAAAGCTACTCCAACTCAAGCTCAAATAAGTTTGTGGGAAGCTATCTATAAAGCTTGTCGAATCGATGCTGATAATACTCCAATTGAAAGTTGGAAAAAGCATATCGCTACTTTAAATCGCAATGCTAATGCTTTGAATAAGATGAAATTAAAGAGCTTGCACTATCAAAGTAAGAATGGAACAGATTTAGTTATTGGTTTACCAAATAGTTATCGTTTTGCTGCTGCTAATGCTGTTCAAAGCCGTTATAATTCAGAATTTGTTCCTAATTTGCCAACTGAGGAAGTCTTTGCTTCTCCTCATAAAGATAAGGTTGATGGTATTGTCTATTCCTCAAAGGCTTTATCTTATAATGGCAATATAATTGATAAGTTCTTCCTCAAATTTGAAAATGGTAAGGTTGTTGATTATGGTGCTGAAGTCGGTTACGATACTTTGAAAAGCATCATTGATTTTGATGAAGGATCTTGCCGTTTAGGAGAATGTGCTTTGGTTCCTTTCCATTCTCCAATTTCAGAGATGAATATTCTTTTCTATAATACTTTATTTGATGAAAATGCGGCTTGTCATTTGGCATTGGGTGCTTCTTTTGCTGAATGTGTTTCTAATGGTGAAGCAATGAGCGTTGAAGAACTTGAAGAAGCTGGTTTAAATCAAAGCCGTGAGCATGTTGATTTCATGATCGGTACTGAAGATCTTTCGATTATTGGTACTGATAAAAACGGTAAAGAAATTGTCATTTTCAAAGATGGCGATTTCGCTATTTAATTAAATTTATATAAGTATTCAAAGAGCATCCAGTTAAGATGCTCTTTTTGACTATTGTAAAAATATTTAGTACAATAATGGCGGTGATGTTATGAATAGAAATTATTCAAAAATTATAGTTTCAACTTTACTCAATATGTTGAAAACTACCCCATATGATGAAATTAGTGTTGCTACATTATGCCGTACAGCTGGTGTTTCAAGACAGAGTTTCTATTATTATTTTGCTGATTTAAATGATTGTTTAATGTCCATAATTATAGCTGAAGGTGTCAATGTTAGAAAAAATGGTTCTTATAATAATATCCGTGAATTGTTGATGGATTTATATAATTACATCTATGCAAATAGAGTTATTTTTACCAATATTGCTACCAGCAGCCAAGCGGGGGTTTTGTATGATAAAATCCAAAAGCTTGGAAAAGATATTCTTCGTTCGGAAATTACTAAATGGATTCCTGATGTTGAATATTTGAGTGCTGATGATATGGATTATATTTTAAGTTTCTATTTTGCTAATTTTATCTCTTCTATTTCTCTTTGGATGAAAAAAGGTTTTTCTACTACTCCAGATTATGAAATTGTGCATTTTATTTTGGTGACTGAGGGTATGGTTAAAGAGTGGGTAAGAAGATTTATTGCCTTTAATAAGAGGAAAGCTTTACCTGATCATTCTGTCTATTCAAAATATATTGGTACAGCGAATATGAATAATAATGGGGAAAAATTATGATAGATTTTTATAATCCTACGCATATCTATTTTACTAGTTATGAAAATATAGGTATATTGATAAGAAAATATGGCTTTAGTAAAGTTGTTTTACTATGTGGAAGTTCTTATTTGAAATCTTCGGGCATTCTCGATAATATTCTAAACAAATTAAAAGAAACTAATATTATTAGCTATGTTTATTCAGGGATAACAGCTAATCCGGATTTAAAGAATGTTGAAGAGGCTTTGAATTTAACAAAAGAAGTCAAACCTGATTTATTATTAGCTGTTGGCGGTGGTAGTGTTTTGGATTTAGCAAAAAGCGTTGCTAATAATTTTTATTATGATGGCGATATACTTGATTTCAATAAAAAGAAAACTATGCCCACTAAGGCTTTACCATTAGCTACAATAATTACAATTGCTGCTAGCGGTAGTGAAATGTCTTCTTCCTGTGTTATTTCAGATCGGAAGACTAATTTCAAAGGTGGCTTTAATTCTCCGACCAATTATCCATTGTTTTCTATTTTAGATGCTAGTTTAACAAAAAGTGTTTCCGAGTTTCAAACTTGCTGTGGTCTTGTTGATATAATTTCGCATAGCTTTGAAAGATATTTTTGTAAATCTGAAGAGTATCAGGTCTGTGATCTTTTTGCTCTTGGCGTCATAAGAAATATTGTTGATTTAACGCCGAAATTATTAAATAATTTAAATGATGAAAATTTGAGAAAAGCAATGATAGAAACGGGAACAGTTTCCCATAATGGATTCACTTCTTTTGGTAAAGTAACTTCTATGCCTTGTCATTTTGTTGAACATTTAATTTCGGGAAAATATCCTGAAATCGCTCATGGTTTAGGTCTTAGTTGGCTTTTAGGACCTTTCATGAGAAGAAATTATGAAGTATTAAAAGATAAGATAAAGAAATTTGGTCATTTTGTCTTCGATGAAGATGATCCTAAAGTTGCTTTGGATAAATTTGATGAATATATCAATTCTTTACCATTTAATAAAACAATGGAAGATTTCAGTATTACTAGTACAGAAAAAGAGTATTATCTTTCTTTATTGAAACCAGCTCTATAAAAGGAGAATATTATGATATCGGATAAAGATTTAAAAGATGTAGATTTTTTAGTTTTTGACGCTATTAGAAAAGAAAGAATTCGTCAGGATGATCATATAGAATTGATCGCTAGTGAGAATTATGTTTCAAAAGCAGTTTTAGAAGCACAAGGTTCTATAATGACAAATAAATATGCGGAAGGTTATCCTGGGCATCGATATTATGGCGGATGTGAATATGTTGATATTGTGGAAAATCTAGCACGTGATAGAATAAAAAAATTATTTAATTGCGAATATGCTAATGTTCAACCCCATTCTGGTTCCCAGGCTAATATGGCGGTATTTCGTACTTTATTAAATCATGGTGACAGGGTTTTAGGTATGAAACTAGATGCTGGTGGCCATTTATCTCATGGCAGTGCTTTATCTTTCAGCGGACAGGATTATCAAGTTTTTTCTTATGGCTTAGATCCTCAAACTGAAAGACTTAATTATGATGAGATTTTAAAATATGCTAAAGAAGTGCAACCGAAGATGATAATTGTTGGGGCTTCAGCATATCCGCGAATTATTGATTTTAAAGAATTTAGACATATCGCTGATGAAGTTGGCGCATATTTATTTGTTGATATGGCTCATATTGCTGGTCTTATTGCTGCTGGTCTTCATCCTAGCCCAATTCCTTATGCTCATGTTGTTTCTTCAACAACGCATAAAACTTTGCGCGGTCCTCGTGGTGGATTAATTTTAGCAAATGATATTGAGCTTGGAAAAAGTATTGATAAAAATGTTTTTCCTGGAGTTCAAGGCGGTCCTTTAATGCATGTTATTGCTGCTAAAGCTGTGGCTTTTGAAGAAGCTTTGAAACCAGATTTTAAAGATTATCAAAAACAAATTGTAAAAAATGCTGATGTTTTAGCTAAGACATTAGTATCAAAAGGTTATCATTTAGTCTCCGGTGGTACCGATAACCATCTGATGTTAGTAGATGTGAAATCTCATGCTAATATCACTGGTAAAAAGGCTCAGGATGTTTTAGGGAAATGCAATATTACAGTGAATAAGAATTCTATTCCTAATGATACGGAAAAGCCTTTTATTACTTCGGGTATCAGGCTTGGAACACCAGCTTGTACGACAAGAGGTTTTGTTGAAGAAGATATGGTAGAAGTTGCAAACATCATCGATTTATGTTTAACTAACTCTTATGATGAAGAAAAACTTGATGAGGCTAAACAAAGAGCACTCAAACTTACAAGAAAGTATCCTCTTCCTTATTGATAAAATAGTATATTTAATTTGTTAATTAGTTTATAATAATTGTTGAACTGAAAGTGAGGTTTTATGAAAGAAGACAATACAAATATGGAAAAAAATACAAATGAATCCGGGCAAATAAAAAAGAGTTTCTTAGATTTTAATTTTTCTTGGATAATGCTTGTCATCGATTTAGCATTAATCTTTGGACTTGGAACTTTGAATCTCAATGTTATGCAACAATACTCTTTGGCAATGCAAAGCACATTATATATTGTTATTGTTGTCGGTGTTTCTTTAATTGCTAATTTCTTATTTTATACATTAGGTAAATTAATCGGTGGTTTAATCGGTGGTTACCAAGTGACTAAAGTAGTGTTTTTAGGAATGACGATAATATTTAAACATGATGGAAAAGATAATGATGTTTCTTTTAAAGTTAATAACATTTTAGATTTCCACCTTGTTATGACTCCGAAAAAAGAAAAGACTTGCCATTATGGTTATTTATTAGGCGGTATGGTCGGATATATTTTGATCAATGTTGTAGCTTTACTATTAGCTTTATTAGTATTTTCCGGCGATAAGATCATCAGCTATTCTATTTTATTTGGCATTGGTTATGGTTTCATCGTTGCTTTATATGAATTATTCCCATGCAGATTAGACTATGTTAATGACTGCTTTATTTTGATTAAAACAACTCATAAAGAAGATTTATTAGCCTATGAAAATGAATTGAAGAATATTCGCCATTCATTGCTTGGTGAAGATCTTGAAATCATTGAATTTGATAATTATGATAGCTATTACAAATCACATGTTAGATATTATCAATATATGGATGCTTTATTAAAAGATGATATCGATAAAGCCATCAATATTTTAGAAGATACCTTCAAGTATATTGATTGGTATACCGATGATTTAAAAACTAAAATGATTGCAGAGAAGTTATTTATCTTACTTTCTTCAGAAAGTTTTGACGAAGCTGAAAATTATTATTCTTTACAAAAGAAAGATTTCCAAAATAGTATTGTTTCTTGTGGTGAATTATCAATGTATAGAACAGCAGTTCTCATCGAAGGTATTATCAACAACATGAAAGAAGATACCGAAACAGTAGTAAATAAATACGCAGCATATTTAGCTTCTCATAAAGATTTAAAGAACGCTAGATTTTTAAAAGAACAAGAGTTATTCAATAAATCACTTGCCGTAGTAAATAAAGCAAGACCAGGTTGGAATCTTGTTATACCACAAGTAGCTTAACTAAAGAAAATGCCGAAAGGCATTTTTTGTTTGATTTTTAAAAAAATGCGTGATAATATTAATGAGCACGAAAGTGCTACTTGGGGATGTTTTGGTTTCGACAGGTAAGGATGAGTCAACAAGGCAGCCGAGTGGTGACGTTATCACCAAAAAAAGATAAATGCCAAAAAACTTTATCATGTAAATAATGCTCCTGCCATGATGGCAGCAGCTGCTTGCTAGTTTTTTAAAACTCCGCAGCTCAGGGCTTAGCCCAGCATAGTCGTCTCTTCTCGCTATCATTCGGAGAGGTTACGGCAAACTAAGAATGATTGCTTCTTTATAGGCTGACATATAAAGAATAAGAATTAGTCAGCACCAAGATCTGGCAGTCGTTTGCAGCTAATAGATCTTAATTTATGCAAACTAAGCTGTAGTCTTCTTGATGGTGCCTTATTTGGACACGAGTTCAATTCTCGTCATCTCCACCATATTATTGAAACAATAGGATTGATACTAAAAGTATCAGTCCTTTTTTCATTTTATAGGGCTATTTCGCTTATTTTAGGCATAAATCGTTTAATTTTTGGCGAAGTAGCCCTTTTTTCTTTGCCTGTTTTAAAAGCAGGCAATTTATCAAAAGCACGAACTGACTATCAAAAGCACGGACTAACTATCAAAAGCACGAATATACCTTAATCCCTGTTAATAGGCCTC
>ERZ779957.393-NODE-393-length-15613-cov-3.18081_pt1 | contig 15613 bp, 10 predicted proteins | sample MGYA00511583_ERZ779957 | MGnify/ENA primary metagenome ERZ779957 (study PRJEB29588, sample SAMEA2146320) | human gut metagenome | biome: human gut; feature: human-associated habitat; material: faeces | place: Denmark | collected 2008/2010 ... | reverse complement strand
GGGGGTGAATTTCCCGTGCGCCGGTCGCCTTAACATATTATTAAAAGATACAATGCAATCCACACTTACTGCGCTGCATCAGGAGCTACATACGAGTAAGCATTGGACATCTTTGCAGCATTGTTTGTCAGAGTGACAGCCTCTCTATAGTAGGCAACAACAGGAGTGCCCTTATCCACAGCGTTGAACAGCTGCTCTGCAAAAGCAGGCGGCACATTGATACATCCGTGTGAGCCGGAGGTTTTGTAAATTGTTCCTCCGAAGGTATCACGCCAGCTGGCATCATGGATACCTATATTGTAGGCAAACGGCATGAAATAGCTGACAGGAGAAGAGTAACCCTCACCGACAAGAGTAGCATTTCTCTGCTTGTAAACAATCTTGTATACACCATCTACGGAACCATTCTGACGGGCGAGATTACCTGATACGAAATCAGACTCCATCTGGAGAGCACCATCCTTGTAATACCACATGTGCTGCTTTGTGTAGTCAATCTCTATGTATGTATTACCTATGTCGTCAGCGCCTCGGTAGAGAGCAGTCTGCTCGTAAACAGGCTCTCTTTCCACTGGCTTGCCTCCCTCTAAATCGGAAAGAAGTTTGGCCTTCTCATTTTTCTTGCTGACTACCCATCCGTAGTCTCCACCACCTATTTCAATAGTGTCACCGGACGATGTCTTGAATGAGCGTTTGCGGCCGAAGGTATTGTACTTGGAAGCAAGCTGCTGGACATATTTAGTGACCTTGGCATCATCTATGCTCACGCTGCCGTCATCTGAGATGCTTAGCATATCAAGGATTTTGGCTGAGTCAAGCTTCTCGTCGGCACCTTCAATTTTGTAAGTGACGGTTGAAGCAGTGTATTTGTCGAGGGCTTCTTTTTCATTTTTGATTGTATCGCTTTCCTTTGTGATTTTTGGAGCTTCATAACAGTCATCACTTAAGCTAAGCTTTGGAAGCTCATTGTCCAGGGCATCCTTTACCTCGGCAAGGATGCTGTCATATATCGGCTTGCAGCCATTTTTCTCTTCAATCACATCGTATTTGCCGTCTTTTATCTCGATGTGGGCATCCTCCGGATTTTCAATGTAGTCATCACTGAAAATGTCAAGAGCCTTGAGCTTTTCCGCCAAAGCGGCATCGTCATATTTGGACGAACCCTTTAGAGTATAGTTTTGAGATTTGAAGAGACTGACAGGCCATGTAAAAGCATTCTGGCTTTTTAGGATTTGCTCCTCGTCACCGTTTGAGACATATTCATAGGAAAAATCAGGTCCCTTAAGTGAGAAGCTGTTGCCTTTTCTATCAGTGATTGTGAGCAGATAGTCGCGGCTTAGGGCTGTATTTTTTTCTATTGCCTCTTTTGCGGTTTTCCCTGCGTATTTTACAGAGTTAATCTTTGTGTTGAACAGATAGTGGCTGCTAAAATAAAAGGCAAAGCCAAGATAAACAGCCAAAATCACGCCAAGCACAACGGCGCAGGTTATAAGTACTTTTTTCTTCATGTAAATCGACCTCCTTGGAGATATGCTGTTGCTGCCCACACCGGGGTGTAGGCGGCAGCTAAAATCAGTTACATTTGTGAAGATGTGACACATCCATATAGTCAGGCAGACCATTCTTGTAGGCTACAGCGGTTTCTCCCTGAATAAGTGGCTTTGAGTATTCGATAAGCTCAGGTTTCACATCATTGCCAGCATCATTGATCCACTCTCTTGGCACAGACTTGGCCTCGTTTGCGATATCCTTGATGGCAGAATATGTGTATTCTACCTGATAAGGATCATTTGAGATGCGCTTTAAGCATACCATTGATGCGGTCACACCCTCTGCTGCAATAGTGACACCCTTTTTACCCTGAGCAAAAGATTCCTCGATATCGGTTAATGATGCAAGATGTGAGGCACAGCGCTGGAGCACGTTTACCTCTACTGAGCGAACCTTGACACCGATGTTTTCCTTTACGATGAACTCAAGAGCTTTTCCGGCACCGCTTAGCTGCTGGTGTCCGAACTGGTCGCATGAGGCATTTGATGATGTAATGTATGAGCCGTCTGCGTCATGTATTCCTTCGGATACGGCAACTATTACATTGTTAGTGTGCGTAAGGGCTTCTTTTATATCGGCAACAAATTTGTCCTTGTCGAAATCCACCTCAGGCAGATAGATGAACTGAGGCGCTGTATTGTACTTATTACGTGCGAGAGCGGAAGCGGCAGTGAGCCATCCTGCGTCACGTCCCATGATTTCAACGATTGTTACACTCTTAACAGCATAGATAAAGGTATCATGGGCTATCTCAAGCATGCTTGATGCGATATATTTGGCGGCAGAGCCAAAGCCCGGAGTGTGGTCTGTCATGCACAGATCATTGTCGATGGTCTTTGGAATCCCTATAATTTTCACATCACTGTTGATTTTTTTTGCATAATCGGATAACTTTAATACGGTATCCATCGAATCATTTCCACCGATGTAAAAGAAAGCCTTTACGGAGAGCTTATCAAACTGGTGGAAGATGTATACATATGGTGAATCATCATCCTTGTAATCAGGGAGCTTGTGGCGGCATGAGCCAAGATACATGGCAGGTGTGGTCTTGAGCTTTTCAAGATTAGCATCATCTGCAAAAATATCTGACAGATTGAGATAATTCTCATTTAATATGCCGAGTATTCCGTTTACGGCGCCATAGCAGATATCGTATTTTTCAGAGCTTTTTACTCCTGCGATGACTCCTGCAAGGCTTGCGTTGATTGCAACAGTTGGGCCGCCTGACTGGGCGACGATACAGTTTGACTGATTCATTGTAATCTCCTTATTGTGTATTTTAACTATTCTCTTCTGTAAGAATAGTTATGGTATAATTTTAAAATGACTACTGAATGCGCATGGCATATGCACCGCATAATCATATAGATTGTAGTATCAAACATTATTTTTAGCAAGGGTTAAAATGAAAAATATGAATAAATACGAAAATTGCTTATTGTGTCCCAGAAAATGTGGCATAAACAGAAGAACCGGACAAACAGGTGTATGTGGCGTTTCATCTGAAATAAAGGTGGCGCGAGCAGCACTTCATTATTGGGAGGAGCCATGCATATCAGGAAAAAGAGGAAGCGGGGCAGTTTTTTTCTCAGGCTGCAGCCTGCACTGCGTGTTCTGCCAGAACAGGGAGATTTCTGACGGAAAAGAGGGAAAGGTAATCAGTAAAGAGAGGCTGAGTGATATCTTCATGGAACTGGCGGGCAAAGGCGCAAATAATATCAATCTGGTCACACCAGGGCAGTATATCCCTGATATAGTGTGGGCGGTAAACGATGCAAAAAGCCGTGGCATGAAGCTTCCTATTATATACAATACGAGCGGATATGAAAATGTGACAGAGCTAAAGCTGCTTGAGGGCATAGTGGATGTGTATCTTCCGGATTTTAAATATATGGACAGTACGCTTTCGGCAAGGTATTCAAGGGCAAAAGATTATCCGTCTGTCGCAAAGCAGGCGCTTTCAGAGATGGTCAGGCAGCAGCCGGATGTCGTGATTGACGATGCGACAGGACTCATACAAAAGGGAGTTATTGTGCGACAGCTTCTACTGCCGGGACATGTGAATGATGCAAAGGCTGTACTTAAGTACCTGTATGATACATATCATGATCACGTATATATAAGCATGATGAGCCAGTTTACGCCGATTGCACTAAAGGATTATCCTGAGATAAACCGCACAGTGACAAAGAGAGAGTATGAAAGACTTGTTAACTATGCCCTCGAAATAGGAATCACGAATGCATTTATACAGGAGGGTGACGTGGCAAAGGACAGCTTCATTCCGGCATTTGACTGTGAGGGGGTATGATATTTACCGTTTTTCTTAATAAAATAGTAAGAATTGGCAGGCAAAAATGACTGGATTTTGTGACGCCGGTGTAGTACTATGGTTATGTGATATTTTTTAACTGTGAAGGTACTGAACAGTTACGATATTTTGTTATTACTCACATCCCGGTGTGACAGACGATAATGTTTTTAATCACACAGGATACATTATTCAATAGAGGATACATTGATGAAAAATATAGGAGAACAGCAGATAATAATTGAATGTCCGAATACTATCTTTCATCTATACATTGACAGTGAGGATGAGCTTTCAAAGGTTAAGGTGTTTATGAACAATATAAAGCATGTTGATTCGATAAGTCTGCATGATATATACAACTGGTGCAACAGACAGCATTTGCAGTACACGACGACATTTAATTATGACAGTAAAATGACCTGGACAGAAATGATAAAATCCTACATATTTTACTTCAGACAGAAGCTTAGATATGTAAATAATAGTGATAGGATGATAGAAACATGAGATACCCTGAATTTCTAAAGGATAGAGGAACAATAGGCTTTGTGGCGCCTTCGATGGGCTGTACAACAGAGCCGTACAGGAGTGCCTTTGACAATGCCATTAAAAGGTTTCACAGCATGGGTTATAAGACGATAGAGGGACCTAACTGCAGATGCGACAGTGGCATAGGTATCAGCAATACACCTAAGAAGTGCGCAGAAGAGCTGAACGAGAGCTATGCTTCTGTTGACAGTGATGTGCTTATATCATGTGGTGGTGGCGAGCTGATGTGCGAGGTAGTGCCTTATATTGATTTTGAGCGCGTGAAGCAGTCAAAGCCGAAATGGTACATGGGCTATTCTGACAACACGAATTTCACATTTTTGGAGGCTACTATTGCAGATACAGCAGGTATTTACGGACCGTGTGCGGGCAGCTTTGGCATGGAGGTGTGGCATGAGTCACTTACCGATGCATTTAATCTGCTTTGTGGCAGGAAGCTTTCATTTACCAATTACCCTATGTGGGAGAAGGAATCGATAAAGGATGAGAATGCTCCGTTTGTGGGCTACAACCTGACTGAAAAGTCGTGTATCAGCTCTATTCCTGCGGTGGCAAAGGAAAGCAGGCTTACCATGAGAGGCAGGCTGCTTGGTGGCTGCATGGATTGTCTTATCAATCTGCTTGGTACATCGTTTGACCATGTAAGGGAATTTAATGAGCGCTACAGTGATGATGGTATCATATGGTTCCTTGAGGCTTGTGACCTTAATGTGATGGGCATGAGAAGGGCTATGTGGCAGATGAAAAATGCAGGATGGTTTTCAAATGTAAAGGGCTTTCTTATCGGACGCCCGGCGCACTTCGGAGAGGAAATGTTTGGCATAGACCACAGACAGGCGCTTTCATCACTGCTTAGAGAGTTTAATGTGCCGATCATCATGGATCTGGATATAGGTCATATGTCGCCGATGATGCCTGTGGTATGCGGAAGCATGGCAGATGTCAGCTTCGACGGAAGCAGCTTTACAATTTCGTATGATATAGAGCAGTAGATTGGAGGAAAAATGATTAGATTAATAAAGAAAAAAGCAAAGAGTATTGTATGTAGCGTGCTTGCTGCTGTGACACTGTTTACAATGAATCCGGCTGTATTTGCAACAGAGACAGCTACGCAGACTGATACAGTTTCAAGCGTTGATGTATCAGGCAGTGACGCAGCTGATAAGAGTAACACAGACAGTACTGCAGACAGCACAACGCCAGCCGGTAGTGAGGCAAACGACAAGGTGACCATCAGCAAAAATGATAAGCCATACTTAAGTCTTGGAGCAGACCTCACACCGGATCAGAGAGCGATAGTGCTTGGATTTATGGGAATCGAGCTCACTGATCTGGACAAATACGATGTGGTCTATGTAAATAATGATGAGGAGCACAAGTACCTCGATTCATACATCAGCAAGAGCGAGATTGGCACAAGGTCACTTTCCTCAGTACTCATTACAGAGGATAAAAAGGGTGCGGGTCTTAGTGTTTCCACACACAATATCAATTACTGTACGGTAGGAATGTACAAGAATGCGCTTGCCACAGCAGGCATAGCTGATGCTAAAATCATAGTCGCAGGACCTTTCCCTATTTCCGGAACGGCAGCACTTGTAGGCACACTAAAGGCATACGAGGAGATGACAGGCAAGAAGCTAGACGACAAGGTGACAGACGCAGCGATGGATGAGCTTGTCACAACAGGAGAGCTCAACAAGAGCATTGACGGCGATTCGCAGGATATCGAGGCAATGATTGCAGACCTAAAGAAGCAGCTTGCCGATGGAAGGCTCAAGGATGAGAGCCAGATAAAGGATGCGATAAAGGAGGCTGCAAAGGATTACGACCTGAAGCTTTCTGATGATGATATTGCAAAGCTGACATCGCTTCTTATGAAGCTTAAGGATGCCAATATCGACTGGGATTCAGTCATCAACCAGGCACATGACTGGGCATCAAAGCTTGGCGATAAGATAAATGACCCGGGCTTCTGGGAAAAGCTTGGTAACTTTTTCATGGATTTATGGGATAAGATAAAATCCCTGTTCAGCTAGAAAAAGATACAGGAGACAGTAAGAAAAAGCAGAATATGAATCAGACAACTCCCTGAAACGTAAGCATGAGCTGCACGTTGAAGGGAGTTTTTTGATTAAAGGGGCAAAAGGTATTATCGATGCATGCTTGCATGCAATTCGATGTATACCTTAAAAAAAAATAATAAATTTCTGCCGAATACATTGATACAAAGGTCATATTCTATTATAATTAAATGGATAATGGATTAATGTAAACAATGCACATAAGAAAGATGGGATTTGATGATAAAGATAAATAAATTTCTGGCAGCCTCTGTCGTTACATTGTCATTAGCCGCATGTGACCTGGCGCCATACAGCAGCATAGCAGTCTATGCCGATCAGGCGGCTAAGGTTGTGTGTGATGAGAGATACTGGGTAGCGGCGAGAAGCGGACCGGGAACAGAGTATGAGCTGGAGCACAAGCTTTCAAACGGCAAGGATATTACTATTCTTGAGCAGACCACAGGTGCAGACGGCAAGGTGTGGTACAAGGCAAAGTACAATCTGGCAGCAAATAATGAGGAGTGTGTCAGCTATATAAGGTCTGATTTTGTATCAGCAGGTACAGCTGCATCAGACAATGCGCAGACAGGGGATGTTTCGGCAGACACCGGCAATGCGGATGCCATACAGCAGAATAATGAGGAGCAGCTTGCCCTTGCAACCGCATCGGGAGCATATGCTACAGGTACGATTACAGGTGGCAATGTGTATGTCCGCAATGCAGCAGGCACATCCGGCACTACCAAGGTTGTCTCACTCAACTGGAACCATCAGGTTGACATAATTGGAGAGACCAGGGTAAACGGTGTGGTCTGGTACAATGTCAAGGGTACTTTAAACGGCAAGGCATTTACGGGCTGGACTATCAGTACATACATAAAAGTGACATACAATAATAGCGGAGACAATACTGATTTTGTCACGGCTATGAAGAATGCAGGCTTTCCTGACAGCTATATTCCAAACCTTACAGCTCTTCACAATAAGTATCCAAGCTGGACATTTGAGGCTGTAAATACAGGTTTGAATTGGGATACGGTGATTGAAAATGAGAGTGTAAACGGACTTAATCTGGTATCAAAATCAGCAGACGATGCCAAGAAATCCACAGCTGCCGGAGCATATAACTGGTCAACAAATACGTGGGTTGAGTACGAACCGGGATGGGTGTCAGCAAGCAGTGCCTATATTGCTTATCTCATGGATCCAAGGAATTTTCTTGATGAGACCAATATTTTTCAGTTTCAGAGTCTGGCATACAGTCCGAATGAGGCACTTGAAGGTGTTCAGTCCATAGTAAAAGGCACATTTATGGAGGGAACAAAGACCTATTCCAACAATGGTGAGAAAATCAATTATGCAAGCACATTCATGGATGTGGCAAAGAGCAGTGGAGTAAGTGCATACCATATAGCATCGCGTTTAAAGCAGGAGCAGGGACAAAAGGGAACGAGTCCTCTTATTTCGGGTACATATTCCGGATACGAAGGATATTATAATTATTTTAATTTTAATGCAACCGGAAACACGAAGGATAAGATTTATAAAAATGGTCTGTCTTTTGCCAAGAAGCAGGGCTGGAATACAAGAGTAAAGTCCATAAGCGGCGGAGCTGTAAAGGTGGGCAGCAATTATATAAATAAGGGTCAAAATACACTGTATTTTGAGAAGTTTAATGTAGTAAATAAAAGCTCGCTGTATTTCCATCAGTACATGGGCAATGCCACAGCGGCTCTTACTGAGGGACAGAGTCTGGCTAAAGGATATTCAGATAAGAATCAGGCTTTTGTATTTAAAATACCTGTATACAACAATATGCCATCGTCAGCAGTGGGCTTCGATAAAGCTGGCGATACCAATAACTATCTGCAGTCGCTTGCGATAAGCGGTGTAACACTCACACCGGCCTTCAATGGAGCGACAACAAGCTATTCAGCAGTTGTTTCAAATGCTATAAGCTCAGTGACTGTTTCGGCAGATGCAGTTTCAGGAAACAGTGGTGTTTCAGGCACAGGAAGCTATTCGCTTGCTGTCGGAAATAATACAATTAAGGTAAATTGCAAGTCGCAAAGCGGTGATACAAGAACATACACTATCAATATAAACAGGCAGGCGGCATCTGCAAATAATGCAGGTGGCAATAATAATCAGAACAATAATAACCAAAATAATACAGATGTAAACATAACATCAGGTAAATACAGTATAGGTACTTATATTACAGGCATTGAGCCTGGAACCGGTGCAGCTGATTTTGTGAAGAATATAGCAGTATCAGCATCAGGTACTGTAAAGCTTCTGACAAGCTCAGGCTCAGAAAACAGCGGAAAGGTTGCAACTGGCAATAAAGTGGCTGTTTATGATGCTTCGGGTAACCTGAAAAAGACATATGATATTGTTGTATATGGAGATATCAATGGTGACGGTGCTGTAAATGCCCTTGATATGATTAAGCTCAACAGACATATTTTAGGAAAGGGAACACTCACAGGTGCTTATCTGGAGGCAGCTGATGCCAACAGAAAGGGCGATGGTGGAAATGCCCTTGATATGATAATCATGAACAGACACATACTGGGCAAATCAAAGATATCGCAGAATTAGAAATGTGAGGAAAAATATGAAGAAATTATTTGGATGTATATTATCACTTGTTGTGGCGGTGATGCTTGTTTTCACACCTGCCGAGCATGTATATGCGCAGGGACTTGGATTAAGTGTCAGCTCAAGCTCTATAGCTGTTGGAAAAACAGTTAAGGTGACTGTTTCCATGCCGTCTGGATATTTTGGTACTGTAGTTATCTCAAGCTCTGACGAGGGAGTACTGAGTAACGGAGGGGATGGTGTAGCCAATATTGGTGACGCCGCAGGATATCCCACATCGCAGTCATTTTCATTTACGGCGAAGGCTGCAGGAAGCTGCACTATAAAGGCATATTGTACAGTTGTAGGAGATGCAGAGGGCAACGATGCCGGAGGTATAATTACCGGTGCCAGCACGAAAGTGACGGTAACAAGTGCTTCATCAAACAACGATTCAAACAGCAACAAGGACAATTCCGGCAGCAATACCGGCAATGACAGCAATGCAAATAAAGATAATGAAAACAAAGAGGAAAAGAAATCCTCAAACGCATCTCTTGGTTCGCTGGTTATCTCAGCAGGTACGCTTTCCCCTGAGTTTTCTGCTGCGACAAAGGATTACACAGCTACAGTAGATTACAGCTGTTCAAGCCTTGCGGTTACAGCAAATCCGGCTGATTCCAAGGCGAGTGTGATATCGGTCACAGGCAATGATTCACTTGAGGTTGGAGAGAATACGGTCAGCGTTGTTGTGACAGCAGAGGACGGCAGCACAAGCACATACAATATAGTTGTTACCAGAAGAGCCGAGGATGATCCGGAGAATGCAGATAAGCAGGATAACTGGAAGAAGTTCGATATAAATGGCACAGAGTGGACTATGGTAAATGACATTCCGGAGGATGTTGTTCCTGAAGGCTTTGAGCACTCAAAGACAGTGATTGACGGACTTGAATACAATACACTTCATGGCACCTTTGGTGATATCACGCTTGTGTATTTACAGTCGGAAAGCGGCAATGGGCTTTTTGTATATGATGCAGCACAGAATGCAGCATATGAGTTTGTCCGTATCAATTCAGAGTCACATTTTATAGTGGTTTTACTGCCTAAGGTGGATGATGTGCCTGAGGGATATAATGAGATATCGCTCTCTATAGAGGGCAAGGGTGTGGCAACAGCCTACCAGACCAAAGTCGAAAAAACCGATGATCAGACAAAGAATTTTTACCTCGTATACGCTATGAATGACAATGGTGAGAGTGGCTGGTACACATATGATAGCGTAGATGGCACATATATGAGAACCAAGCTCAGTACACCTACAGTGGCACAGGAGGAAAACGATACAACAAAGAGTGAGCTTGTCCCGGGAATTGCCAATAAATATCTTGTTTTAGCTGCAATACTGGTTCTTATTATCATTATTCTGGCATTACTTCTTCTGGTGGTTATTGTGAAAAATAAGAAGCGCACAGCTAATGAAGTAAATGATGAAGAAGACGATACAAAAGAGTTCGATATAGAAGAAAATGATATAGAAGCTAATGATGATGATGCTCAGGAATCTGCTGAAGAATCGCAGATAGATGAGATTCAGGAACCGGCTGAAGAATCGCAGATAGATGAGATTCAGGAACCGGCTGAAGAATCACAGGTAGATGAAATCCGGGAACCGGCTGAGGAATCTGGCGAAGAGTCACAGATAGCTGAGATTTTAGAATCTGACGATAATACGGAAAGTACAGAAGCATCCGATGCATCCTATGTCGGAAGAACAGTAGAAATTACATCCGATTTAAAGAAAACTGCTGAGAATGAAAAATCTGATTTTGATTCAAAAGAGGCTTCAGATCAGGAGAATGCTGCAGATGATGATACCTTGAAGAATCAGGTTCAAATGGCACTTGATGGCTTTGTCAATGATGGAAATAAGCCGTCTGAGACTATAGACAGCAGTGCAAAGGATGACAATGAAGATGACAGCGAAGATGATGATTTGCAGTTCATCGACTTAAATTAGTGAATATGACTGGAGGATATGACTTGAAACCATATACAAGTAAGGCTAAAAAAGCAATAGATTTGGCTGCACGTATATCAAAGAAAATGAATTACAGCTATGTTGGAACAGAGCACATACTGGCTGGCCTTATAAAAGAGGGCACCGGTGTGGCAGCAGAGATTCTAACAGCCTGCAATGTGGAATATGATAAGCTTATTTCGATGATTGAAGACCTGATTTCACCGGGGGCTAACATCGAAGTGATGGACAGGGATGGCTATTCACCAAGGACACAGAGAGTATTGGAGCGTGCATCGGAGGAAGCCGATAGATTTGAGTGCAATGAGATAGGTACAGAACACTTGCTGATGGCTATAGTACTGCAGGGAGACTGTGCAGCTGCAAGACTTTTAAACACCATGGGTGTTAACAGTCAGAAGATGTTTATAGATATTCTTGGTGCGATGGGGGAGGATCCGTCTGCATACAGGGATCTGATGAAAAGCTACGGTACATCATACAATTCTGCGACTCCTGTATTAGATCAGTATTCCAGAGATTTGACAGATATGGCAGAGGCAGGGCTTCTTGACCCTGTTATAGGCAGAAAAAAGGAGATGGAGCGTGTTATCCAGATACTTTGCCGCCGTGGCAAAAACAATCCATGTCTGATTGGAGAGCCGGGAGTGGGCAAGACCGCTATAGTAGAAGGACTTGCGCAGGATATAGTCAGTGGCAATGTTCCGGATATTCTTTTGGGAAAGAGACTGGTTTCTCTTGATATGTCCGGGCTTGTAGCCAAATCAAAGTATCGTGGTGAGTTTGAGGAGCGTATCAAGAAGGTGATAAGCGAGGTTTCAAATGCCAAAAATGTACTGCTTTTCATTGATGAGCTTCACACTATAATAGGTGCAGGAGGAGCAGAAGGCTCGTTAGATGCATCTAACATATTAAAGCCTGCGCTTGCCAGAGGCGAGGTACAGGTAATCGGCGCCACTACCATAGAAGAGTACCGCAAATACGTGGAAAAGGATGCTGCGCTTGAGCGCCGTTTCCAGCCGGTGATGGTTGAGGAGCCGGGTGTGGATGAGACAATAGAGATACTCACAGGATTAAAGGGACTCTATGAAAAGCATCATGGTGTCATCATAACAGATGAGGGTGTGAAAGCAGCAGTAAACCTTTCTGCACGATATATAAATGACAGATTTTTACCTGATAAGGCGATAGACCTGATGGATGAAGCGGCAGCCAGGATAAGGCTTAAGAATCTGACATCATCTGACGAGCTGCTTGCTCTGAAAAAAGAGATAACAGATAAGCAGAACCAATTGGAAAATGCTTTGTCGAAAGGAGATCTCGCAGCTGCCGGCGCGCTTATGTCAGAAAAGGAAGTACTTGAAAATAAACAGCAGAAGCTTATGAAAAAGAACCGTCGCACAGGAGCCAAAAATCAGCCTGTAGTCGGCGAAAATGAGATAGCGGATGTAGTATCGGGATGGACCAAAATACCTGTAAATAAGCTTACAGAGTCAGAGGCAGGACGACTTGCAAAGCTTGAACAGATACTTCACAAGCGTGTAATAGGACAGGAGGAGGCTGTTTCTGCTGTCGCAAAGGCAGTCAGACGAGGCCGGGTTGGTTTAAAGGATCCTAAGAAGCCGATTGGCTCATTCCTGTTTTTGGGACCGACAGGAGTAGGTAAGACGGAGGTGTCAAAGGCGCTTGCTGAGGCTGTCTTTGGCAAAGAAGATGCCATGATACGTGTTGACATGTCAGAGTACATGGAAAAGCATAGTGTTTCAAAGATGATTGGTTCACCACCGGGATATGTGGGCCATGAGGAGGGCGGACAGCTCTCAGAGAAGGTCAGACGCAATCCTTTTTCTGTTATACTGTTTGATGAGATAGAAAAAGCACATCCTGATGTGTTCAATATACTTTTACAGGTGCTTGATGATGGTAGAATCACTGATTCACAGGGGCGCACGGTTGATTTCAAGAATACGATAATCATCATGACATCAAATGCAGGAGCGGCTTCCATTATAGAGCCAAAGCGCCTTGGATTTGGTGCAGGTGATGACGAAAAGCAGGATCACGAGCGTATGAAGAACAGTGTCATGGAGGAGGTCCGCCGTATATTTAAACCTGAGTTTTTGAACCGAATCGACGAGACTATTGTATTTAGAGCTCTCAACAAGGATGACATGAAGCATATAGTGACACTTCTTGTAAAGGAGCTTAAGAAACGCTGCAAAGAGCAGCTTGATATAGAGCTCACAGTGCGCGACAGCGCAAAAGCCTTTATCGTGGACAAAGCGTATGACAGAAAATATGGCGCAAGACCGCTTAAACGAAAACTTCAGGAGGAAATTGAAGACCGTATGTCAGAGGATATTATTACCGGCAAAATTAAGCGCGGTAATAAGGTAATAATTTCTACGAAAAACAAACAAATTTCATTGACTGTTGAGTAGAATTGGATTTATAATTAATATATCAATATAGCTACGGGAGGATAAAAATGGCTGTAATAAGTGAATTAATCCGTACTGAGGAAAACGGAAAGCTCAGCTTCGGAGATTATACATTGGCTGCAAAGGCAAAACTTGACAATTTTGAGAAGGATGGAGATATCTACAAGGTAAAGACCTTTAAGGAGATTACAAAGCTCGAAAGAAACGGACTCTTTGTATACGAGTCTGTTCCGGGAACAGCGGTTATGGATTTCGAGGAGACTGCTGATACAGTGACATTTACTGTGGAGGGACCTGAGGATGCTCAGATTACTCTTGGCCTTGAAGAGGAGAGAGAGTACGAAATTGATATAGCTGGAGCTGTTGCAGGTACTATGAAGACAAATCTCGGCGGCAAGCTTAGCTTAAGCGTAGAGCTTGAGGGTGTTGATTCAGTCGATATCAAAGTATCAAGAAAATAGAGCATATTTTTTAGCCCGGTGAAAGCCGGGCTTTTTGTATTTTATAAAGGAGAACAATATGGCAAAAGGAAAGACCTCTGTATTTTTCTGCCAGGAATGTGGTTATGAATCGGTAAAATGGATGGGACAGTGCCCGGCCTGTAAGGAATGGAATACATTTGTAGAGGAAACCGTAGATAAAAAGTCGATAAGTTCGTCGGGAAAAGTAAAAAAAGAATCAAAGGCGGCACAGGTTCTGCCTCTTTCGGCAGTAAAAAGCGAGAAAGAGGAGCGTATAGTGACAGGTATAGCCGAGTTTGACAGAGTACTTGGTGGAGGAATTGTGAGGGGGTCACTTGTGCTTGTGGGAGGAGATCCGGGTATAGGAAAATCCACGCTTCTACTTCAGGTATGCAGGGAACTTTCACAAAAAAAGGTGCCATTACTTTATGTGTCAGGTGAGGAATCCCTGCATCAGATAAAGATGCGTGCCGACAGACTTGGTGATTTTACGGATTCGCTGGAGCTTTTATGTGAGACAAGTCTTGATATAGCAAAGGACGTGATTCAACGCAAAAAACCGGAGGTTGTTGTAATAGATTCCATCCAGACTATGTACAATGAGGAGATAGCGTCGGCACCGGGCAGTGTCTCACAGGTCAGGGAGACAACCGGAGTGCTTATGCAGCTTGCAAAAACTCTGGGTATTTCTGTTTTTATAGTAGGACATGTGACAAAGGATGGTGCGGTTGCGGGGCCGAGGACGTTGGAGCATATGGTTGATACTGTGCTTTATTTTGAGGGTGACAGGTATGAGTCGTACAGGATACTTAGAGGCGTTAAGAACAGATTTGGTTCGACCAATGAGATAGGCGTATTTGAAATGAAGGCGGAGGGACTTGTTGAGGTGGAAAATCCGTCGGAGTATATGCTTAGCGGTAAGCCCGAGGGAGCATCAGGATCAATTGTCACATGTTCCATAGAGGGAAGCCGCCCGATACTTCTCGAGATACAGGCTCTTGTATGTCACAGTTTTTTTAATAATCCAAGGCGTACAGCAAATGGTACAGATTATAATAAAGTAAATCTACTCATGGCGGTCCTTGAAAAAAGAGCCAACCTGTCACTGTCAGACTGTGACGCTTATGTGAATATAGCAGGCGGTATAAGGATGAACGAACCGGCGATAGACCTTGGGATAGTGCTTGCAATCGCATCAAGCAAAAAGGATATTATAGTGCGTGAGGATACCATATGCTTTGGAGAGGTGGGCTTAAGCGGAGAGGTACGCGGAGTTACCATGTCCGAGCAACGTGTGGCTGAGGCAAAGAAGCTTGGCTTTAAAAAGTGTATTGTTCCCAAAGTGTGTCTTGCAGGAGTGTCGCATATTAATGGAATTGAGATTGTCGGTGTGGCAAATATCAAGGAAGCGATAGAGGCTGTCAGATAGTAATTGTGAGAATTGTATATAATAAACAGACAATTTAGAAAATTTGTGTTTTTTAAGGCAGTTTTACTACTTTAATTAATTGCAGAAAATCCGTTGACATATGTGTGCCGGGATGATATTATATCAAAGCTGACTCGCGGGACACATTGAGTTGTAGAGCTTGTGAGTTACA
>ERZ779957.329-NODE-329-length-17793-cov-3.68711_pt1 | contig 17793 bp, 17 predicted proteins | sample MGYA00511583_ERZ779957 | MGnify/ENA primary metagenome ERZ779957 (study PRJEB29588, sample SAMEA2146320) | human gut metagenome | biome: human gut; feature: human-associated habitat; material: faeces | place: Denmark | collected 2008/2010 ... | reverse complement strand
ATAGTATAAGCGTATACGCTGCGTGCAGGTCAAGAGTTTTTCGTCTTTCTTCTAAAAATGGGCAATCCCAATTTCAGGACTACCCATTCATTCTGCTAATTATGCGATTTTTTCTTGCTTGCACCGGTTTCTGCATCAATTGATATAAGTTTGATGTAAATCGCTGTTTTTTTCTGTTTTTTATCAAATGAAGTACGTCCCATCTATTTGGTAAAACGGTACATCTTTACATCATCTTAATAGAGTTTTGCACCTGCCAGGGTTCTGTCATCTACCATCAGAAGGTTCAGTCCTTCATGACCGTCTTCCTCGTGTACTGCTGAAATCAGCATACCTTCGGAATCGATTCCCATCATCTTTCTTGGTGGCAGGTTCACGATAGTGATTGCTGTTTTGCCAACCAGTTCTTCCGGCTCGTAATACTCGTGAATAAGGAGACTTGCTCCATCTTCCTGGAAACGATCCTGATCATCCGGCAAATCTTGATGTATTGATCCAGAATTTTGACTGTGCATTGTCTCACCCTGATGCCAATGACCTGGAAAAACTGAAAGAAGCCGTTATGGATCCATCCTTCTGATAAGACCATAAAATAAGGCAGCCCCACATAGCTGAGTCTGCCTTACTCTCTTTATTTAACGTTGATGCCACTGGCATATTGCTGCAGAAACTGTTTCTTTCCACATGGTCTTCCAAAATAATATCCCTGCAGATAATCAACCTTCATTTCTTTCATTTTCAGAAGCCATTCTTTTTCCTCGATGCCTTCTGCGCATATCCTGACGTTAATACTATGTACCATGGGGATGATATTTTTATATAATTCATAATCCCTGTCACTGTTCATCGCCTTGGCAGTAAAATCCCTATCCATTTTCACGTAACTTGGATTCATATCACGGATACAATGAAGATTCGAATATCCTGTTCCAAAATCATCGATCACAAAGGGAATCCCGTTCTTGTCCAGAGTTTTACGGAATTTACAGAACGAAGGTGTCATATCCATAAATCCGCTTTCTGTCATTTCAACACATAAGCATTCCGGCTGTAATGAATATTTTTGAATTGCATCCAGAATATCCCGCTCCACATTGCCTTGCAGGATCTGAACATAGGATACATTTACATTCATCCGGAAGTCAGGAATATATTTCTGCATTTCACAGCACATTGCTGCAGCTTCGTTCAAAATATATCTTCCAGCGGGAATGATCAATCCGGTCTCTTCCAATAATGGGATAAACTCCATCGGTGAAACAAACTCCCGCCCTTCTTCCGTTATCATGGAAAAACGCATCAGCGCCTCTGCTCCAATGATCTGTTCGGACTGACAGTCCACGATCGGCTGGTAGTATACTTCAAAGCCATCATAATGGTTCACAATAGCATTACGAAGTGTTGCTATGATTCTTCCTTTTCGTAAAAAGACCTCATAGTCATCCTGGTCAAAAATATAGAATCCATTTTTACCCATGCTTTTTGCCTGTTTCAAGGCAAATTCAAACTTTTTGCGGCATTCTTCGGTTCCCTCACAAAATGTTGCTGCATCTATAACACCAATAGAAATAGAAAATATAGCTTCATAATTTTCGGCTACTATGAAATTATGAAGTTTATCTGTAATCTTTTCTTTCAGTGCCACAGCGTCTTCTGCGGAGGAAGCTTCCAGATCCACGATCACATACTGATCCGCTACCAGATGGTAAATTCTCTGCTTGTCTGAAAGGCATTCCTTCATACAGCCGGCTACGCTTTTCAGGATATAATTACCATAATCAGCTCCCCTGGAGCTATTGATCGCTCCAAAATCATCAATTCCTACATGCATAAAAAATCCCTTGGTAATGGGTTCTTTTTGTGCACGCAGGTAAGCAAGGAATTCCGGACCGCCAAGCAGTCCTGTGACATTATCGGCTCTTCTCTTGTTGCCGGTCTCATTCAGACACCCGACCAGATACTCTGCCTTTCCCTGCTGATCAATGATCACGATACCACGGCAGTTAATCCAGACCGGCATACCTTCTTTATCAAGCCACCTGTAATGAAGATTATGTACATTTTCTCTTCCTTCGCATATATCCGCAAGATGCTTTGCAAGCATCCTGCGGTCTTCCTCATATACTACCTTCATAACTTTATTTGCAGCATCTGTCAGAACATTTTTCGACATATTAAACCGTTCTACAGCTGACTGTGAAATCTCAAAGATATTATTCTGCAGATCAAATATATACAGGTAATCATCCATACATTCTGTAATGATCTCAAATAAAATATCAGCTGTCTGCTCTCCAAATAATTTAAATATATCATTAATCACAACAAGAACCTTCCTTCTGACTACTTCACTCTATTCTTGTCATTTTCTAGAATAACTTAAAGATATTCACGCGGTCTTGCATCTTGGCTGCTCCCTCTGCCAGATTAATACTGATCGCAGTATTCTCTTCTGAGGATGCTGCATTGCCCTGTACCACACCGGACAGCTGTTCAATTCCCTGACCGATCTGTTCCAAGGACTCTGCCTGGGAGTTTGCTTTCTCCATGGTGTTCTGTGCAATCTCTGCAAAGGACTCCATATCTGCAATGATCTGATTAAATGCGTCTGCTGTTGTTCTTGTGACCGTATTGCCCTTTTCGATTTCCACTAAGGTCTTATCGATCAGATCTCTCGTATTCACAGCCGACTTCGCACTATCCGCTGCCAGCTTGCCGATCTGATCCGCAACCACCGCAAAGCCTCTTCCTGCTTCTCCTGCTCTGGCAGCTTCAATGGAAGCATTTAGGGCTAACAGGTTGGTCTGGGATGCAATATCCTCGATATCTGTGATAATATTACCGATCTCCTTGGAGATTTCTGTAATGTGCTCCATTTCCATCAGCAGATCGTTCATTTTTTCTTTTTCTTCGTTCGCTTTATTTGCAGAGGCTTTTACACGTGCAGATGCGCTCTGTGTTTCCTTCGCTGTATCTGCCGCCAGATCCACGACCGTATCAATGGTGGCATTCAATTCCTCGATGACTCCTGCCTGCTCTGTTGCACCGTCCGCCAGGGATTTTGATGCATTTTCCACCTCGGATGAATTCGATGATACCTGTTCTGCCAGATTGCTGATCTCGGTCAGGGTACTGTTAAACCGTTTCAGAATATACAGCAGTGATGTCTTCAATTCCGAGAAATCGCCTAGGAAATCTGTAATATCATCACCATTTCTGGTCAGGTCACCCTGCGCTATTGCCTTTACCTCCACAGAGATCTCTCTGACATAATCTGCCAGAATACCCATGGCTTCTTTCAGATTCCTGATGGTATCGCCAAGCTCATCCTCAGACTCATAGGTAAGCATTTCTACATTAGACAGTTCGCCCTTACGCAGGCTGGCAACTGCTGCCTCTATCTGTTCTACCGGCTCGGTAATGGAATTGGTAATGATCTTTCCGATCAGTGTCGTCACTACAGCAATCGCAAGACCCGCTGCCACGATCACAATAAATATGATTACAGTGCATACATTAGCCATGGTCTTTGCCCGGTCTAATTCTGCCTGGAACTCGTCACGTAATATAGTTAATTTTTCAGCAAAAGCTGTATATTCTTCATACACCTCTCCGGTCATCAGTTTTGCTGCGTCCTGCTGTTTACCCTCACGGCTTAACTGCAAAATTTCATCCGAAGCAGCCCTGTATTTTTCCCATCCTGTGCTTGCTGCTTCATAATCAGCTTGTCCTTTTTGAGCATCACTGTCTGCAGTGATGATCGCAACCAGATTCGCGCTGGTATCCTGGATCTGACTCTCCAGCTTCTGAATTTCTTCTTCGCAGGAGTTCATGACTGCTGTATCTGATTCTACCAGATGCTGATACTGTTTGATTCTGTATTTCGCAGTCATTGTCTCTAAATCCTGCAGATATTCCAATGACGGAGACCAGACCTCCGTGATCTTCTCTATATTTGAACGGATCACTAATGTCGAGATCAGTGCCACCAACACTAAAAATACTGTCATAACAAGCACTGTCATTCGATATACTTTTAATTTTCCTTCAACCTTTAAGTTAGTTATACGCTTTTTGATCTTTTCCATGATAGTTTTCCCTTCCTTTGTAAATTCACATTTGTTTATCCATAAATAATTATAATGTAGCATACTTTATTGGAAAAATCTATTACAAAGGTATTAAATTATTTTCTACTAAATATTAGTGGTTCTATTGCTAGAAACTGGTGAAAATTAATCTAAATTCTGTCTCCTTGCATATTCCCTTGCCGTCTAATTCCATTATTTTCAAATGCTGCCTGTTCCGCCTGAACACTTTCATTTTCCTGCCATCTGTCACAAGTGTATTCCATATCAAGAAACATTCTGGTAAATATTCTCTGGTATCACAAGCTTCCATTCATCAACATACCGTCCACCCGACATGTCCTTCGTCAGGTAACGCTTACTCTTTCCAATCTGACTCTTACATCAGAATCTTTCCGATTATATCTGATTCACAGATATGCTTATACAGACAATTATCTTCCTCAACCAGAATGTCATAAGATGGTTCTTCATTTTGATCTATTGTGCCAAATGCATCCACAACAAATACCTTTCCTACCTTTTCAGCATCATCCCATTTAATTCTGACCATTTCATCACGATGGTATCTTGGTCTTCCAGGCACTGGAACATATGCTAAGCTTCTATATTCTTCGACAGGAATAATTGCGTGATAGAGAAGACTATGCTTGTCATCAACATCCAGCTCCATATGATAATGACCAAAATACCAGTGTTTATATTCCAATTTTTCTTCTACTTCCTGAAGAAAATCTGTTAATACATCTGTGCTATATAAATGTCCTGGACCCTTATCAATAAGCTCCTGTATCTTAGTAGCACAACAGTGTGTAAGAACATAATCTACCTTATAGCCATGCTTAGCTAGATTCTTTCTTCCTTCTTCCAGTTCTTCTTCGCTTGGAAGTTCCTGCTCCCACCAAGATTCATGCTTGATGCGAAATGGAAGGTTACTTCTAATTGCTTTACGACGATCATCATCAAAATCAATATCTTCTCTATCCAGAATACCTCCCTGAACATCATGAGAAGCAGCTCCTCCAAAGGTAAAAAATGTCTTCCCTTCTATCTCAAATACCTGACCTCGCTCCAAAAGAATCACTTTATCTTTTACAATATGGCGCACCTTGCCACCATGCCATTCTTCAATGGGATATTCTTCAATCATATCGTAGTTTTCATGATTGCCCTGTATCCACAATGTTGTATACTTCTTCTCAGCAAAATTCTTGCAATTGTAGGTAAAAGTTTTATCCTTTGCCCAACAAAGTCCCAAATCACCGCAGACAATTACAAAGTCATTCTCTCCTAGTTCAAGTCCCTGTTTTCTCATACGTTTATTTGAAAAACGTCCAAATTCTCCGTGTGTATCCCCCGTTATATAAATCATACTTGCCTCCTATACAGCAGTCTCTAGTAGTTCCTTAAGAGATCTTGGTTCATAAGCCATCCAACTATACTATTTTTTATATAAGCTCTTTATCCAAAAGGAAATCAATCACATTGATATTCAAAATACCGTTATCATCATACCAACGCTTTCCAATATCTTTCCTTACAACAATTTTAGGGAAAGAATCTCCTGTAAGTGTAAATGGTCTGAGTTCTACTTCTGCTTTTTCATCAGCCGGCATCGCATACGCTGACTGGATATAGGTTCGTTTCCCTCCTGAATTTACAACAAAATCAATTTCCCTTGGGACACGAATTGAATTGCCATTTTCATTGAGTGTCCTTGCATAAACAACACCAACATCAACGGAAAACTGCCTGATATTCAACTCATTATATATGATGTTCTCCATTATATGCGTCATTTCCTGCTGACGAAAACCGATTCTTGCATTTCTGAGTCCAATATCCTCGCAGTAATATTTATTTGGCGAGTCAAAATAGGATTTTCCTTTTACGTCATATCGCTTACTTTCGAAAAAAAGGAACGCATCCTCCAAATGCCCGATGTATGCCCGAATCGTATTGACAGACACACCGCCCGCTTGTTTAGACTTCAGAGTGTTTGCAATTTTAGTCGGATTTGTTAATGAACCTACTGATGAACAAAGCAACTTGTTCTTGAGATAATATAGGCATTTGCTTTTCGCCAGAAACGATAACAGGGCACCTGCATTTTGGCAGGCGCCCTGTTCATCATCCCTATTCTCCTAACACTCTAACTTATATTCTGCCGATCAATACTACGATCCCTGCCACGATCAGTGCAATGACAAGATACAGGATAGTAGCCAGACCACGTTTTACCAGAACATCCTTCCAAGGCTTGATGTAAGGAATTCCTTCCATACCTTTAATGACCCAGATCCTGCTGTGTGCCACCCAGACTCTGTCAAGCATAATACCGTCAAACCAGTTCATAACCACCAGGAACAGATATGCCTGCCAGAATGCGGTTTTGAAATCGGTAACCTGATTCCACAGCGCAATGATCAGGATCAAAGCAGCAAAAATATAGATACAAAACGGTACCATAAAACGCTTTCCCCGTTTCATTGTTGCCTCTTTATCCGCAAGTCCCCGTCTCTGAGCCTCCTCTATGTATGCCTTCGGATAAAAATACAGACAATTCATTCCATCGTTTTTAGCCGCTAATTTTACCGGCAAGATAAACAGGATACAATATAATACGTTTTGCAATAACAGTAACATTTTCCATACCTTCCTTTTTCTTATTCTTTTGTAGGAACCTATCTGCTCTGTAAAAAGAAACAGCGCAGGTTAGGCTCTTCTAACCAGCGCTATTTTACCATATTTTTCTCATTATGCAAATATTTTTATGTAAGTCCATGACTAGACCTGCAATTTATGCCAGTCAGTTTAGGAAGTGTCTTCTGCAGTTCTACGTGATTTATATGCTTTCTCCAGCGGTTCTATGCGATCCATGGCAGGATCGCATCATCGATCGCCTGATACCTTGGTGTATCCAATACCTGTAGCAAAGCCCCGTAAGGATCTTTTCATAGGTTTCTCCTTTTCCGTGAAATACCAGACACATTGAAAACAGGACGTCCGGTCCCGATGCTTGTATATTCTCATCATTTACCTAATCAAAATAATCTGCTGTAAGTGTCTGTATTATTGATAAAACTATCTTATATTTCACGGTGTCAGTTGTCGAGCAACCTGTGGTTTAAGCAGTGATATACCGCTCTGTAAAAGGCATACAGGTTCTGTCCCTCCGATGGCCCTGTATCCAATGCCGCCTCGTATTCATTCTGTATATCTTCATCTATCTTTTGTCCATCAAAATAACTGGATGGGAATAAAATTGTATGAACCATCAATCCCACCTTTTTCTGCATTTATTCTTGGGTTTTTTTCTGAAATCCAAAAAATAGTCTACACTTTTTATATCTCTGAGGCAGATATAAATTGAAATAAGCTCCTCCTGCTTATCTTCAGCGTAATAGATCCTTCCCACCTTACTGTATGCACTTTTTCTGACTCTGTTGAGAACGGATCTTGCAAACCTGTCCACATAATTTTGTGACATGTCCCAGTTTCCTTCTTCATATAATTCCTGCCAGTTATTAAAGTTCATACGCCGCTCTTCATACGCCTCATACATCTGCGTCACTTTCTCATATGCGCGTTTGTATTCCTCCGGCGTATGCTCTTGTTTGGAAAACTTTTTATTGGCTATATCGCCATTTTCATCCATATTGGTAACAAGCTCCCAAAAAGATCTTCCTGTTATCCGAAACTTATTTTGATAATCAAGATACATATTGTACTCTTCATCATCAAAATCAGGCTCACTGTCATAAAATTTTTCAACTGCCGCCTCGCAGAAATAATGGCGAAGTAGTTTTTCTATATATCTTTTGGACAATTTCAGTTTCTTGGGTATTTCATTCCGTCTGTTAAACGCCTCGCAGGCAAATTCATTTCGTTTTTCAACCGATACTTTTTTATGCAACATTTCTACAACCTCCATAAAAGCATCATATCTTCCAAAATACCTGTTGTCGAGCAACCGGTGGTTCAGACGGTTTACGCAACTATAGAATATCCTAAACAAGTAGAAGAGGACACGAGGTCCTCTTCCACCAAAAGCTCCATTGGGCTTACATGATACAAAATTGCTAAGGCTACCAGATTATCGGCCTGGGGATAACATTTTCCGGCTTCCCACTTATACACAGCCTGGGTTGATTCAAACCCCATGTACTCCATGACCTGCTTCACAGAAATATTTCTCTGCCTGCGGATCTGTCTCATCCGCTCCCCGCTGGCTACTATGTCGAAATGTGGTCGTTCCATGTCGCGCCTCCTTTTCCTTTTGGAAAACACATCAATTTGTTCTACAGAAATACCGCATGACAGTATCATAACACATAATTGGGGAAATGTGGTATTAACTTGTGGTTAAAGATAAAGTAAACTTACTTCCTCCTCAGCTCATAAATCAGAACTGATTTATATATCTCTTAAACTCTTCAAAGTCTTCTTTAGTCATAATAGTATCTGAATAGCAGTAATCCTTGCCACGAAGAATATGCCATATTTTCTTCATCTTTATTCTAAATGCTCTCCAGGGATTATTATTATATTCCGTATAAAAGTTACCTTTTAAAAAACACAAAAAGGCATATCCTATATCCTCCATCTCATTGATTTGTATATTCACAGATGACTTACATCCACAATTGCAGGTAACTATTAATTCCTTTTTATCCTTTGTCATAAATACCGCCATGACATCACCTCCTGCATTTATAAGTACCATATATTCACGCTGCTCGCATTTAACTAGTAGTTCAATTCACTTCTTGTTTCCACCTTTACAGGTATTGGCTCCTTTATAAATGTTGATACTTGACAAGTATTATTCTATCGGGAATAACCGGAAGTATCATCACCCCATCCGGCAACAAAAGTTTCCGTAGAGGAAACTTTACATATATTAATATATGAAGCTTTTCTGCATATACTATCTGTAAATCATCCAGCAAAACAAAATAGCTTTATTATTGTCTTATGTATAGAACACTTTTAATATATAATTGTTTTATAGATTGGAGGTTCGCTTATGAATAGAGATACTCTGAAACAGATCATGGTTGATCAGAAGGATATTTACTTAAACAATCCATTAATTGCCAGACATTATCCTTTGGAAGAAAATATAAACTATTGCTTTGTCGGCATCAGAAGATGTGGCAAATCCTATATGATGTATCAGCAGATACAGACCTTACTTGAAAAGAAGGTCCCTTTGTCCCAAATTGTCTATGTGAATTTCGAAGACGAACGTTTGTTGGAAATGACAGCTGATGATTTGAATACCATCCTGGAAATAGGGCTGGAGCTTTCGGGAGCAGGTAATAAGCCATATTTATTTCTTGATGAAATACAAAATATTGACGGATGGGAAAAATTCGTACGCAGAATTGCAGATATGAAATATAAAACAAGTATCACCGGAAGTAGCAGCAAAATGCTCAGCAGTGAAATTGCTTCCACACTGGGTGGACGATTCGTGATTATGAATATATATCCTTACTCCTTTGCCGAATACCTGATTGCGAACGGTAAGGAAAAGAATTACCTGGATACCATCAGTACAAGTGATAAAGCGGAGCTGCTTGCACAGTATAATGAATATGTTACTTACGGCGCTTTTCCTGAGCTTGTGGATATCAAAAACAAACGCCCCTTCTTAAGCAGCATTTATCAGACGGTTTACCTGGGAGATATTATTACAAGAAACAAAATCACAAACGACTTTGCCGTTAAGCTTTTATTAAAGAAAATAGCTGAGTCCATTACCAAGCCTCTCTCCTTCACCAGGCTAGCCAACATCGCAAAAAGCGCAGGAACCTCTCTGGGCAAACAGACCGTCATAAACTATGTGGGATATATGAATGATTCCTATCTCATATTTCCTCTGACAAATTATGCTGCAAAGCTTGTGGAAAAAGAGACTTCCCCTAAATACTATTTCATGGACACCGGTCTTGTAGGTCTGATGCTTTTGGACTGTAAATCTGCGCAATTAGAAAACCTTGTAGCAATAGAACTTGTCAGACGCTATGGTATGGAAAATGTCTTCTATTTTGAAAACAATGTGGAGATTGATTTCTATGTTCCTGATGAAAAGCTTGCTATTCAGGTATCACTGCAGGTTCTCGATGATATGGATACACGGGAGCGTGAGACCAGAGTTTTTGTAAAACTTCATAACTTTATTCCAGATGCAAAATGCCTTATTATTACAAATAGCGAGGAAGCATCTATAGAATGTGACGGAATCCCGATTTCAGTACTTCCTGCATGGAAATGGCTTTTGGAAACTCCATAAATAAATTTGAGCTTACCCGTATGATCAGGTAAGCTCTTTAATTACTTTTTAATTATTTAATTTTAAGTTTCTTCTTAAACAACTTAATGGCTTTCTTATTTCCATTAAGTTTAGTCTTCTTAGACTTAATATTTTTCTTTGCTTTCTTGCTAAATGCATTCTTATTTACAGTCTTAAGTTTTTTACCTTTGAATGTAATCTTCTTAATCTTGTTATCTTCTAGAAATGCCTTAGAACTTATTGTCTTAACTGCTTTTCCAATTACTACTGTTTCAAGTTTTGAGCACTTCTTAAATGCATTTTTTCCGATAACAGTTACCTTGTTACCTATTGTAAGCTTCTTAAGGGCCTTGCAGCCGGCAAACGCATTGTCTCCAACGGCTGTTACATTTAATCTATATCCCTTACAATCTGCTCTGTCCGGAATTGTAACCTTTGTTATTTTATTCTTCTTAGCAGCTACTACACCAATAACCTTTGATTGTCCTACTGTTGCAGTATCAATTGATGTAATCTGGTATATGAAATTTCCTGCCGTATATGTCATTCCAACGTATACGCCGCTGTGGGTATGGCTGCTGCCTGTTGCGGGGATCGTTGCGGTTTCAAGAACCTTCTTGCAGACGGTGCATTCCTTATGCTTAGCGCCTTCTGCGGTTTCGGTAGCTGCCGTGTCAATGATCCACTCGCTGGCGCTGTGAGCCGCAATATCGGCCTTGTCGCCGCACTCGCACTCATGCCAGTGGTTGGTGTCGTCATACTTCCAATCTGTGCCGTAGCTGTGGGTATGGCTGCTGCCTGTTGCGGGGATCGTTGCGGTGTCAATGATCCACTCGCTGGCGCTGTGAGCCGCTTCGTCCTTTTTGTCGTGGCAACGAGAACATTCGTGCCAGTGGTTTGTAGAATCGTATTTCCAATCAGAACCATATGCATGACCGAGAGCAGTATTCATCGCTACGAAGGTATCTGTTGTGCTGATTGCACCGCAGGAGCAGCTCTTGAAATATACTGCGTTGTGTGTGCAGTCAGCAGGGGTTTTAAGTGCTTCCGGTTTTACAGTTTCCTGATTGTAGGTGTGCGTATGTGGAGCGTTCTTATAGGTCGCTTTCACACTTACTGTACTTGCAGGCATTGTAAAGGTTGTGGTTGCGCTGTTTGCGTCTGCAAGGGTAATGCCGCCGCTTACAACTTCCCACTTATCAAATACCTTGCCAGACGGAGCCGCATTTGCAGTCAGGGTAACGATTGTGCCTTGCGCCGCTTTGCTGATTTCGCTTCCTGCGCCAATTGTAGCTTTGCCGTCCGTAACGGTGATGGAATACTCTTTACTCTCCCAGATTGCATAGAAGGTAGTATCCGAGCTTACTTCATAGGTTGTGCCGGAAATAACCGAACCGTCGGTGCTCGTCGCCCAGCCCTTGAACTGCTTGCCATCGGGAGCAGTGAAGCCGTTTGCAGGGAGCGTGTATTCACCGGAAATACCGGTCACATCTGCCATTGTGCCTGTACCGCCGTTAGCCGCAAAGGATACGGTATATGTTACAACAGGGATGTTCTCCCAAATTGCATATACAGTTCTATTTTCAGTCATATCTACTTTAGTAACGATTGCTCCATCAGTAGTTAATGACCATCCTTTGAATTGTTTTCCACTTGGTGCTGTAAACTCATTTGCTGGTAATGTGTATTCTCCAGTTAAATCAGTAACAGGAGTCATTGTTCCACTTCCACCATTAGCATCAAATGTTAGTGTATATTTATTTTCTGTCCATTTTGCATAAAGAGTCATATTATCAGTAATCGGTGTGTCGAAATTAAATTTCGTACTGAATGTTGAATCTTCATACCATCCATCAAAAGTAAATCCTACTTTTGTTGGAGCTGGTGTTGGTTCTGCTAATTTTTCTCCAGCATTTACATTTTGTGATGCAACTGATGTTCCATCATTTGAATTAAATGTTATAGTATAAACAACTGGTGTTCCAATTGCTTTTCCTAAATCAACAGTAACATAAGCACCCCAAGCCCACCTTGTTACTCCTACGGTTGAGGTAACATCTTCATCATTATAGATAACTTTTAAATCTGAAGCAAGTTGATATCCATCATTTGTTTTTACTTGAAATCTATATCCATACTTTGTTTTGCCATCATTTACTGCAGTTGGTGTTTCTGAACCAAATCCACTCCACACAGAAGTTTCATTTATAAAGTATGACCAACCTGCATTAGTTCCCATACTAATACCCTCAGTAGTAGTTCTAGGATTAAATGATGGTAGTGTTCCTACTGGAACAGTTCCATATTGAAAATCTCCAGCAAGTCTAATCTCATTGATAGAATTTGCAGCTTCCCAGTTTGCATAAAGAGTTATATCAGATGTAATTGGTGTGTTGAAATCAAATTCCTTATTGAATGTTGAATCTTCATACCAGCCTCTAAAAATATATTTATCTTTTGTTGGTGTTGATGGTGCTTTAATTTTCACTCCACTTACAACTTCTTTTGGTGCAATTTCTGTTCCACCATTTGAATTGAATGTTACAGTATGAGTAGTAGGGTTTTCTCCTATTGCTTTTCCCAAATCAACAGTAACATAAGCACCCCAAGCCCACCTTGTTACTTGTACGGTTGAGGTAACATCGTTACCATTATAGATGACTTTTAAATCTGAAGCAAGTTGATATCCACTATTTGTTTTTACTTGAAATCTATATCCATACTTTGTTTTGCCATCATTATATGCAACTGGTGTTTCTGAACCAAATCCACTCCACACAGAAGTTTCATTTATAAAGTATGACCAATCTGAATTAGTAGTTCCTATCCAAATACCCTCAGTAGTAGTTGCAGGATTAAATGCAGGTAATATTCCTGCTGGAACATTTCCATTCTGATAATCACCTGTCAAATTAATTTCGGTAATATTAGTTGTTTCTGCACTACCCGCCGCAAATGCCGTGGTGGGGAGCAGCGAGAGCAGCATCACAAGCACCAGCAGGATGCTGACGATGCGACTTCGTGTGTTTGTTTTTGTCATATTATCATCTCCTCCTTCAATATCATTTTGAAAATTTGTCTATGCATTTTGTGTTGCCTGATTTAAACACTGTCGATTACCGAAGCAAAGTAGTTTTCGGATACCGAACCGAAGAGAAAAGCGTCTATCAGACCCTCGCGCTTTGCCTGCCGTACCTTTTCGGTCAACTCTCCGTCTGTATCGTCATCCACAAAGAGAATGACCCGGCAGTTTTCCGTGTTCCGTTTTACCTTGTCACGGATTGCCATTCGTTCATTGAACATCCATGGCGAATACGCCTTGACCTCCATTAAAAGCACATCCGGTCGATGCGTTTTTGCACCACTCGGCGGTTGCGTCCGGCGACTCGGAGATTACAACCTGACAATCGTCCAATTTTTGCATCAGCATTCGCTCCATGGTGTGCGCATGGATATCGCTCTGAATGTCCAGAACGATTTTTTTCATCATTCATCACCACCTTCTAAAAGCACAACCCTTATCTTACAGTATCTATTGTACGGATTTTTTGGCGCTTGTCACTGGCACTTGTGCCAGTAACAGAAGAAAAATCTCGATTTTTTCAAAAAATTTTTGCCTTTTGGGCGCAAAAAACCCCTTGACCATACAGCCAAGGGGTTCAGTTTTGCTTATTCGTCTTTTAAGGTAGTTACCATGAGTTTGTTTTCAATGGCGGTTGCAACCAGTGCTTCTCTGCTTTCAAAGCCGCCCTTTTCCACCATATCGTCCAGGTTCCAGCGAACGCCGTTTTTGGAAATGCCCAGCTTATCGGCAATTTCCTGATAGGTAAAGCCCTTTATATAAAGCCGCAGAATGTCTAACTGCCGTGGCGAGAAGGCATCGGACATCGTACCCTCCATTTCAATGGCCGGAGCGATATCGGGGAATACCTTTTCGCCTGCCAGGGTGCGCTTTACCACGCTCATCAGTTCCTCTGTGCCGTGGTCCTTATACCACAGGCTGTCGGCAGCACCCATTTTGGCTCTTTGCAAAACTTCGGGATCGACAAGCGAGGTAGCCACAACGATTTTGATTTGCGGAAAAGCCTTTTTGATGCGCTCTGCGGCGGCAAGACCGGAGTGCTTGCGCTGCGTCTGCACATCCATAAGGACGAGCTTTACGGTGGCGTCGCAATGCTTTTCCGCTTCAAAGGCGTCACGGAAAACGCCGACAAGATGAAACTCGCCGTCTGCAGCAAGACGATCGACAAAGTGCTTTTGGATGTATAAATCATCCTCTACAAGTATGGTGTTTATCATAGGCTGATCTCCTTTGCGGGAATCGTAATCAGAAGAGCAAATCGTGGATTGTGCGAAATATGTATTTCACCGCCGGAGCTTTCAATACTGCGGCGAAGCGTTGACAGGCCGCTGCCTTCCTTTATCGGCTCTGTGGGTATTTTGCCGTTGTTGGTTATGGTAACATCATAGCGTTCGCCGCGCTGGGCAATGCGGATATATACCTCATTCCCGTCTGCGTGCTTGATGCAGTTGGTCACGCACTCCTTGGCGGCAGCAACGGTCAGCTCCTCGGCTGCGGTATCACGGGGTAGGTAGCCGTCGATTTTTACAGCCACGCCAAGCTGCCGTGCGGTTCTTTTTACCTCGTCCATTGTGCTGACAGAGGTGACACGGTTGCTTGCCAGCATACCGATGGCATTTTGCAGCGCCTCAAGCTTTCGCTCGGTATCCTCTCCGCTGTCTATGATGTCACGGATGGTCAGGAGGCTTCGCCCGATGGTATCGTGAATATAGACCTTTAGGTCAAGGCTTTCCTTCTCCTTGACATCGTCCTCCATGCGGGCGTACATATTCCTGAGCTTTCGATTGACTTCTGCCAGTTCTTTATTTATTTCCTCTTGCTTTTGGTAGCCGTTATACAGCTCGGTTACATTGTGCGCCGTTATCTGCTGCCAGCGGTCATCGCTGTCCACGGTGATATTTTGTGTGCGAAACTGCCAGACGGTCTTGTCGGGCAGGATGTAGCAATCATCCTTGACGGTTACGGATCTGTCCGGCATGCTCAGGGCATTTTCCATATCGCTTTTGATTTGCAGTTCGTGGCCGCAAAGGGCAAAGGAGAGCCTGCGCATACGGTTGTTGCACAGGATGATCCTGCCGTTCGGGTCGGCAAAGCAGATGCCCATAGGCAGCTTATCGGTTGCTTCCTTAATGGAGAACGGCGAGAGCTCGTTCTTTTTACGGCGGTATTCCCGCGGCAGAGCAATGGCAAAGTGAACTGCCGCAAGGAAAATGGCAGCGGCAAATATCAGCCACGGTGCATCCAGCAGAAATGCGTCCCCGATATTATCGGGATCTGCCTGGGAAACGGAGAACAGCAGTGGGATCATCACCGCCATAACCGCCAGACTCAGCAGGCTGCGCACCGGCTTATTGCTGCGAAGAAGCTGATACATAAACAGCCCGATTTCAAGGACGATCTCCACAAGCATGATAAACGGCAGCATAGTCTGCCAAAATTCAGAAATGGAAGAAAATGCACTCATTTCCTGTCACCTTCTTTCGCTTCAAATACAAGGTGCTGGTATTCCTCGTCATCCTCTTTTTCACAGCGGATACTGTCTCCGCTTACCAAAGCGGAAAGGTCGGCCTTGCAGCACACATTCAGTGACAAGCGCAAGCCGTCTGCCTTTATGAGGCTTACCTGTATGCCTGTTAAATTCAAAATATCGGCTTCAATAACCGATTCATAAAAATCAAATACAGCGGTCGCCGTTTTGCCGGAGAGCATGGAAAGAGACTCGTCCACATAGAGCGAGCTGCGGACGCCCAACAGCTTCAGCGTTTGGAGGGACTCATTGAAGGCACGGTGGAGTTCCGTTGCCGCTATTTTAATATCCCGGTCGGTAAGGAGCGTCAGATGCTTGCGGCGTTTAATATAGCTGCACAGCACGGCAATCTCGGCAAGGAGCGTTTTGGCGCTGTCGGGATCGGTGCTTGAGATTCGGCGGTATTCCTTAGTGAGCTCCGCAATGCGGTCGATCTGCGTCTGCGTAGCGGAACGCAGGAGATCATACAGGCGGTTTTGCTCCTCCACCTTGTGTCGCTTGGCTTCACGCTTGTATTCATAACGGAGTATTTCGTTCCTGTCGGCAAGCTCGTCTGCAAGAAGCTCGGAGTCCTCCTTGATGCCACGCAAAGCCGACACATCCTCTGTCCATACGGCATAGCCGCCGTCAATGGGCATGGTGTGAACGGTCAAGCCGCCCATCGTGACCGGGCTTTGCTCGGCTTTTTTCATCGTTTCCTTTGAGATAGGTGCAGTGTTTACAGCTGCATACCGAACGGTAAAGTCCTTGTCGGTGATCTCTGCCGATGTGCCGACAGAGGAGGCAAACAAGTCCACATAACGGCTGTTTGAATGTATATATCCGCAAGCGATACAAAACTCAAAGGTCAGAATATACATCACACTTTGGAATGCAGCAATATCGCCGAACAAGTGGAGCAGCCAATCCGCACCCGCATAGTAAAGTGCGCTGTAAACAATCGCCAGCAGCATAGGAACAATGGGCAGAAAGTGGAGCCTTCCTTTTTGCACGCGGCATTTGAAAAACATAATTACGAGTGCGGCAAAGGCACATAGTACCTGCCAGCCCACACTAATGAAGTAGCCTATCGAGTAACCGTAGTTTTTGTCTGTCCACACGGCGGCGTCCTTCGGAAAGGTAAATACGAATTGGTGCAGGTCATTTGTGATCACGAGCAGAAGCAATACGCCCGAGATGATCCACAGAACCGACATTCCCTTGGGGAATTTGTATTCGTCCGGCTTTCCCAATGACATGGCAATCAGCAGTGCCAGCATAGGCACAAACAGCATGGGCAGATAGAACAGATACCACAGGTAACGGACGGCGTCCGGCTGCCAGAATATAAAATACTTTGCCGAACGGACTCCCATCCATATGATGAGCAGTACTGCGGTGACCGTCATAAACCTGCACACCTGCTTTTGCGCAATCCGCTGACGGACGGAGAGCCCCCAGGCAGCGAACAGACCGATATAGATAAAGCTGCGCAGATAGGAAAACAGCATCGGGTAGAAACTGCCCCTGCCTACAATTCGGAAGCAATATGCCAGTATCACGGCAAGCACAGCGATGCCGCTTGTTATGATAGTATTCTTTTTCTGTTCGGTCATAAACAAACCCCATTTCGCCTTCATTCGTTTTTGCTTACCCTTGGGTATAACTTTTCAAATTAGATTGTAGTATAAATCCGTCTATTTCTCAATTGCTTCTTACGAGACTTCAGGTTTTGCATTCCTGAAGGTTCTCCAAAAAAGTTTGCGGTCTATTTAGCTTGTTTCTTGACTACTCAGGAAAAATATTTCTACCCTCG
>ERZ779957.303-NODE-303-length-18653-cov-1.97258_pt1 | contig 18653 bp, 14 predicted proteins | sample MGYA00511583_ERZ779957 | MGnify/ENA primary metagenome ERZ779957 (study PRJEB29588, sample SAMEA2146320) | human gut metagenome | biome: human gut; feature: human-associated habitat; material: faeces | place: Denmark | collected 2008/2010 ... | reverse complement strand
CGTCTGACTCCGGCTCTTCACCGTCATCTAAGTCATCATCTGTCTCTGAATCTCCACCGATCTCTGATTTCCCATCCAACTCCGGCTCTTCATTTTCTATATTCTGTTCTTCCGCTTCCAAATTCTTTTTCTTCTTCATCACTGCATATCATCCTTTTACGAAATAAATATCAGAGTATAAAAAAGCGTACCAGGGCGGAGTCGAACCGCCCGTCATGGCTCCGGAGGCCATTGCCGTATCCGATTGGCTACTGGTACACAGTTGGTATGATACTACAAAAAACTCACTTTGGCAAATAAAAAAACGTCCCCGCACTTATATGCGGGAACGCTTTGAATTCTCTTGTGTCACTAAATAATTACATAGTTACCGAAACGAATTTTACTATAAATAAGAGTGCAATAATCGTCACTACGATATCCTGCTTCTTATACTTGCCTGTGAACAGTGTGATAAGAACATATGTGATAGCGCCAAGACCGATACCATTTGAAATAGAGTATGTCAGTGGCATCATAAGGAATGTCACGAATGCAGGAACTGCTGAGCGCATATCCTCCATATCAACCTTTGCAAAGTTCTTAGCCATAAGTACACCTACGAAGATAAGTGCTGGTGCTGTTGCACATGATGGAATGATGTTGGCAACAGGGCTGAGGAACAGACATACTGCAAAGCAGATTGCTGTAACCAAACTTGTAAGACCTGTTCTACCACCTGCAGCGATACCTGAAGCTGACTCTACAAATGTTGTACATGTTGATGTACCGAGAATAGCTCCTGATACAGTACCTATAGAGTCACACATCATACACTCGTCAAGCTTCATTGGGTCACCCTTCTCGTCAAGCATATTAGCCTGGGAAGCTGCACCATAGAGAGTTCCGATGGTATCAAACATATCTACCAGACAGAAGCTGACAACAAGCATGATTGCTGAGAACACACCGCCGATATACTCAGCAGAGAATGCATCCTTCCATGCCTGTCCCTGGAACACTCCGAGGAATCCGACTGAACCGAAATCCTTGAATGACTGTCCGATCGATGAGAAATCAAAGTTAGGTGCCTGAAGCATCATAACATAATATAATACTGTAGATGCAAGGATACCTATGATAATGTTACCCTTTACATTAAGCTTTGCAAGGATCGCAATTATTATAAATCCTACAAATGCTACTATAGGAGGTGCGATCTGTGCAATAGCCTCCTTTGTGCTACCAGCGCTTGTGATCACACCGTGGAAATCAAAGAACTGAACAAATGTATATGGGTTGTCCTGGATAAGTGTTGCATTCTTCAGTCCGATAAGAGCTATGAACAGACCAATACCTGCCGGAATTGACTTCTTAAGGCACTCAGGCATTGCAACTGCAATGTACTTTCTGAGTCCTGTCACTGAAAGAATCAGGAATACGAGACCTGATATCAATACTATTACCAGACCTGCCTGATAACCTCTGATAACACTCACACCTGCAAATGCTGCACCAGCTACGAAGATAGTACAGAAGAATGAGTTAAGTCCCATTCCGCAGGCCTGTGCAAATGGCATGTCCGCGAGGAACGCCATGAGAAGTGTTCCCACTATTGCAACAAGAATAGATGCGATGAATACAGCATTCCATACTGTACCAAGCTCACCAGCCATGTCTGGAACTGCCCCTGCCAGCCAGCCATTGCTGCCTTCTCCTGCAACCTGATTTGGATTGACCAGAACGATGTATGCCATGGCGAAGAATGTTGTAAGTCCTGCCATGATCTCGGTCTTGATTGTAGACCCACGCTCTGAGATTTTGAAGAATTTGTCCATGATTACTCTCCTTTTCTCGTTTTAGTATAATATAAACAAATACTTATCCATTCTATATCACTTAATGATACTTTTTCAACTACTTTCAAATAATTTCTTAATGTTCCTTACAAAAATTAAATAACATATAAACAAATAATAAAATAGTCCGGCCGGGTATTCCCCAATCGGACTATCGTATATATGTATTACTCTGTACTATTTTACTTTTTTGACAACAAGACCTCTCACTACTTTATATCTTGAACCTGATATCTTAACTATACCGGTAACTTCTGTGGCGATCTTGCCCTTCTTCACATAGTAGTTCTTGTGATTCTTAGGACTCTTTACTATTCCCGTCTTGCCTGACTGGAATACACCCTTGTAGATATAGCATTTAGCACCTGTTGTGGTACTCTTGAAGAAGCCTGTATAACCTGACTGGATTATACCTTTCTTTACATAGTAATACTTCTTATTCTTAGTGCTTCTGACAAGGGCTGTCTTGCTCTCTGCAAATTTGCCCTTTATTATGAGACACTGCTGTCCCTTTGAATTTCTGTAGAAACCGGTGTAAGCTGTATAAATCTTGCCATTCTTTACAAGATATGTTTTTCCCGTCTTAGGGCTCTTTACAAGTCCCTTGTATCCTGTCTTTACCACGCCATTTACAACATAGTAGTTGACTCCGGCACTCTTGACAAATCCTGTGTAATTCTCCTGAACCACGCCCTTCTTATAGAAGTAGGTCTTTCCATTCTCCTTCACAAGACCATTCTTACTTGTATCAATAGAAGGAGTTGGGTCTGGTGTTGGATCTGGATCCGGTGTTGGTATTGGATCTGGTGTTGGATCCGGGTCCGGTGTCGGATCTGGGTCTGGTGTTGGATCTGGGTCCGGTGTTGGATCTGGATCCGGTGTTGGATCTGGATTTGGATCTGGTGTCGGTGTGATATCCGCATCCTTGTAGAGATATGCGTCATCCCATGTTCCCCATGCCTTACCTGATGCGGTTGCTCTCATTCCGACAACAACCTCTGTTGTCTCTTCCACTGTAAATCTAATCTCAGGATGCTGCCATATCTTCCATCCCTGTGGAGCTGCTGAAGCTGATGCAAGCTCTGTGTCTCCTGCCTTTGCATATACCTCGTATACATCATTGTCTCCATTTGCACCGCCCTGAATATATGCGCTGAACACATACTCGCCCGGCTCAAGTGTGATGGTCTGATACATGTCATATGTGAAATCTGAAGCATTGTAGTAATGTGCACAGTATGCTCCGTTTCTGTAGTCTTCCTTTGTCTTTATTGCAAGTCCCTTGCTGGTATCTGCGATCGTCCAGCCCTCATTTCCTGACTCAAATCCAGGATTTACAAGGATGTTCTCCTTTAATATTGTTACATTGCACTGAACCTCGACAGTCTCATCATTTACTGTCACAGTTCCCTTTACAGTAAATGTTCCTGCACCGTAGTTCTTTACCTTCTCAAGTGCTCCATCCTCCCAGGTGATGTCTGCGCTCTCTGAATTGCCATCATTGTAAGCTACTGTTGCTGCAGTCGGCAGAGCTACATTTGCAATATCTGTTATCTCGATCTCAACATCATCAACTGTTATTGAGACTACCTCTCTCTTGGTCTTTGTTCCTGTATGAACATATGCAAATGTCTTGAGTGACTCAAGTGGATGTCCCGTGAAATCGAACAGCGCCTGATTGTCAACCGCTGATCCGCCATACCACTTTCCTGCATCAGCTGCGTCATACTCTCCTGCGTAGGATGATGCCCAGCCTGAACCGTACTGCTCCCAAGCTGCCTTGTTGGATGCGAGGATATCTGCAGCATTGTCAGCAGATGAATCATATACATTTACAGGCAGCCATGCCGGCTCCCAGTAGAATACACCGATTCCTGATGAACCTGTATTCTTTACAGCCTTGATAACTGAGCTGATCTCATTTGCCTGACCCTGAACTGATATATCATAAGTTGTCGAGTCGTTTACACCCTTTCTCACGGTGTTGTCATGTCCATCTCCGTCATCCAGTGTGTATGCCCATGATGTCTCTGCTACCATTACCAGCTTGCCGTATGTGTCAGCCACATTCTTGAGAACTGATGTGAGGTTGTCAAGTGTGCCATGCCATACAGGATAGTATGATGATGCAAATACATCGTAGTCTACATTGTATGTATTAAGTCTCTTTGCAAAATTTGCGTAATTGCCACTTCTCTCAGGATTGGTGAAATGGATGGCAACAAGGATATTCTTGTCGATGGCTCTCACCGCCTCACTTCCGGCACTGAAGATCTTTGCCATGTTTTCCCAGTTCTTTGATGTCTCACCGCATATTCCGTTGGTCGTCTCGTTTCCGATCTGAACCATGCCGACATCAACGCCAGCATCGAGCAGAGTCTTAAGGCTCTCCGATGTGTATGACTTAACTGCAGCTACCTTCTCGTCAAGAGTAAAGTCAGCCCAAGCCTTTGGCACCTGCTGCTTACCTGGATCAGCCCAGAAATCTGAATAATGGAAATCCACAAGAAGCTTTATTCCGGCTGCTGTTGCATACTGTCCGATCTTCTTTGCTGTCTCCAAATCATTGTTACCGCCGCCGTAACCGTTTTTGTCTGCATCATATGGATCATTCCATACACGGACACGAACATAATTTATTCCACATGAAGCAAGGAACTTGAAGTATCCGATATCGTCAAGCTCATTGCCATCGAAGTCATAATACTTAACTCCACTGTTCTTCAGTGACACATAGGATGATACGTCTACACCCTCGATAAATGACTGCTTCTCTCCGTTCAGATCTGTGTATGTGAGATCACTCACGCAGTCCACATATATTCCAGCCTCCACAGGCTCAACTACATCTTCCTCGTCTGTAAGCTTGCAGAGCTTTACATTGTCTATCTTGCCCCAATATCCCTTGGCAAGACTGCCCTTGAATGAAATGCTGACATCAGTTGTATCCTCAAGAACGAACTCTTCTGTCTCATTTGTCGCCCATGCATCCCATCCGGTCGTGGCTCCAACAGCCTGTGACTTATCAGCGACAGATACTGTGAGCCCTGTATCCTGGGCATCGCCCTCGACATCATACTCTAGCTTGTATGTCCCTGCAGGAACAGCCACTACAGTCTGTGTGATGCTGACATCAGCCGCATCTGAAGCCCAGATATTAAGATAATATGTGGAGTTTACATTACTTCCACCGTTTTTTACAACAAGCTCAGCTCCCGATCCACTCTCTATAGTCCATTTACTGCTGTCACCTGTTTCAAAATCGCCATTTGCAACCTTGAGTGTGTCCACCCAGCTCTCCGCAGCCTTCGCTGTTATCAGTGAAGCTCCAGATCCAAAGATCTGCCCTACCATAAGCGCTCCTGCAAGAACTGCACAGCCAATCTGCTTTACAATTCTCTTTCTTCTCATATATGCCCTCCTAATAAGTATTATTACGCAGACGCATCCCAATGCGCTCCGCGCGGCGTCTGCATTATCACAAGGATTCCTCCTTGCAATAATAATGTTGATCAACAGTTGCGCAACCGTTTGTCCTCATATTGATATATTAACATATTTGAGTTCTGGTTACCATGTCGCTTGTAGACAATGTTTTTAAGAATTATTTGTATATTTTGTATATGTCAAGGCGCAACTTAAGCGCAATTTGTGTGCAATTTTGTGCGCAACATGATAATATTATGTTATGCATTTTCAAATATGCACAATAAATCCCAACGCTTACACAAAGAAAACGCCCTGTCCATGATATGTTATGTAAACTTCATATCATGAACAGAGCGTTTTAACGTATACACACTGTATTATTCTATAATGTAACCTGGAATGTGATGTATCCATCCCCGTCACATCTTGCTATTATCCTGCCCTTGTGAGACTCAACTATCGATTTGGCGAGAGAAAGTCCTATTCCCGAACCTCCGGTCTCCGAATTTCTTGAGCTGTCAGGTCTATAGAATCTCTCAAACAATATATCCTGAGAGCCCTCTTCCATGCCATCTGTGAGGTTTTTGAGAACAAACTTCACCTTTCTGCCATCACGCTTCAAGGATATACTTATATCCGCTGATTCAACAGCATACTTCATGGCGTTATCCACCAGTATGCTTATGAGCTGCCTGATGGAATTCTCATCTCCGACATACTTTATTCCATCTTCGATATCCGCGCTGATCTTCTTGCCTCGAACCTCCGACAGAGACGAGAAATGATCTATCACCTCATACGCCACATCAGACAGATCAAACTTTGCCTTCTCCTTCGGTTCAGGATTCTCATCCAGTCTGGAGAGAGCCACCATCTGATTTGTGAGCGCTGTCAGTCTCTTGACCTGATCCCTGGTGTTCTTCGTCCATTCACTCTCACCGTTCACCATCTCTATGACCTCGGTATTTGCATCTATGATGGTTAGGGGTGTCTTGATCTCATGGCTTGCATCGGTGATAAACCGCTTCTGCTTGGCATAACTCTCAGCCACCGGCTTGAATATCTTCTTTGACCAGAACAGCACCAGCATGAACACCGCAAGGAATCCAAGAAGTGACACTCCTACACTGTATACCAATGTATTTCTGAACGACTCCAGCTCCTGACGGCAGTCGACAAATATTATCCTGGTTCCATCCTCACAGTCCGCTACCCTGTATCTGTATATATCCGTAAATCCACTGTCTGAACCGTCCCCAAGTATCTTCAAAGCATACGACTCGGCTTCCGATTCATCAACAGCAGCTATATTGTCAAGGCTGTAGGACTCAACAGCCCCATCACTTACGACCACGGAGAAATATCTTGTCTGAAATGGTGTCTCCGGTGAGAACTTATCATTGCTCTTGCCATCAGGCTTATCAGGTGGCTGGGAATCCGCATTGGTCTTAACCTTCTCTTTCAGAAAATCCCTGCGGTCAAACTGTCCATTATTATCCACCAGTTCACTTAAGGTATCATCCGCCCTTGAAACCATGCGGGCATAATTTGCTATGTTGAGAATGCTCATTATGACAAACAGCACTCCAAATGTGGATGCCATTGCCGCAAATATAAATCTTTTTCTCAGATTCTTTATCATGTTCTATCCTCTTCCTTATACTCAAGTGTGTATCCCTGATTCCTTACTGCCTTAATGGACACCCCTGAGCCTATCTGACTGAGTTTCTTCCTGAGATACGAGATATTGACCCACACAACACTGATCTCCGTATCCGTGTCATAGCCCCATATCTTCTCCATCATAAGCTCTGCTGATATTATCGCATTCTGATTTGCCATCAGCAGTTCCATGATCTGATATTCCTTGTTCTGCAGCTTTACGCTTCCACCAGATGAACTGAGCTCATAATTCAGGCTGTTTAACGTGCAGTCGCCATACTTCATCTCCGTGCTGACCGCCTCACTCTTTCTTCTGGTTATCGCGCGTATCCTTGCCAGGAGTTCCTTTGTCTCAAATGGCTTTGCAAGATAATCGTCCGCCCCTAGATCAAGGCCGTTGATCTTGTCATCAGTCTCAGCCTTGGCCGTGAGCATAATGACCGGAACATCGCAGCCCTCAGCCCTGATCTTTGACAGCACGGTAAAGCCATCCATCTTTGGCATCATGACATCAAGTATGACTCCGTCATACACCCCTGCCATAATGTAATCATAGGCATCCTGTCCGTTATACACAGCGTCCACTGAGTAATTGTTGTGCTTCAATATAACCTGAAGCGCGCTTGAAAGCGCTTTCTCATCCTCCGCAAGAAGCAATCTCATAACCTTATCTCCGTCTCATATTATTATGGTCTCCACCAGATATCACGCAAACCATCTATAATTCGTATTATACCCCTCAAGCTTAAATAAAGCTTAAACCTTCATGACATCAACAATTGTCTGGACAAGTCTGTCTATATCTATAGGCTTGGCAAGATGGGCATTCATACCCGCTTCCCTGCCTCCACACCGTCAGGCATAAGGTCGACCAAAAGCCCGGATGCCGATTCTATGTGTCCCTGCTCGTTACTCAGCTCGTTTGCGATCATCTGAACCGCAATTACATAGATTATATTTTATACAGTGCTGGATATCAACAGAAACAGACAATAAAAAAGCCCCACGGCCAGCTCAAAAGCCAACCGCAAGGCAATTATTCATATATTCAGATACGGGATATGATTAAACGTTCATCTGCTTAGCAACCTCGGCTGCGAAGTCCTCGTTCTTCTTCTCCATTCCCTCTCCAACCTCGAAACGAACGAAGCTGGCGATCTTGAGATCCTTGTTAACTGACTCAAGGTACTTGGCAACTGTCTGCTTGCCATCCTCAGCCTTAACGTATACCTGATCAAGAAGGCTGATCTCCTTAACCTGCTTTGAGATACGTCCCTCAACAAGACCATTGAAGATCTTATCTGCAACGATAACATCCTTATCAGCTATAGCAAGCTCTGCAAGCTGTGCCTTTGCCTCCTTTGAAAGGAAGTTGAATAAGAAGTTCATGTTGCTCTTCTTCTCTTCGTAGATAGCTACATCCTCTGCGCTCCATACGCCGTCAACAGCCTTTGCGATAAGCTTGTTAAGGATTGGCTTTGGAAGTGTATCAGGTGCATTAAGTGCACTGTCAACTGTGATCTCCTTAAGCTTAGCCATAGCGTCTGCTGAGATATCAGCTCTGCTGATGTACTGTGGGTTCATAGCTGCGATCTGCATAGCTACGTTCTTGAGTGCTTCCTTAGCAGCGTCATCGCTTGCGCCGTTACCAGCTACGATAACACCGATTCTTCCATTGCCGTGTAAGTAGTCAACTACTACATCGCCTGAAAGCTTCTGGAATCTACGGAATGATAACTTCTCTCCGATTGTTGCTGTCTTGTCAACAAGGGCTTCCTTAAGACCATTCTCTCCGAGAAGTGCCTCAACATCCTCGCCATCCTTGCCACCAACAAGTGATGAAGCAAGTGCCTGATCAGCGATCTGCTGAACAAATGTCTGGAATATCTCGTTCTTAGCAACGAAGTCTGTCTCTGAGTTAACCTCTACAACAACACCTGTTGTACCATTAACTGCTGCACGGCAGATACCCTCTGCTGCGATTCTGCTTGCCTTCTTCTCAGCCTTAACTGCACCGCTCTTACGAAGTACATCTACTGCTGCTTCCATATTACCATCAGTCTCTGCAAGTGCCTTCTTGCAATCCATCATACCGGCACCTGTGAGCTCTCTTAACTCTTTAACCTGAGCTGCTGTGATTGCCATCTTATTTTACCTCCAAATTTGAATATTGACATATCATAATAATGGTTATGTCGTTTTATTAAAGCTTTTTCAGCCTGTATATGTCTCTTTAAAAGTCACGGGATAATACTTTTTATATTACCCCGTTACCTTTTATAATCATTTATTAATTATAATCAATGATGATCAATATCAACTACAGATTACTCCTCTGCAGCCTCCTCAGCCTCTGCCTCATCTACTGAATCAGCATCAACACCCTGCTGAGCCTCGATAACAGCGTCTGCCATCTTGGAAACGATAAGCTTTACAGCTCTGATAGCGTCGTCGTTACCAGGGATTACATAATCAAGCTCCTCTGGATCACAGTTTGTATCAGCGATACCAACAAGCTTAATTCCAAGTGACTGAGCCTCCTGGATACATATTCTCTCCTTCTTAGGATCAACAACGAAGATCATGTCTGGGATTCTCTTCATGTTCTTGATACCGCCAAGATTCTTCTCGAGCTTCTCCATCTCCTTCTTGATCTGGATAACTTCCTTCTTAGGAAGAACGTCAAATGTACCGTCCTGCTCCATCTCCTCGTACTTCTTAAGAGTAGCGATTCTTGTCTGGATTGTCTTGAAGTTTGTAAGCATACCTCCAAGCCATCTCTCATTTACATAGTACATACCGCAACGCTCTGCCTCGCTCTTGATTGAGTCCTGAGCCTGCTTCTTTGTACCAACGAAAAGGATTGTTCCACCGTTTGCAACACAATCACCGATTGCATTGTAAGCATCGTCAACCATTCCTACTGACTTCTGAAGATCGATGATGTAGATACCATTACGCTCTGTGTAGATGTATGGCTTCATCTTAGGGTTCCATCTTCTTGTCTGGTGTCCGAAATGTACACCTGCCTCTAATAACTGCTTCATTGAAATAACGCTCATTTTTTCTACCTCCATGGTTAAAATCTTCTGCCGGCATCAACTCTTTGGACCACCCGAGCACAGGCACCACGCCAACTATCAACCAGCATGTATATTTGTTATGCGCACTCACGCAATCGACATTGTAACACAAAAAAAAAGTGCATTCAAGCACTTTTTTCTGAAAATATATGTTTTATAAGAAGTATTCTGTCTGCCGGTCCGTGTTCTATTTTGCTCTTGTCCTGATGCTGTTTATTATATATGAAACACTGGCTACAACAAACAGAAGATAACCGACCGCAAGCTCACCCCAGAATGAACTCATAGTATCTGCAGCATCCAGCACATCATACATACTCTTATAACAGTCAAAGAAGCTCACATCATATCCATAATCACTAAATTCCTGATATAATTCCATGCTGACACTCAGTCTCTCTGAAATGTATATCATTCCTATACACAACACTACGCAGATTATTATGCCCTTCAGGTCAAGTTTCTTTCCAAACTTGTTGTACCCCATCATGGCACATATGACCATAACCGCTCCTGATATGCCTGCGATATAACCAAGCTTATACACAACAAGCCAGAGCACAACTCCGACCAGTGATCCAAGAAACGCTCCTACCAGTCCTGCCAGAACATTTGATCCGGAACTCTTTGCTTTTTTCCCCTGTGGATTCATAGTCTCCTGATCGTAGCCCTGGCCATATGGCTGACTCTGTCCATACATCTGGTTCTGTCCATACATCTGGTTCTGGCCATACTGTGGATTCTGACCATACATCTGGTTCTGGCCATACTGATGATTCTGACCGTACTGCTGTCCCGGATAATAGTTGTCCGTCTGTGAGGCAGCTCCACTATCCGGTTCAGCCGGATTGTTATACCGGTACATAGGACTGGTCTCACTGTGAGTTATTCCAAATTCATTCGGTACATACTGCAAGGCTGCCGGATTTGGCGCAAACGGATCCATACTACTACTACCACTACCCGCACTGAAACGCTGTCCCGGATATCCCATCTCCTCATTATTCATATTGTCTCCCATAATTGATTACTCCTCCCTTTTCTCGTATCTTTACTGATTACCTAATAGGATCCACACTATTCCGCCGTTTGTCTCATTGCCGGTGAATGTATATGTTCCAGGCACAAGACTGCCTGAATATCCTGACCTGAGCAGCCAGTCATAATACTCATCTGCATCCCTGATGCCTATCTGTCCAAGCAACTGGCATATCTCGTATGCTGATGTGCCGGCTCCAAATGTGATCTCTCCGCCGCCATTGTCATACTTGATGGCACTCGCTTTCACAGCCTCTGTCGCCGCCTCGGTAGTCTTATTTGTGCTGCTTCCTGAACCGGTCTGCGAATTCTTATCCTCTGTATAGCCGTTGTCCTTGGCAGATGGAACTCTCTCTGTCTTATCAGAAAGACCTCCGTTGTTATCTGTTGTGCCGGTTCCATTTGACTTGTCGGAGCTTCCGGTCGTACCACTGTTGCTTCCGCTGCCGCTCTCTGCATCGCTCTTGCCATTTTCTGACTTGCCTGTCTCTGTTGTAGTCTTATCGGCATTGGCACTCTTTTCCGTGGTTACTTTCTCTGTCGTTGTCTTTTCTGTCGTCTTATCCTCGGTCTTCTTCTCTGTTGTTGTCTCTGTGGAAGAATCCTCTGTGCTCTTATCCTGCTGCTGACTTACGACCGCCGTCTTGCCCTGACCTGAATCAGTTTTTCCGGCATTTCCAAAATTAAACGCAACAGTCATGGTAAGTGCTCCTATCACCAGCCCTGTACCAAGGCCTCTGAAATAACTTTTTTTATACATAGCTTACCCTCCCGGACTGATTACTGTTTGTCAGCCTCATTGATCTTGTCTATCATAACCTTAGCCTCTCCAACTCCTATTCCAAGTTTGTTTGCGATCTCCATGATGCTGAGTCCCTTCTTGTGCAGATCTGCAACCTGTGACTCTACATCTGTGCCTTCATCCCATATATCAACAACCTTGTTCTGAGCGGCTTTCTTCTTTTTTCTCTTCTTTGAACGATTGTTTCTAGATCTGGCAGCATTGTTATTCTCAGCGATCGCTGCGGCTGCCTTCTCAGGATTTTCAGCCTCTACCACTGTAAATGCACTGTCTGTTACCGGTGCATCCTCCACACTGACTGCTTTCTCGGCAGCCTCTGCATCTGCAGCAGCCTCAGTGCTGCTCTCTGACTCGGTATTCTCTTTCTGCGCTTCACCCTCGGATGTCTCCGACTTATCATTGTCAGCGATACCGTCTGTTTTTACGTCATCTTCTGCTTCAGCATCAGCTTTAGTCTCAGCTCCATCTGCTGTCTCTGTCTTATCTGCTGCCTGAGAATCATTTTCTGACTGAGCTTTCTCTGCATCCGGCTCAGTCTTCTCTGATCCGTTATCTGCCTCCGCAGGCTCTGACTCGGAAGTCTCTACAGTCTCAGGCTCATCGTATGTCACAGGCTCTTTCTCGCTGGTATCATCCGGATCATATGCCTCGTATGCATCCTTAAGGCTCTGGTTGATGTAATCTATCATCTGCTTCTTGGCCTTCTCTGACAACTGTTTCTCACAAGCCTCAAGCTCTGTCTGCATCTTCTTCTTTGCAGCCTCTATACCCTCCTCGTATGCCTTGACTGCATCATCTATCTTCTTCTGGGTATCAGCCTGGGCTGTCTCATTTGCCTTGACTGTGCCGGCTCTGAATTCATCCAGCTCCTTCCTTGTGCTGTCCATGAGCTCACTCATTTCCTTCTTTGAACTCTCTCTCATCTCAGCAAGCTCTTTTTTCGATGACTCCCTGACTTCATCAAGGCCCTTTTTCATGTCTGATTTCACAGCTTCGCCCTGTTTCTTCAGCTCATTCTTCTTCTTCTCTACAAGGCTGTCACAATACTCATCAAGCTTCTTCTCCAGATTCTCCCTGCTCTCATCCATCACAGAATTCTCTGTATTCTCTTTTGGACCGTCAGTAAGGAAAAAGCTTACTATCACTATCGCTACACCTACTATCAATGTCACTATTGCCGGTATCATATATGTCTCTCCTTTTCGATGTATTTATAATTCTGTTCTCAGGCATTCTTCAGTTCATCAAACACCACATCATTCAGCACTTTTATGTACGTGCCCTTCATTCCCGATGATCTCGCCTCGATAACACCTGCGCTCTCAAACTTTCTGAGTGCGTTCACTATAACCGATCTTGTTATGCCTACCCTGTCTGCGACCTTGCTTGCCACCAGTATTCCCTCTTCGCCGTCAAGCTCGGAAAAAATGTGTTTGATCGCCTGCAGCTCTGAAAACGACAGAGTGTTGATTGCTGATCTCACTATGGCCAGCTTGCGGTTCTCCTCAGCATTCTCCTCATTGAGCGCCCGCATCATCTCAAGCCCCACAACGGTGGTTCCATATTCGCCAAGAATGATGTCATCTATATCGTACTCAGTCTGAAGTCTGTACAGAAACAGAGTTCCAAGTCTCTCTCCTGCTATATCAATAGGAAGGAGCAGACCATGATACTTGTCTATATCCTTTCCATCAAATCCAAGTGTCGTCAGATTAACATTCTCCTTAGTGGACAGGACGAGAAGAAGACGCTCGTTGAGCATATTGTCTATGAGACTTCCTACCTTACCCTCAATGAGCTCATGGATCTCTGGAATATCCTCTCTGTTCTTGAGTCCGAGTATCTTGCCCTTCTTGCTTATTACCATCACGTTTGAAGCAAGAATGTCGCTGAGCACATCACAAATGTCATTAAAAACAACCTTATGTGAATTGTTATTGTGCAATAACTTGTTGATTTTTCGTGTTTTATCTAACAATTGTACACTCATAAGTTATCCTCCATTTTTTTATGTAACAAAAAGTATCTTTTGCTCGAAATATTATGACTATTTGTGATTCTACCACAACAAGATTAACATAACAACCATATTTTATGTAAAGTTGTCCTAAAAACAAAGATTTAAGAAAGTGTTGATTTTACTGGATTTTTCAGCCACAACATATAGTGGTCAGTCTTTTTTTCGACACAATTTTAATAATTATGACAACCATACACTTCTTTTAATTTTTCTACAATTCAACAAAAAAACAGACAAATTCACTAATTGTCTCCAATTAGGAATCTGTCTGTCACATATCTTATATCTTAATTATTTATCAGCAGTCTCCGCCGCCTTGTTGTTGCAGGTATAACCACACTCCTGATCTGAACATACCAGCTTATTGCCCTTTACTATCATGTACTTTCCACATTCAGGACATTTCTCATTGCTTGGCATTGCCCATGACATGAAATCACACTCAGGTGCATTGATACATCCATAGTATCTTCTGCCCTTTCTCGTCGTCTTGATGACCACGTCTCCGCCACACTTAGGACAGGTAACACCTATCTTCTCGTAGAACGGCTTTGTAAATCTGCACTCAGGGAATCCAGGACACGCCAGGAATTTGCCGTGAGGACCATACTTGATGACCATGTTTCGTCCGCACACGTCACACACTTCCTCGGACACCTCATCCTCTATCTTGATGGACTCAAGTTCTGCCTCCGCCTTCTTCACCGCCTCGTCGAGATCCGGATAGAAATTGCGGACAACCACTTTCCAGTCCACGGTTCCCTCTCCTATCTTATCGAGAAGGGACTCCATGTTAGCCGTGAAATTCACATCTATGATAACCGGGAACGCCTGCTCCATGCTCTGGTTAACCGCATCACCTATGGCTGTCACATATAACTTCTTCTGTTCCTTCGTTATATATCTTCTCGCAAGTATGGTCGATATGGTTGGAGCATAGGTACTTGGTCTTCCAATTCCAAGCTCCTCCAATGTCTTGACAAGCAATGCCTCTGTATATCTTGCAGGCGGCTGTGTAAAATGCTGTTTCTCCTCAAAGCCGTCAAGCTCCAGCACATCGCCCTCAGCAAGATTGTTGATTCCCGCAACTGTCTCTCCTCTGTCATTGTCCAGATTGTATACAGCAAGGAATCCGTCAAATGCTATCTTTGATGCGGATGTCTGGAATGTCGCATCGCCGCAGCTTACCTTTACACTCTTGACAGAATATACCGCCCCCGCCATCTGGCTTGCAAGGAAACGATTATATATGAGCTGATACAGTCTGAACTGATCCCTTGAGAGCTGTTCCTTTACCATGACCGGTGACAGAGTCACATCTGTAGGTCTGATAGCCTCATGAGCATCCTGTATCTTCTTATCTGTCTTGGCGCGTCCATTTGAATCGCCAATATATATATCACCGAAATTGTCCGTTATATATTTGTCAGCAGCAGCAACTGCTTCCTCTGATATTCTAGTGGAATCTGTTCTCAGGTATGTTATGAGACCTATCGTTCCACGGCCCTTGATATCAACTCCCTCATAGAGCTGCTGTGCGATCCTCATCGTCTTGGATGTCGCAAAATTGAGCTTCGATGAAGCCTCCTGCTGCAGCGTACTTGTTGTAAATGGCAGCGGTGCCTTCTTGTTTCTCTCACTCTCTTTTATGGACTTTACAACGTACTCTCCATCTTGAAGACCGCTGAGTATCTCATCGAGTGCCGCTCTGCCTGATATCTCTTCCTTATTCTTACCATCTCCGGTAAACTTGAACGTGATAGGCTTCTTGAGCTTGCCGCCGGTCAGATTTGCGTCCAGTGTCCAGTATTCCTGCGGGATAAAATCATTTATCTCCTTCTCCCTGTCACACACGAGCTTGAGTGCAACAGACTGTACACGTCCGGCAGAAAGACCTCTCTTGATCTTTGCCCAGAGAACCGGGCTGATCTTGTAACCAACAAGTCTGTCGAGCACTCGCCTCGCCTGCTGGGCATCCACAAGGTTCATGTCTATGTCCCTTGCCTGCTTTATAGAATTCTTTACCGCATTCTTTGTGATCTCATTGAACGTAATTCTCTTGTAATCCTTATTCTCCAGCTTAAGTGCTTTCATCAAATGATAGGATATAGCCTCTCCCTCACGGTCCGGGTCAGTTGCGAGATAGATCTTGTCGGCCTTCTTAACCGCTTTTCTCAGAGCGGCAAGGATATCACCTTTACCCCTTATAGTGATATATTTGGGCTCGAAATCATTATCAACGTCTATTCCCATCTGACTCTTTGGCAGATCTCTCACATGGCCATTCGAAGCAATCACCTCATAGTTTGATCCAAGAAACTTTTTTATTGTCTTAGCTTTAGCTGGAGACTCAACAATAACAAGATTTTTTGTCCTTTCTGTAGGTTTCCTGTAATTCTTATCATCCCAGAGCATCTTCCGGCAGTGTTCATTTTCATGGTCAGGCTCTGACATAATAATTTCTTACCAACTGTTTTATCAATCTTTTCTGTTCTAATTCATACAATATCTGAGTCACCTCAGACACTGAAATCCCAGTCTCGAAGCATATATCATCTATATGCCTTGATTCCAAACGTACACAACTATACACTTTTTTCTCTGCAGGCGCAAGTAAATTTTTGTTAAATGCCTTTGATTCAGCTCGGTTTATGCCCATTTCATCAAGTATATCCTCCACCTGTGTGACACACACCGCCCCCATTCTGATAAGTCCGTTACAGCCTCTGCTGCCCGAATCCGTGATTCTCCCGGGAACAGCATACACTTCCCGTCCCTGCTCCAGCGCCTGGTCCGCGGTGATCAGAGAACCGCTTTTTTCCCTCGCCTCAACGACGAGCACACCGGACGAAAGTCCACTGATTATCCTGTTCCTGTACGGGAATCTGAAAGCATCCGGTCTTATGTCAAGCCCACATTCCGACAGCACTACTCCGCCGCCATTTCTTATGTCGTGATATATATCATAGTTCTCCCTCGGATACGGAACATTTATACCACTTCCGAGCACAGCCACAGTCTTTCCTCCGGCCTTCATGGCAGCTCTGTGCGCAGCGCCATCTATTCCCAGTGCCATTCCACTGACTATAGTAACCCCTGATGCTGCAAGCTCCCCCGACAGCCTGTCGGCAGCTTCCCTTCCGTACACAGAGGCCTTTCTTGCCCCTACCACCGCAACCGCAGGGTCCAGATCCGCCAGCACATCCACATCCCCTGCTGCAAACAGAAGCATTGGGGGATCCGGTATATCATACAGCTTCCCGGGATACAGCTTATGTCCCGGATAAATATATGAAATGTCATTTCTTCGAAGCTCCTCTGCATATGCCACAACTTTCCCGGCATCCCTGTGTTCAAGGAATCCGTCAGCCTGAGCCTGTGTGAGTTCATCCCGAAGCTGTTCCTCAGAAGTGTTCCACAGTCCTCTTATACCTCCGTATTTCATGGCAACGTTCATCTTCACAGTGTGAGTCATCCTGCTTATCATCCCAAACCAGAGATAAAGTAATTCCTCCGTCATGTCACACACCTCCCTGAATGTCCGCATTTCTGAAGAACACCGCTTCTCTCAGGTGTTTTATCCCGACCTCAGGATCTCCATCGAGATCCGCAATAGTCCTGGCTATCTTGAGTACCCTGTATGCTCCTCTCGCAGTCATATCCATATCGGCAAAACAATCCTCCATGAAATTCTTTGCCTCGCCGTCAAGCACTACATATTTACTGCATAATGCCGAATCCATCTGGGAATTGAACCGTATATTTTCACCGCTGAACCTTTCACTCTGTATCCTCTGGGCCCTCAGCACACTCTCCCTCATTTCTGCTGAATTCTTCCCTGTCCGGCCACCAAATAACTGTCTGCAGTCCACCTTCCTAACATCCACATTTATATCTATCCTGTCAAGCAGAGGCTTGCTTATCCTGGCATTATAATTCCTGATCTGCCTGACCGTGCATGTACACCTGTTCATATCCGGGTACTGTCCGCAGGGGCATGGATTTCTCGCCGCAACCAGCATGAAGTCCGCAGGAAATCTGTATATTCCACCAAGCCTTGATATACTGACCTCACCGTCCTCAAGGGGCTGTCTCATGACCTAGAGCACGTTCCGGTTAAACTCCGGCAGCTCATCGAGAAACAGCACACCACCGTGTGCAAGACTTATCTCTCCTGGTCTCGGATTATGCCCGCCGCCGGACAGGGCATGCAGGGATATCGTATGATGAGGTGCCCGGAATGGACGGCGGTTTATTATATGACAGGATTCATCCAGAAGCCCCGCCACACTGTACACCTTCGTTATCTCTATACTCTCCTCAAGGCTGAGTCTCGGAAGTATCGTCGGGATACGTCTGGCTATCATGGATTTGCCTGCCCCGGCGGGGCCTGTCATGAGTATGTTGTGCATTCCCGCCGCGGCTATCTCCACTCCACGTTTAAGGGATTCATGCCCCATTACCTCAGAGAAATCCACTTCAGCTTCATCCCCTGACGTATCCAGCATGGCTTCTACATCAACATATTCAGGCTCTATGGTCTGTATACCACTCAAGTGATCGACCAGCTCTCCTATACTTGTGACCGGTATAACAGTCATCCCACGTATAATGGCGGCCTCCCTGGAATTCCCCGCCGGCACTATACAGCTCCTCACACCTTCGCTGTACGCAGAGTGAACTATGGACAGCACACCGCTCACCGTATTCACATGTCCGTCAAGCCCCAGCTCTCCAAGGATAAGTATGTTCTTTATATTGTCTGTTGGAATAACGCCCAT
>ERZ779957.279-NODE-279-length-19679-cov-2.91414_pt1 | contig 19679 bp, 19 predicted proteins | sample MGYA00511583_ERZ779957 | MGnify/ENA primary metagenome ERZ779957 (study PRJEB29588, sample SAMEA2146320) | human gut metagenome | biome: human gut; feature: human-associated habitat; material: faeces | place: Denmark | collected 2008/2010 ... | reverse complement strand
CTCAGATACTTGCCAACCTAGTGGTTGTACCTTTTAGAGCGCTATAGTATTGATAATCAACGATGTACACATACTGCATCGGTAAGTAGCTGATTATCAACAATATTACAATATATCGCTAACTGTCTGAAAGCCACCGTTTTGGTGGCTTTTTTCATTTTAACACTTTCCATTTGAAACTTGTTACAACCAGTTTTTAAGGGTAAATTTGGCTCAAATATCGTTCCTATCCCTAAATTTTGCGACCAAATGGCAATCGGAAAATGACATATATGGCACCTTATGCAAAAACTGCAAAAGTGATAAATATGCGCCCGTTGACATGTTGGACACCTCGTGAAAATTCCTGCAAATACCTGAAAATTGCTGCAAAGGAAATGGACGATTTTAACATGCCAAAAAAATGAAGATATTAAAGAAATGTTTAACATGTGGAGCAGAGTTTATTGCATCCAAGATGTCAAATAAATACTGCTGTAGAGAGTGCGAACGTGACGCATCTCGCAAACGTGAAGCAAAACGTAAAAAAAGTGTCCGGGAAAGTGAAAAAGAAGCAGCTCTTGATAAAGAAAGAGACGCAGTTGCTTCACGACCATTTTTGACACCCTCAGATGTTGCCTTATTACTTGATATGAGTGTTAGCACTGTTTATAGATGTTTCTATTCCGGAATCATCAAGGCAGTGAGAATACGTAGAAAAACCCTTGTCCGTCGTGAGGATCTTGACAAATACTTTGAGGATGCAGGACCTTATAGAAAAAGAAGTTACAAGCGTAAGCAAGAACAAGAATACTATACCCTACAAGAGATTATGGATAAGTATAAAATTGGACGTAAAGCTGTATGGGGGCGTTGTGACAGATTAGGCATCCCTAAAGTTTACGAAGGGCGTAATACTTTCTACAGTAAAAAGCTTATTGACGCAAATTTCTCTGAGCTTCTTGATGTCATCGACATTGATAACTATTACACATTGAGTCAAATCATGGAAATGTACAATATGACTCAGGGTGCGACTCTTTGTTTTGTAAAATACCATGCGGTTCCCAGGGTAAAGAGAAATGGCAGGTCTTATTATTCTAAGGTTCATATAGATTGTATAAAACACAAGACCGATGAAATTGATCCTGACTGGTACTCTTATGAAGAAGCTATGCAAAAGTATGGCATAACTAAAGATCAGGTAAGTTATACTCTAAAGACCTATAGCATTAAGACTGAAAAGCGTGGAAAATTCACCATGATTTATCGGACGGATTTTGATAATATCATGCATCAACGTCTTCAAAATTCAACTCCACTAATAAAGTCAAATGGTGATGAAAAGGTTGTTTTCACGGCAAAGCAACAGGAAAAAATCTGTCCAGCAACTCCTGAAGGATACTATTCTACTGATGAGGTAGCAGAGATGTTTAAAATATCAATAAAGCATGCTGGAGTTATAACAAGAGAGAACAACATACCTAAGATAGCACTGAAAGGATTTAATTTCTATGAGAAGGGATCCATTGACCTGTTATACAACAAAAAGAATAAGTATGCAGAAATCACAGACTGGATAACGCCAGAGGAAATGCGTACAACATTTAAAATGACAGCAGATGGTGTACGCTCTTTTATTCATAGACATAAGATTCCAGCAAAGGTTGAGTATGGTAGTACCTATTATTCCAAACAACACATAGAGGAAATAAAGAATGGATATTTTGTTGGTAGAGACAGGTATTATTCCGTAGAAGAATGGTAAAGCATGTCCCAATACATCCCCAAGTAAACCACGGGGATTAAGCATGGCAGATGGGATTTTTTCGTTGCACAAGACAAAAAAGGCGGCCCCACCTGCCGCCTGTAGATTGATAAAGAGAGAATTCCATCCTACGCAAGATGATCAAAGCCATATGGATCCAGCTTCCACATCCCCCGCCTGGTAGGTATAGGAAATGAACTCCTCAAGCGCCTCCTTCCATGTAAGACTGAAGGTTTTCATGATGGAGTGTAGCGTGCGGTTGCTGTCTTCATCCAGGCTATCCTCCCCGATCAGGTTCACATCTGCCTCCGGGTCCACATCAACAAACTCCTCGCGGCTCCAAAACACCACTACCGGGATGCTCAGGTTAATATCCCATGTTCCACGCTGGATCAATACCCCGGAGGGCTTGTAGAACGGGTCAAAGCCGTTTGTCTGCGGGTTCTTTTTAGAATTGTAGCCGTGATACAGGCGGAGTTTCAGGTCAAACTCCTTGCGGTCCTCCAGGAACCGGATAACTCCTTTTAATCCTACCGGGTTAGTGCTTCCCGTAATTTCCGCCTCGTTGTCATGTTTGGTCTTGTCCCAGGGCGTGGTATCCACATAGAGATAATCCACCAGTGCCTCCGGATCATTGTCGTCAGCTTCCGGTTTCCCGTCAAAGGTAGGTCTCACGTTCTCCGGGGTGAAGAAATGCTGGTGGATATTCTCCTGCCCGTTCTCCACGAACTGGCCGTTCATCAACTCTCCTTTGGAATTGTAGTAATAGATAAACATCAGGTAAACCGGGGCCGGGGTAAAGTTGTTTCCATTTTTATATTCGCCGTTTTTCTGAACGTAAAACTTGCCCTGGCTTCCTTCAGCAAGGGTCCATCCACTGCCGGTCTTCAGTTCATAAGTGATCTCCTGGACACGTTTCATATACCTGGCCGGGGATTCCGGATTTTGGTGGGAACCTCCGGCCTTCTGTATCTCGTTCCAGTCAGCGTGCAGGTGGCATTCAACGAGGCGGACGGTCATTTTTGCCGGGTCCTCATGCAGTTTGTTCTTCGTCTCGTCTTCTGGTATTACAGGATCCTTGCTGCAAGAGTTCAGCGACAGGACAAGGGACACTCCTATCAGAAGTGCCCACACGGTTTTACATGCAATTGTTCTCATTTTTCTTTTTATTTATTAGTGTTGATTATAGTTGTTATAAATTAAAAAATCCAGTTTACACCGCAACGCACATCACGTCCCATATCATGCGCATAGTAACGCGAGCGGTTGGTGTATTCCTTGTACTCACGATTCAGGAGGTTGTCTGCCGACAGCATGAACCGGACCTGGTGTCCCCGTTTCACGGGAAGTTCAAGAGCAGCGTCGAACCCGAGGAGATGGTACGCCGGGGGAGTATACGGGATAAGATCCGTGTCCGGATCAAACCGCCTCTGTTTTGCGGTGAAACGGTGCCTGATGTTCAGACGCAGCCTGAGATGCGATTTCGTCTCGTGTATCCACGCAAGTTCATGGCTGAAACGGAAGGAGGGAATATAAGGAAGATAATTACCCTTTGTCCGTTCGTTTGCCCGTATAAAGGAGACGACGGCATGGTAGTCCCATGAACCGCCCGGAGTGAAACGCAGGTCAAAGTCCATACCGCGGAAGAAAGCCGGGGTCTGCCTGTACTGGAAGACCGGGTATGCTCCCGAAATCACGGTGACTGTCTCTTTCTCCGGCCCGTCATAGATATAGCCGTCCACCCATTGCAGGTAACCGTCCAGACAGACGCTGAACATCCCGTCGCCGTAACGGAGGGAAGATATCCATTTGTAGCTTCTTTCCGAGTGCATCGCAGAGTCTCCCCTGACAAACATCCCAGACCCGAGCTCGTTCCCGTTGCTGTACAGTTCATACACGTGAGGGGCACGCCAAGCCAGACCGAAGTTGGAGGTGAGCCTCCAGCGTCTGGAAAGTTGATAGTGTCCTCCCAGGCTGTAGGACACGTTGTTAAACTTTCTTGTCCCGCCATAGGGGCTTCCCGTCCAGTCATAACCACTGGCACGGGTTTCCTGCATATCCAGGCGGAGGCCTGCTTCAACGCCTCCCCTGGCCAGGTGATATTTCCCGATTCCGTATATCCCTGCCTGTGTCTCCGTGTAGTTCGGGATAACGGGCACGAATCCGGTACCCGCGCGGCTGTGGTTCTCGATGAACATGACCTGACCTCCCGCCTCGACTTGCCAGGAGCGGTAATCCCGCTTCCAACGCAGAAGATGCTGGAATGAATTCAGGTGCAGGGAAACCGCCGGAATGTTAGAATCCAGCCGCCGGACACGGTTTTCCTGCCTATCGTCCTTCTGCCAGGTACTTTGCCAGTGAATACTTCCCCCCTTCTTCATGCCGAGCCGCATCCTGCCGAATGTGATCTGATGGGTGACCTCCTGGCAGGGAGCCCTGATACCACGGGAGAAGGGATCCGTGTGCAGGGGGCGACCAAGCCGGATACGTTCCGCCAGCAGGTCCTCGCTACCCATCTGGGCGCTGAGCATCACCCCTGTCCGGCTGTAGAAGCGGCTGTAGAAACCTTCCACTCTCAGACGTCCGCGGTCATAGCCCAGAGAGGCGGAAGCGTGATACTCTCTGGTTCCCGTGTTGTTCAGAAGATAGTGCGCAGTGGAACGGTCCCCGGAATTTGACCAGGTTCCCTGCAGACGCCAGGCGAAATCACCGGGAAAAGCACCTTCGAGCTGTCCGGTAGCCACGTAGCGACGCCCGTTACTTCCGTAAAGTGCGGAGATTCCCCCTTGAAGGGAGCGTTTTCTGAAAGGAAGCGGAGACTGCTCCATGACGATAATCCCTCCAAGGGCATCCGAACCGTATCTTACCGCATCGGAGCCCTTGATTACCGAAACAGAGGAGCTGCCGTTCATGTCCACTTCGGGAGCGTGGTCGGCCCCCCATTGCTGCCCGGTCTGGCGGGCACCGTTATGGATGATCAGTATCCGGTTCCCGTACATTCCTTGGATAACGGGTTTGGATACAGTGGTTCCCGTGCTGATGGAACTTACCCCGCTGACACGTTCGAGCAGGGTGGCAAGCGAGGTTCCCAGCGCGTTCCTGATCTCGGGAGATGAAAGGCGCCGGCTCACCACGTTGGGTGACGCCCCGGCACGTTCACCGGTCACGACCACTTCCCCGAGTTTTTGTATGTCCGGGGAGAGACATACGGTATGTATGCTGCTTTCTTTGAATACCTCGTTCAAAGGCACACGCCGGGAACCGTAACCCAGGCACTGCACGAGGACCGTATCCATGAAACACGTTCCATGACCGAAAACAATCATTCCACGGGGGGAGCTGACAAGTAACCGTTCCCTGGTCAGGATATAGGCCCCTTCAATGGGAAGCCCGCTTTCCTGGTCAATGACCAGCAGAGTATCGCGTGTACCCGTCGATTGCCGGTCAGCCTGTACCCGTGCTTCCATGGGAGAAGGGAGGGTACATAGGCAGACAACAAGCAGGCACACATACTGGAGATATGCATGAAATGTCATACTTGAAAAAATATAAACGGGTTATAATCTGTTAAGACAGGACATGAAAAGCCCCTGCACGCAATCACAGTGATGGCATGCGAATCCCTCAAGGGAGTTATGACAAACACACAGGGGGTGCACGGAGGAAATGCGGGAAAAGAATGACGATGACATCTGTTTCCCCGGAGATAAGATACCTTACAGGCCTGCCAGTCGGAATATAATCGTATATAAAAATCCCTGCCTCGACAAACGGGGAGAGCGTAAAGAGACAGATGGTACAATTTTCAGGAGAATCGTGACGGGAGTGTCCCTGTTCGTTATGGGATACGCACGAATGTTCCCCGTGAACATGAAAAGCTTTCACGAGGAAAAAGGGCATCAATGTCAGCAACAACATACATGCTATGACAGCCCGCTGTCTCTGTCTTTTTTTCGTACGATCCATTAGTTTGCAAAATTAACGGTTTTAATCATCACTCGCAATACCTACAAATAATGATTTGCAAGCATAAACACCATGTATATTTGTTACGGATACCAGACAGACCGTTTTATTCCTCCAACCAGTCGTCCGAGAGCCCGAAACTCCTGTCACGAAACAATTCAGCCAGACCTGAGATTTGTTTGAAACGGAGTAACTCGTTCTTGTCCATGCCTATGTTGCGCATGATCCAGCTGTCGGACATACCCGATTTTGACAGTTCCGCCACAATACCTGTCATAAGTTCCAGCGAGTGCATTCCCCTGGCCCTGTTATGACGGATAGTCGAGGCCATCCTGTTCGAGATGTCTTTGTTTATGACCGTTACAGGCAGCAATCCGTTCTCGCGCTTGTAAATCCTGACGGATGTTTTCATAACCAGATAGCGGTGGTAACCGTCAACCAGCTCGTAGATATCCTCTTCTTCCCGGTAATAACACACGAGGGGCATCGTGTAACCGTCTTCCCAGATGGACAGTTCCAACAGCTTCATCTCCGGGGGAGCAACGACATTCGGGTTATAGCTGTTGGCCACGATTTTCTCGACTGGCACGGCCTTGACGTTATACGCCGGACTTTTAAAACTTGACATGACAATCACAATTTATATCTTTTCAAAACTCTCTCTTTCATCTCCCTCTCCCGTTTGGTCTGCGTGAAACCCATATACTTGCAGGTATGATCGTTTTTCAGGATGCAGACGCACATTCGTTTGTAAGTGGGTATTTCACGAAATTCAGGGATATCTATCTCGTCTATATACTCCATGCGGACGGGCCTCTTGTCAGTCCGGTATGTCGTGCATTCTTCCACCGTGAACGGTACACCGGCCGCACGCAGCTTCCCGATCGTTTCCTCTCCCAGACAGCCTCCTTTTTCTCTCCAGAATTTCTGGCTCACCCTCAGTTTCTCCAGGTAGTTCTCCCTTGTCGCCCGGGGAAGCGTGTCAAGGAGGAAGTACATGTACTCTTTCCACGTGAACCCGTCCGGACAACTGATGGAGCGCCAGCCCATCGCAACCGTGTTCCCGCACATTCCGGCGAAACTGACGCCGTTGACCCGGCTGACCATGCGTCCCCAGGTATCCGGATCAATAACTTTATAAAGATGTAGGGTCGAAACGGCCTGTGAGATAAACGGGCTGGCCACCCTCTGGCGGGACAAGGGAATCCCGGCCTGGTAATACAAGTCATACAAACGGTTATAATCCCAACCATACCGGGCATACCCCGTCCACACGTCCGTTGTCTTCCAGTCGTATATCGGGTAGGCGTTATAAGTGTAATATCCTACACGGTGAGTCCACTTGTAGTTGGCCAGCTTACGGTAATTCTTGTCGGAATGAATCGCCCGCCACCGGTTGAAGCTCTCCTGCGTGCGGATCCCCACGAGGCAGCAAACACGCTTGCATCCCTTCTTACGACGTATCCAGGAAGGGAAAAGAGACTGGAAGTCGTAATCCCACAGGCTGTCGTTCCAGAAATCAAAATCTTTCACGGTAAGAGCGGTGCCCGGCATCTGGCGAACCCAGATATTCTGGTACCCCTCTTGCCAGGGACGCCAGTACTGCTGGTACATGGAAGTACATGTGGGTACCTTGAAGGGGACACAACAGTGGAACACTTCAAGGATATCCCGGTTGTTGGAAAACATCCTTTCCACGTACTCCGTGCTCTGGCGGTACTGCACCTCGTAATCCATGTGGAACACACCCAGTTTTCTACCGGGTGCATGCATGCGGATATAATCCATGCACAAATGGAGAAGGATACCGCTATCCTTGCCACCGGAAAAAGAGACATACACGTAATCAAAATAGTCAAAGATGATCTTCAATCTCCGGTTGGCGGCCTCGTGGACATCCATCCGGCGCATCATGCCCCACCTCCTTCATGATAACGCATCTTGACATACTTCTTCCACTCGACACAGGGGATAAAATTCTTCATTGAAAAGTCTTCCACGTGACGTTCGTGTACAACGGCCACAAGGGAACCATCAGAAGAAAAATCATGGATAATACGGTCCAATAACACCTCTATTACAGAGGAGTTATCCCCGCTAATATAGTAGTTATCTATGCAATTGTTTGTCAAGGTCATTTTCACGGGCATGAATCCCAACACCCTTTGCTCATCCATGGCAATGTACCAGACATGGTTACGCGTCGTTTTGAAAGGGTAATTATTATTTTGCCGCAATACGGCCGGGTTCATTACCAAAGGCGCGACAAGGTCAAAAAGCCGACCGTCCAATCCTTGTAACTTCAGAATGTTCATGATTCCAATCCGTTATTACTAAAAATCGAATGTGTACCTATTATGCGTTTGTCCATGATTTCCGGCATTATCATGCCGCAAGCACGTTACAAATGACTATCCGCAAACATGGATATCAATGGGGACGGGAATGATACCTCCTGAGTTTCCAAAAGGGAGAAAAACATAAGAATGAACAATAATGCCACGGGAACGATCTCCACACCCCATTCCCCTATCAGCTCAAAAGTCACGTGCAGGTCACATACCCTTCTTTCCGAAAACATATGACCGGAAAGGCAGGAGCAGAGAACACGGAAAAAACAATTCAAAATTTAGTACATGATATTAAAAAATTATACATTGAAAATCAGAGGAGCGACCCGGGTGCCCTCTGGCTTAAAATAAAAAATCACCTTACCAGATTCGGGTTTTTCTGGGAATCCATATCAGGATATGGAAGATACATCAGATTGTCACTCCATGTCCTGTTCGTATATTCTACAGACTCCTTTACCAGGATCCCGTCGGCGACTTCAACAGCCGTGTTCTCCGCTCTTTCCTTAAAGGTGTCTTTCAGTCTGTTCATACGGAACTGGTCCGCACGGCGTGTGACAAGGGCCACCCAGTAGCCTGCCACCTCCCAACCATGCTCCTTATAAGCCGCTTCGGCAAGGTCATCTGCAGAAAGTCCGGTGAGCGGTTCCAGTCCGGCACGCTCGCGGACATCATTCAGACACTTGAATGCCAACTCGTCCGTCTGCCCCGTCCTGGCCTTGGCTTCCGCATACCACAACAAAACCTCCGAATAACGAATGATTCTATGCCGATGGTCATTACACATGTTCTGACTGGCCGGTTTTGTATAATCATACGGGGCACTGGTATTCACTTTTGACGCAGGATCCCAGTTGACGGAGAATATACTGAACATGGGGTGATGTTCCGGAACGACAGGGGTACCGTCCTCCTTCAACTCCCACCAGTCAACCAACGTTCCGTCTTTCAGACGAATCTTGGGATCATAAGTCGCATCTTTTCTCGGACCGTCAGGAAACTCCTTCCAGAAACGAATTTCACCCCAGGCGTCTCCCCAGCCGCCCAGCGATTCAAACTGGTTACATGAAGTAAGCTCCGAATCCTGTGCCCAATCCACGAACGGTGAATAGTTTATGCCGAGCACCGTCTCATTATTATAGTTATTGCTCATAGCATACACATCTTTGTAATCCTTATCGAGCTTATACTCGTATTCACCTCTGTTCACACCCTCAATGACCTCCTTCGCCTTTTCAGCAGCCTTTGCGTAATATTCCGTTTTGTTCATCGGCCAGCCGGCCATAGCCATATACACTGCTGCCAAAGTAGATTTGGCTGCCTGCCGGGTTACATACACATTCACTCCGTTCAGAAAGCGGGGGCTGCCACTGTAACCCGTAGGCAATACGGCCTCAGCTTCGGTCAGGTCCTGCACAATATGACCATACACTTCTTCCACGGGGGATAGAGGTTTGGTATAATCATCGTTGACATTGTCCAGATTCATCGGCAGCGGTCCCCAAAGTCGCACCAGGGTAAAATAAGCGTATGCCCTCCAGAATTTAGCCTGCCCGAGGGCGATATTTATCTCATCTTGAGTGGTAGGTGTTTTAGAAGCCCCCTGTATGATCAAATTGGCAGCCTTTACAATGGCATAATGCATGTTCCACGCATCTTTGACACCCTTGTTGTTGTTTGCTGCGGCAAACTTGTCCATTTCTGCGGCAGGCTGTTTGTTGCTCCCCGGATTGGTCGTTATATCATCCCCCTGCCACTGGGGCAGCTGCATGTTCGTATATACCTGTGAAAGATTGACTTTCTGGTAAAGGGCATATATGCTCATGTTCAATTCATCCTGGGTAGAGAAGAAGTTTTCCGGAGTGAGTTTTCCCCTGGGATATTCCGTTAAGAAATCACTGCACGACATCAGTGAAAATGACAGGGCAACCATAGTGCCTGCTATTATTTTTATTTTCATAAGTTCTTCTATTTTAGATTTAAAAATTCATCCGGAGACCGAATGTGAATGTTCTTGGGGAAGGATAGGCTCCCATGTCAATACCCGCGTCAACGTCAACGCTGCTGTTCGAGAAGGTAGTACCGGCCGGATCCATCCCCTTGTACCCGGTTATTGTAAAAAGGTTCTGACAGCTGAAAGTAAGCCGCAAATCAGCGAATCCCGTTGTCTTTTTGGGGAAAGTGTATGAAAGACTGATATTCTCCAGACGAAGGAAGTCCGCGTTCTCCAGCCATTTGGTTGAAACCGGCTGCAGATTATTTCCACCTTCGGTCAGGCTCGGGTATGTTGCCGAAGAGCCAATCTTGTCGAATCCCTTCAGATAGGCGTCTGCCAGAGTTACAAAGCGGGAATTCCCTTCGGCCGAAGCCATCGTATATCTTACAAGATTCAAACGTTTGGCTCCGAAAGATCCGTTGAAGAACAGGTTCAGATCCCAGTTTTTATAAGACAGGGAGTTATTCCATCCCAGGGTGAAATCGGGATTGGCCTTGCCGATGACCTTGCGGTCGCCACCGTCTATCATCTGATTTCCATCTACATCCGTGTAAGTGTCATGTCCGTTTTCATCCAAGCCGGTCCATTCATATCCCCAAAAAGTACCGATGGCCTCACCCGGCTTGATAATGGTGGCATAATCAACCATACCGGCAGCCGGACTGGAGCCGTTGATGAAATCATTCTCACCACCGGAAAGGCGTTCCACGCGGTTCTTCAAATAAGTACCGTTCAAGGTGGAGGTTCATTGGAACCGGTCATTCTGCATAATCCGGGCGGTCACGCTCAAATCAATACCACGATTACTGATTTCGCCGTCATTCACCCAAAAAGAGTTACCGCCGACATATCCGGGGGATACTTCTTTTAAGCAACGCATCTGTAGTACGCTTATAGAAATAGTCCACACTGAAATTCAGCCGCCTGTCGAACAGGGAGAACTCCAGACCCAGGTCGAACTGCTTGGTCTTCTCCCACGTAAGCTCGGGAGTCGCTATGTCATTTGCCCAATAACCGGTAAAATTACTGTTGGTTCCAAAATTGTATGCAGTAGCACTCATAAGGCCCATGGTCGCGTAAGGACTGATGGCCTGGCTACCCACAATACCATAACTGGCGCGAAGTTTAATGTCCTGAACCGAGGAAACATCCTTCATGAAATCCTCATTGCTCAACGTCCAAGCTGCGGCAATAGAAGGAAAGTACCCCCATTTCTTTTTGGCAAAGCGAGAAGAACCGTCGGCACGAAATGTTCCGGTAAGCATATAACGATCCTTAAAATTGTACATGACACGGGCCACTCCCGACATCAGCGCCCATTGCTCGTAACCATTGTTTGCATCACGAGAGGAAGCCATACCCACATTCCACCAGCCCACACCCTCGGTCAGCAGGTTGTTACCGGTTATACCCATTGTCCTGGTTTCGGAGGAGGTCACCTCATATACAGCCGTGGCTGTCAGATGATGGTCATTCCAGGAACCTGTATATGTCAGATTGTTGGAGCTTTGCAGCATCAGACGATAAGTATCGTTATTGCCCATACCACTCTTGGTCCCCACTCGTTTGGAGCTGAAACTATAACTTTTCCCGTCATAATAGTCTACGCCATTGGTTGTGGTGAATGTCAGCCCCTTCATTATATCAAGGCGCAAATCAACACGTCCGTTGAAAACATTGGTCATTGTCTCTCCCGACTGCAACTTTAGGATACCGACCGGGTTGGAAGCTATGGAATTATAAGTATCGGTGTTATAGTTCCCGTTTTCGGCCATCATCGTCATGGTAGGCGAATAGTTCAAAGCAATCCAGATCGGATTATCCTTACCGGAGGCAAAAGATCCCCCGCGACGCACACCGTGGGAAGCATTGATGTCAGCCGTGATATGCAGCCAGTCGGTAAGCTGTGAGGAAAGATTCGCCTTCGCCTGATAACGCTCGTTCTTCGATTCAATGACCACACCTCCTGGCTCATGTAGTTGGCGGAAATGTAATATTGGGTCTTCTCGCTACCATTGGAAAGAGCCAACTTGTAATTCTGGGTGATCCCCGTACGGAAAATCTCATCCTGCCAGTCGATGCCCCCCGTTCCGTTCTGATAGGATTGCATCTCTTCGTTTGAGAAATCAATACCTTTGACCTCCTTGAGCGCCAGAGCGTAATCGTATGCTCCAAGGATATCGTATCTCTTATATACATTGGAAACTCCCACTGATGCGTCGAACATAATTTCACGCACACCGGCCTTACCAATCTTGGTAGTGATCAGAACGACCCCGTTCGAACCCCTGGAACCGTATATGGCAGTGGACGATGCATCTTTGAGAACCTGCATCGAACGGATGTCCTCGGGATTGATACCGTCCAAACCGCTTTCGCGGACGATTCCGTCAACCACATACAAAGGGTCGTTGCTTTTGCTGATGGAGTTAGCACCGCGGATGCGGATTTTCACGCTTCCCCCGGGGACGCCGCTGTTCTCAACATGAACGCCACTGACACGCCCCTGAAGAGCGTCTGCAACCTGGGTTATAAGCTGGTCCTTGAAATTTTTGTTGTCCAGCACGGCTACGGAACCGGCCATATCCGCTTTTCTTACAGCACCATAGCCAATAACAACCACCTCGTCAAGGACTTCGGCATCTTCCTTCAAAACGATGTTTAACGGTTCACCTGTCCAGGCTATTTCCTGGCTCTGATAGCCGACATAAGAAACAACAATTATATCCCCTTTTTTTACGTTCCTAAGGGAAAAATCACCGTCAAGTCCCGTAATGCTGCCGTTTGTCGTCCCTTTGACAAGTACGGATGCGCCGATAATGCTTTCGCCATTGGCATCTTTGACAACTCCTTGACAGATATCACTCTGTTCGATAATTTGTCCCCTCAGGGAAGGGTAGTCAGGGAACGCATAAACCTGCATCCCACACAATAGCGAGAGCGACAGAATTGCTCCCGCTGTTTTTTGAAGTGTATTCATAAATTATTTAGTTAGGAAAAAAAGTTCGATAAGAAACATGTTCAGGCGTTATGCTCTTTTCAATACAAGTTCTGTATTCTACCCGGATCATATCTCCTTGGTTGAAACGCTGAAAGTTTCAATAAGGGTATTACCATCTGTTATATATTCTTTTTCCAAACGGTTAACCTCCTTGTCGTCAATGTAGCCTATTACTGTTATATGAAGCCGTTTACCCGCCTCCGAGATACTGGAAACCGAACCGGCACAGGTCATGAAAAACGCATTCCCATTTGTACAACAAGACATAGTTGCCGTCCTTATTTGGGCAGAATAGGAATCACCAATGTATTCTCCCTTGTCATTGTACAACTTGGCGGGACCACCCTTGTCAGCACCACCGATACTTACACTCACTTCAAATGAATCTGTGTCACCGGACTGTTGGATTACAATTTTATGAATTCCTGTCTGAAAATCAGATGCGTTTTCTGTTCGTTCATTGTCACATCCTACAAATATAAATCCGGCCAAGAGCAATACAACACTCCATAATGTGAATTTACTTTTCATATTTATATTTACAACAATAATTGATAAAAATAATATATCTATAAATCTTGCCAAGAAGAATATTAATCATCTAAGGCAAACAAATTATCTAATTAACAACAATATATTTATTGAATATAATACGCAGCCCATTATTTATTGTGCAAAGAAAAAACAAGATAAAATATTATTGATTATCATTTTAGCCCTATAATTTATCAATATGGCCTAATAGTTTGGAATATATAAACAAAATATTATACAATAAGATAAATACATCAAATAAAAATACCTTAGATTTATATTACAAAGGAGATGATTATGGCAAATTTCTATGTTTCATGTAATGTGTCAAAGTATAATAAGAGAAATAGAGAGGAGCTGTAAGGTTATTTTAGGACAAGTCAATTCATTGGTGCAAGGTGCAGCTATATACAGATATAGCTGCACCTTGCACCAATGAATTACATCCTAAAAATCAATGATTTACATTTTTAGTAACAAGAATAGGTGCAAATCCTTTTTTGCACTTATTCTGTTACTTACACTTTTCTTGTTTTTCCGTTTACACAGAAAACTAAAAATCTCCTGTTTTTTTCTTTTTCGGTCAAAATTAGTATATTTGTATCAGTTCTAAAAGTGAAGCAAAGCAATGCACTGAAATTAGCACCGCTACCAAATCGCTACCAATTACCAGGCTTATCGCTCTTTACGCTTTATCAATCAGCCGATTAAAAGAAAATCTTAGTTTTTAGAATAAAGATCTCACATGAATTATGTGCTTCTTCATCTTTGTATGCTGTTGACATCAACTTTGAATGGTCCAATATTCACTCCAATGGGCTTCCAGAAGAAATGTATATAAACAAGTACTGCCCAGAAATTATCAATGGAGTGACAGTTCCTGCATCGTTCTCGCCCCCCCTGACTCGCTCAATATCCATGCAATGTTTTTGGATGGCGAGCTACAATACCGGAAGAGTCCCCAAACAGTCCCCGTCCAGTTTAATCCTGAAGCAATGACCCTGACAGGTGGTCAAGAATATTAGTACAAACTTCAATAAGACATGTTATCAAATTTGTTATAATCCATAATGGGGACCAACTTTCCGGATACTTATATAATTGTATAATTTCCATTTCAACTCAAACTTTTTCATCTGTTATTGCGTCTCTTTAAAAATTATTATATATTTGCGACGTTAATTTAAATCAAATTGAAATTATAGTTATTAAAATTTTAAATATCTATAGTTTTAATAAACCTCAAAACTCAATATTATGTTAAAAAGACTGCAATCTGTTAGTATGGTATTATTCCTTGGAACTTTATTCTCCGGAACAATTTCTACAGCTACGGCCTCTGGAGCAAATTCTTTTGCGACCACACAGCAAGCGGGAATATGCAAAGGACTTGTGAAAGATGCTACCGGAGAGTCTGTTATTGGAGCCTCTGTTGTAGTAAAAGGTACCACTAACGGAACAATTACCGATTTTGATGGTAATTTTAGCCTCGATGGGATTAAGAAAGGAGATGTGATTGTAATCTCTTATGTGGGATATCAGACACAAGAGATTAAATGGAACGGCAGCCCGCTGAATGTTATCTTGAAAGAAGATTCAAAGACTCTAAGTGAGGTTGTGGTAGTAGGTTATGGCACACAGAAAAAGGCGAATCTTTCAGGTTCTGTTGCTATGGTAGTGTAGATACTAATTGAAAAGTGCGCTGTATTCTAATTGAAAAGAGCTCCATCCATAACTTGTTACAAAATTACTATAAGTTTAAAATATTCATTTATCTTGTCTCATTTTTTGTGTTTCCTTAAGCCTATAAGACAGTCCGGTCATATTAACCAGATAAGCTTTATGTGTAAGCCTGTCAACCATTGCCGCCACAAGCACCTTGTCCTTTATGATTTCATTCCATCTGTTAAAAGCCAAATTAGTAGTAATGATTGTAGCCTTTTTTCCGGCTCTTAACGACAGGTGGTTAAAAAGCAGTTCTCCTCCTTCCTTGTCACAACTGACATATCCGAACTCATCACAGATGACCAGATCGTATTTTTCAAACCTTAATTGTAGCGTCCTCAGTGTCTTTGCTGATTTAGCCTCCCTTATCTGGGTAAGCAGGACCGGCACTGAAGTAAACAATACGGTAAAGTCCTGTTGGCAGGCCTTTATTCCTAAAGCCGTAGCAATATGCGTCTTTCCCGTTCCCGGATTTCCATACAGACCAGGTTTCTTCCCTGTCTGATGAAGTCCAGTGTCTCCAATTCAGGTAATATTACCTGTGCCTCTTTGGGCATGTCTTCCATAACAAGCTCATGCAGATACTTCATTTGTGGAAATCCCGCAGATCTTATCCTTGATCTTCTTCTACACTCCCTTCTCCTGGCGCTTTCCTTTCCAAGCAATTCCGTCAAGAACTGCAGATGGTTCCAGTTTTCTTCAGCTGCCAATGAAAGGGTGCATTCCAGTTCCTCTTTAAAGGCCAGAAGCTTCAGTTCTGCAGCATAGTCATAAATGGTTTCTTTTTCTGATTTCATATATTATAAACTTAAATGGTTGGTATTATATCATGCACTTCATTGTATCCTGTCATGAGCGCCGTGATGCCTTCAAGCATATCCACAGCTTCTCTTTCTATATTCTCCTGTTGTGCCGGGAGAACAGGCGGTTCCATGGTTTCTTCTGTCTCTCCCTGTACGCTACCATGCAGCATGGCCTTTACCTGGTCCGGAGATATCTTTCTGACACCACGTCCGGTCAGCTCCTTGCATGCCGTGACAATGTCCGTTCCGGAAAATCCATTTTTTCGGGCATAGTCCAAACAAACGTCCTGTTGTCCTCCTTGAAATGGATGTCATACAGCCTTCTCAGTTCTTCCGGTGCTCTTTGCCAAACCACAGAGTGGGGCAATGCCCCCGGTTTACGGGAAAGTGTACGCAAATAGTGCTCCAGCTTGATGCACCAGTCTCCACCGCAATAACTGCGTTGATGAGAGACCACTTTCTCCTTCCCGTACAGGATGACGATTTTTTCACTATAAACCTTGACATGTACTTTTTCTCCCACAAGAGAATCAGGTACGGAATAATGGACATTTTTCATGCTGATAGTTGACCATTTATCCACAATGTACTCATAGACCTCAAAACAGCCCAGATTACCGGGAAAAGGCTTCAGCGATGACAGGTCAGCTTCCAGACGTGATGTTTTCTCCGCTGTTGAAAGACTGCCTTGCTCGTTGTTGACCTACATACATACCCGGTTTAAATGCTCCTGGGCAGAATGTATATCACCAAAATGGTCTGTCAGGCAGAAAGCTTTCCTTCTGACATATTCCACGCTGCGCTCCACATGTCCTTTCTCCCATCCGGCCCGTACATTACAGAAACGGTACTCAAAACAATAGAAACCGGACATCTTCATCAAAGCTTCTGTAGGTTTCTTATCACCACCGACAAAGCTCTTGACGGCTACACGCATATTGTCATAGACCATCATGGCGGGGACACCATGTATATCCCTGAAAAAGTTACGGTGGGATTCCATGAAGGCAAGCATATTCTGATGCCTGAAAAGATAGGCGTATCTGCCATTGCTATGCCCGAAAGTGAATACGGCCAGATAAAACTTGGTTTTGACGCCGTCAATAAAAAGAAGAACTTCACCCCAGTCAAACTCGGCAATGCATCCAGGCTCATAGAACAACCGGATAAAGGCTTCGCTCTTTTTCTTCTCTTTGTATGACTCTATATTTTTTATATAACTGCATACTGTGGCGTAACTGATGGTGTATCCTTGAGATAACAGAAACTGGTAGATATCCTTTTTCAACATGCGCTGTTTGCAAAGTCCGGTAGCTATCTTAACGGCATTCTTCTTCAGGCAAAATCCTATCTTATCCTTAATCTCTTGTGTGAGCCGGCGAGGACGGCGTCTGGAACTGTCATACCTGGGCTGGATGGTAAGCAAATCACTCAAAGCCTCTTCTGGATTGTCCGTACGGATGGCTGATTCGTACTTTGAAAGAATATTGTCAACGGTATGACGGCTGACATGAAGTTCACGAGAGATACGCCGTTTGCTATAACCGCATACTCTATACATGTGTATTATTGATTGTCTTTCTACCATAGTCTTCATTTTACCTTTGCATTTGGATTATACAAAGGTCATTATACTTATCCTATGGTGGCGCAATTTTCAACTGGAATATTGGCGCACTTTTCAATTAGTATCTACAGTCCATACAGTTCCGGGAGTAATTCTTCAACTCATGAATGACTTTTTCCTGTTCCTCCACGGTGAGCTGCTCAAATTCCGTCACCTGCTTTCCTGTAACCTTCCGGATCAGATGAGCCGCTTCATCCTGTGAGGGATTGATGGACAGCATATAGAATTTATCATCTCCTTTCATCAGCTTCTTATGGTTGTTGTCAATCTTTTGTATGACCGTCACCGGTGGTACATAATCCTCCTCATGGGAGAAGAAAGTGTCATAATAAGGTTTGTCTTCAAGACTTTCCTTCAACAGATATTCCACCAGTGCCCGGCACCTATCCTTGTTGTCGCATACACAGGGCGTGTTGACCGGTTTATGTACCTTTACAAACATTCCACCTGGATTTAGTTCTGATAATAATCATAAGGTTCCTATTGAAATTTATTGAATACAGATTCATGTATGATACTGCATTTTTTTCAACTCACCGCCTGTCGTCCTCTGTTCCTTCATGGTGACAGCCCGAACTTCATAATCCCCTTTCAGATAATTCGCCGGACTATATGGACACTTCATTCTGTAAAGGATTGCTGGAAATATGGTAGAATATGCCATTCTTTTTTTTGATTGTTGCCAGCCTTCCGCATAAACCACATTGGCGCCATATAATATTTTCTTGTGAAAAAAAAATATCATACTTTCTCTGTTCAAACTGTATTTCCACTTCGGATGAGTCGGTACAGGACGGGCCATTACCTGTTTTATGAGCATATTTCCTTTACTTTATATAACAACATTTCCAGATAAACCGGTGCGACAAAATAATCTGTTCCTTTTTCCGCCTTCTTGAAGTTCTTCTGGTCGAAAGCGTTTTCCAGCAGCCTGACAACCTGTCCCAATTTGTTTCTACCTACCACGTCAGGAGCACTTGCTTTTTTCAAGCGTTCCACTTCCGCTTTCAGTTGGGTGACCTGTTTGTCTGCCTGTTTCAGCAGATCATCACTGTGCGATTCCGATGCAGGAAGCAGCTTGTCAATCTTATCTTTTTCTATGGCACGGATGATTTTGATGATCCGTTCGATTCCCTGAAGTTCCAGTGTCTTGAACTTCCCGTTGATTGATGTTCGGGGATCCACCCCGTTCCGCTCAAAGTAGGACAGCATTGTCTCAATGAATTCACTGGCCGACACGCTTCCTTTCATTTCGTCCAGATACTGTTTCACATCTGCGGTTAACCGAATTGTCGTATTGATTTTTTTTTCCAAAGCAGTCATATTTTTTATATGGTTTCCGCAAATGTAAGTGGGAAGCAGTATAACGTTTTTATACTCAGACCATATTTTTTTTGTAAATATTACATCTACATTGTAAAGCTCTGATTTACAATATAATAATTTTACATTGTAAATATTGTGTTTACAATATAAAAGTCTGTAAAATAGATACTTACCTAGTTAAAATTTACTAAATATAAATATTCTATTTACAAAAAAAATCCGGTAATCAATTGATAATCAAGGCTCTGCGTGATTTAGTTCATGGCTTTGCCTGAACCCTGCTTGCTCTTCCTTATTATTTTTTCGATGAAAAAATGGAATTTCTCGGGCAGGGCCCTTTCCAAAGAAAAGAGAAAAGACCATGCGGAATGAAATGAATATAAAAAATATGTGACAGAAAAACGGATATATATTATGTCCATACAGGAACAAACTGCAAGGTTATATGGCAGATACGGATGTGCGCCGGATTTCAGGTCTTGAAAGACACGGAGAAATCCGGAAAGGCACTGGCATTGCCATTTTGTAAGAGGTTCCTTCGGAAGCTATCGGCAAGTGGCCGGTGGACAAACCGGAAGACAATACGGCAGACTTTATTAAACC